>Ga0307928_10004933_pt1 | contig 10059 bp, 18 predicted proteins | sample AceLakmetagen232_FD_201815 | JGI IMG/M metagenome (GOLD analysis project Ga0307928, IMG submission 201815) | Saline water microbial communities from Ace Lake, Antarctica - #232 | ecosystem: Environmental > Aquatic > Non-marine Saline and Alkaline > Saline | place: Antarctica: Ace Lake...
ATCGTTGAGTTCCTAAATATGTAGACCATGCCCAATCTGCATCATGCATCATTTGATATAAACTATGATCAATATGGTATAGACACTGCATCTGATGATAGAAATAGTTCTGATAACCAGTATGAAAAGGTATAAAATGTTTACAACTACCACAATGATGTTTTTCTTTACTCATATTTTTGCTATCTTTCTAAGTTTGCTTATAACCAGACGATTATAATAACAACCAATGCAAAGAGTTGGAGACCCAGGTTTAGCTCTACAGGTATCACATTCCATGAACTCTAAGTTTTCTAACTTGGAGTAGTGTTCTTTTTCTTTACGTTCAATAACATCTGTATCTGGACGTTCTTCAATGATTATTTTCATTTTCATGATCCTCATCAATATGTCTGTCTCCCCACATAAGGAAGAGCAAACAACAACCAGCATGAGCAAGATGAGATTTGCCACTTTCGTGATCTATACGTTCTCCTTCAAACCAAGCAGTTACATGTCTCATTAACGCGCCAAAGTATCTTGTTTTAAAAGGTCTGACATGTTGCCAATTATGATCTTCATACTTCTCACTACCAAAGGTAAAGATTTCAACTATTTCTTTAACTTGTTGGTATGGTAGTAGCTCCCATCTGGGTTTGCCTTTATCAAATTTTCTACCAAGTGGTTCGTCAGGCATGTTATCTCCTTACTTAATCATTGTTTTTAGTTCTACTTTAGTTTTTCTGGCGATATCACCTCGCCAACTACTAGCATTAGACAGGAAGTACAACACTACACTCTTAGCAGAATCTAGATAATAATTATCAGTGATTTTATCTAGTGATTTCATCGCATCCAAATAAGGACGCGCTGCATAGTTGACTTTCTCCCAATCTAATTCTATTTCATTTGCTATTGTATGTAATGATCTCATCCATTCACCTCTACTAAATATTTGATAGTACATTGGTTTTCGTTATAAACAATGAATTCATTATTCCTTAAGTCAGCCCCACCAAGTACAGTTAGAGAATCAAATTCTCCTTGGGTCTTTAAAGACTTCTCAGTAGCACTACCCATCCAATGTTCTCTATGTTTACTTACATATGAATTACCAAGATGGACATCATACAAAGACATAAATCCTTTGGATGCATTTCCTCGAGCCCAATAAGATCCTTGGCATGATGTATAGCCATAACTTTTTCTTGCTTTATCTGCAAAGTAAAGTCCATAACCAAACATCTTTCCTGTAATTACAGCATTGGATGGTCGAAGAGTAAGACCTCCATCAAGAATGGACCACCAATTTTCACTTCTAGATCCATGCCAAAATGGTTTGCATTCCTTATTTTTGACTTGTTCAACCCATTCATCAAATCGTTTTTGTGTTCTCTTATTTGTAATCTTATAAGATCTACAATACTTATCTTGAATTTGACCAAGCTCTTTCTTGATTGTCTTTATATCTTCCGGCGATGTAATCTGAATATCTAATCCTAAAGCATCAAGAATAGTCTTCTTATCTTCTACAGTATTATCTTTCTTAACTGTATTGACATGGACTTGACCCTTCATTACATCGAGAGTGTCTTGCTCATTAGTAATTAATATCTTAGTGTCTTGACTGCCATTCCATAAATGATCTGCAACATGACGCATACGTCTAGGAATAACCTGATAAATATCCAATAATATGTCATTGAAGTTTGATACAGATAGCTTCTTAGACTGTCCAGATAGCTTTACAAGCTTGTCTAATAGTTTTTGGGCCTCCTCTACCTGTTTCTGTGTAACAGCTTCAGAACTAACTGTGTAGTTCCTTTGAATAGATTTGTTGGCTAAGGCTTGTAGTTCTGCCACAATTTGATTAATTGTGTCGTCTCCAATGGTTTGGAAGTCAATGTAATCATCTTCTATTCTTAACTCAGTAACATCTTTGTAACCTTTTTTAATCTTAGACTTTAGAAGAGAATCCCATCTACCTGTTGGATATGTGGTATGTTGTGTGGATTGCCCGACACGACCATATGTAATATTAATCTGGCCATTTTCTTCTACCATATCATAGTGCTTGTTGTTATTAAGTTGGGTAACCATAATTAATTTAGCTACTCGTCCCATTTTATTTTTCCGCTAGTTCAAGTAATACTTCCACATCAATTAGTCCTGAATGGTACTCAGCATGGCAATTACTACATAACAATATACATTTCTTCAGCTCTCTCTCAATATCATACCAAGAGGACTTTTCACTTATGTTAAATTCTTTTTCGAATGAATTGATATGGTGAAAATGGAGAGCCCGCATACATCTGTTATACCCACAGACGATACATTCTCCACCCATATAGTTAACAGCTGTACGTTTTAGGACTTTGTCCACTAAGCTGCGATTTGAATGATCTCTTTGATGGCTTGGTTGATTAATTTAGATGATCCGCCAAGCATAGAAGATTCAAATCGTTTCTCTTGTTTGGCATCACCACGAGTGCCTCTAATATAATTAGAGTATTCAACCACTGCATTATATGCTGCCCAACCAGTTCCTGCTACTCCTGGGATATTTTGTCCAACACCATTATGATATAAATCTGTAAGCTGTTCGCGTGTATTATTACGAACAGTTATTAATTTCTTAGATACATCTAAGCCTGGTGGTGGATCAGGAATTAATGTTTTTGTAAATTCATCCCACATAGTTGCAGTTAATTTAAGATTAGCTGCATTCTGTGCAAAGGTATTAAAGTCTGTAAACTTTTGATTAGAGATTCCTAGAATCTGGTCTGCTTGTATCATCCGTTCTTTAATACTTTTAGTATGACGAATATGAACTCCTGATCGATCTTTAGAAGAAAGAATTGCCTGTGCTATGTTAGTGCATATGAGTCTGATTGTAGTAAAGAGAACTCTTAAAGAATTGCTACCATCATGTGTGTTATATAGGAATAGATAGTGATCTAGTTTGTCTTGTGGGACAACCTCAGAATCTCCTATCTTGCCAAGCAACCATATCCTTTGTCCACCACGTAGGGAACCTGCGGTATGATATTTCATCTTTCCTGTCTCTACTAAGGAATCCATGAACTCAAAGGCTTCTTTGTTTTGGACAGGATGGTATCTACCTCCTACCACACCAAGAGTTTTCTTGTTATCACTACGAACGATTGCTTTGTGTGTGATAACTTCTTGTACATCAACACCATCTGGAGAAGTAAACAATCGTTGTAGATTAACATCCCAATCTAATCCTGCTTTAGTGATAGCTGTCTTAGAATCGACATCATCATCTCCTACATACGTACCAAATCCACCCCATGGTGATCTATTACCGGTATACATTAATGTTTGTACTGACATTTTTACTCTCCTTTTTTGGACACTGCCGCGAAATAACAATTCCAACAGGCAGGCAAATACATTTCTTCAGCTCCTAATTCAATATCTGGACCATCTGTGGTAGGTTTCTTATCTACAAATTTTAAATTCATTGTTGCTTTCTTCGTGCACCAATGACAGATAGTCTTTATCTCTTCTATAGAATCACTAAGTTCTAAAAGTCTTTTAGCTCCTTCAAATAAGAAGCCTTTGAAATTTGTCTTTAGCCCGAAGCAAATGACTGGAATATCATATTCACTACTGATAGCTCGTAATTGAGTTACCCATTCAGTTGATAAAAACTGTGCTTCATCTACTAAAATACATGAAGTAAAATCTGGAATATCAAATAGATGTGGATCGTCGCCAAGAAGTATATCTGCTTCTCTTTCAAGACCAATCCTAGTCTTAACTATTCCATAACCAAAACGTGTATCAATCTCTGGTTTTAGAATTAATACTTTCTTGTTCTGACGCTCATAATTATTAGCAGTTACTAGTAGTTGAAGTGTTTTACCTGAACTAACAGTACCATACTTGAAATGTAGTTTAGCCATTAAGTTTCCTTTGAGGAGGGCAAGGGACTCGAACTCTTACTGGTATCACCCAGCCCTCCTATAACTCAACGAAAGATGGAGGGATCGAACCTCCGCACCCTGTTGGATGACTACGGGTTAGCAACCCGTTACATTACCACTCTGTCAATCTTCCATAAATCTCGAGCCGGAATCGAACCGGCGTCTTCGGGTTTGCAGCCCGACGCTTGTACCTGCTCAGCTACCGAGACATTGGCTTAGATATCTAAGAGGCAAGCATATCGTCTATCGTTCTCTATGTATGCTTTTGGAAGTACTGTGGTTCGGAAAGGAACACTCACTGTAGTCTTTACAATCTTTGTCTTCCAGATACCAACGGCACGTTCGTAATGACGTGCTGCTTTGGCCATCGCTACACTAAGAACGATCTCTGGTTTCTCTCCGTTCAATGTTCTTTCCTTAATTTTAAGTACCTTGGCTGTACGCATGAACATATCATTTTGCTTGCGAGCGGGATAACTTATGTAATCTCCTACCTGAATCCGGTTGTAGAACATGTCCCTTACTAGAATTACTGGTACTGGTTGGGCTTTCTTTGCTTTTGTTTTCTTTGTCTTTACGTCGGTCATTTTGTTTCTCCTTCGTTTCTTTCTCAGCTTTAAGAAGCTGAATTACTCTATCAACAGCCTTCTGGAATCTACCTATCTTCCAGCCAAGTTGTTCTGCGATACTTGACATGTATTTATAATCAAGACGCCTGATAGAATTAAATTTCTTCTGAGTTATTAATACAACAACTTCAGCATTGTCATTCTCTTTTTCTTGGTTCCGTTTTGCTTGAAGAATACTACTCAGGACTCGTTTCTGCGACATCACTGGATTCTTCAACTTCTTCTTCTTCGACGGGGACTTGATTCTTTTCCGACTCATTATAATCTCCATGATAAAGTAGTTGAGCTTCGGACATATACTTGAGTACAGTCGACCAATCTATAGCACTTTCTACATTAGAATCAACAATAGCACTATTTAATCTTTCAACTGCTAGCTTACTCATAGCTTTTAACATTATAACTCCTATTAATTCTTTACTCTAGAACCAGTAATAGATCTACTTAGATCTGAATAGCCTTTTTGTGTACCACCAAGTGCATCTCCAGCATAAGCCATACAGTTTCCATTTGCTATGCCTATTGTACTACCAACAGCAAAAGCATCTTGATTGGCTGCTAAATAAAACACATCCCAATTCTGTTCTTTTTGAGCTTTTTCTAATAGAATACGAATTTCTTCACGACTATAATCATTAGAGGCATTCTCTGCACCATCAGTTAAGATAGCCATAATGATTTTTCCAGGTTTGTTTTTCTTTGATAATTTATCAATGCGTTCTGTAACTGCATCTACTGTTCTACCAATAGCATCTAAGAGAGCTGTTGTTCCACGAGGAACATAAGTCTCTTTAGTAAGTGGTTCTGCCTTCTTCAAATCTATACCATCGTAAAGTAAATTATACTCATGATCAAACAAACAAACAGTAATATTTGCTTTTCCATCTATCTTTTTCTGTTCCTCTAGAAAAGCATTGAATCCACCAATGGCTTCATCAGCCATGCTATTCATTGATCCACTACGATCTAACACACATACGATCTCGGTTTTAGATACAACTTGTTTAATTTTCTTCGGCATTTTATTCTCCATTTGTTAGTGATTCGGTATTTTCTGGCTCTCGTACTCTCATTTTGGGATATTTTCCTGCATATCTACCACACCAAGCACACCATCCTGTTGATGACAAATAAGCAAACCAACAATGGCCAAAAATATTACACTGCCATTTTCGTATAATTGTTGGCCGTCCAAAGAAATTATTATTTGCAATATAATCTATGATTTTTACTAACATAAATTGTATCCAAATGTATTCTCTAGTGCCATCACTAGTTTTTGCATATCTGCCTCATAAAAACCAGCACAATTAATACAACCACACTCGACTATTTTCCATTGATCGTTTACTAAACCTATATCCATGACGAATGCATTAGCAAGCTGATATATTTTAAGCATATCCTCACAGAAATATATTGCTTCTGGATCAACAGCACTATTGAAGTATGGTCTTCGACCTGATTTGTATTGACTACCAGTAATTATTTTGCCGTTAACTATCCAAAATCTAAATTCTTTTTGGATTCTTTTAGTAGATGATACTTGAATAAGTGTATCTGCTGTCAATTGAGAATAATGTATATCTTTAAGGGCTGAATATCTGAACTCTGTCCACGTAATAAGATCAAAGACTTGTCCAGAGAATGATTTAGTATCTTTACATGGACGAATAAAGTATGGACCGTTGGCCCAACCAAAGTCTTCTCCAAACTGACAGATCTTAGAGTCATAATTTAATAGATTTTCTTGGTAATGATTACGATAGACAGTGAAATCATGATTATTAGTCATAATAACACCAGGGTTCCAGCCATATTGTGGAGCAAGCCTACTCATTTTTAGACCACCAAAACAAAAGATATTCTTATAATTTGTTTTGAAGTCTAGTTCTTCAATAAATGGCTTGACCTTAATAATTTCATATAATAGATCCAAACGATCTAATGCTTTAAGTAATCTAGTATGGCCCTTCTCATTGAATGTATTCTCTTGAATTAGATAAAACATTTTACTCTCTGGTTGAGGTACGGGGCTCGAACCCGTGTGTCATGGGCCACGACCATGCGCCTGATCCTGCTCGGCTAACCCCAACATAATTTTATCCAGGTGAGAGGATTCGAACCTCCGACCCCCGCGACCCAAACGCGGTGCGCTGACCAGACTGCGCTACACCTGGTTAATTAAGTACTCTATCCTTTTGAATTGGTCTAGTTATACTATTAATATGAGCTTCTAACATTTTTTCATGATTATCTACTTGGTGAGCAGCCTGAAAAGCTGTTACATACCTATCATATTTAAATTGTATTAAATTTAACTCAACCTCAATCTCAGTACTATCTTTAGAGAATAACCCTCGTATACGTTTTGTATCGTCACGAGTAGTTCTCTTAAGTTTCTCAAAAAGCTTCTTTGCTTTTACTGAATCAAACATTTTTTATCTTTCTTCTTGCGCCTCAGGATGGATTTGAACCACCGACCCTCGACTTAACGGGACGCCGCTCTGCCTGACTGAGCTACTGAGGCAAGTATATAAACCTCAGAGCTTAATTATTAAGATTATGTGGTGGGCGCGGCAAACTAGAGAAATACATTGTGATAAAGGGAAAATCACGGATCATACCTGCTTTTCTGTCGGTATAAGATTTCATTAGTTTCACCTCGAGCTTTAATAATGACAGCTAATTGATTGTATGTCAACTAACTTTAAGAATATTCTCACCATTCTCTGGTCGGAGAGCACCAGCTTCGTTGCCACCTATTTTGGCTACAGCCATTGCTAATCTACAAATAGCATTGTCTAAATGGTTTTCGCTAGTATCTTTTTGATAACCCTTTTTGATCTGTATGTGAGTATTGATATGTCTTGTTGCTTTTAATAAATGACTTTCAATATCTTCATGTAACCATGTATATGGTAAATGTTTTGATGTTCGGTCCTCACCAAGTAGAATTCTAGAGATGGCTGCTTTAACATGTATTAAAATATCATCTCGTTCTCTCTCAAACGTACTACTCATATATCACTTGCCTCTCTAGTCCATCCATATTGTGCTTGAAGTACACTTAATTTTTTCTGAGTAACGACAACGCCCCCAATAGTTACTACTGTCCATCCCTCTACCCACTCACCTTTAACTTTTAACTTAACGATCTTTCCTTTCTCGGCAAATTTGGAAAGAATCCAAGTAGTTATAACAGTATTATTCTTTCGAAGTTCACATTGCTGGTAGGTTTCTTGTTTCATTAATAACTTTGTCCATTTTTATATCTTTCTCTACGAGAATGTCTACCATTTCCAAAATTTTTACCCTTATAAGTAGGAAGTAACATTCCGCAATTGCCACAGATCATTCGCATATTATCAATTCTATTATCTTCATAATTACCATTAATATGATCAAGTTCTAATGGTACTGGATGATTTTGCCATTTAGTTATTTTACAAATAGAACATTTCTGTCCATACTTTTCGATTAGATATCGTTTAGCTGGTCGCATTTGTGTTGTAGTTGGGACCTGACCAGTATATTTAATTTTGTCTCTTACAATTTTCCACTGATATGCATGCTGACATATAGTATTACAATATATGTTTCTGTTATTGTGCAATATTTTATTGCAATATTTACAATATTTTTTATCCTTACGTTTTGAAAATTTCAGACCGTATTTATATGCCCAATATCGTATGTTTGTTTGACTAACGTAAAAGTATTTAGCGGCATCTCTTGTACTAGATCCACTATTAATAATTTCTTCTAATTCATTTTTTGTCATAATACACCTCTTGATGTATTATAACTCAAAATAGTAAGCTAATCAACCTATCTAAGGTTGGTTGTCAATGTGAGCCGAGTGTCGGATTCGAACCGACGTGCTCTAAAGAGTCCAGATTACAAATCTGGTGCAATCGACCACTATGCGAACTCGGCAAATGAAGCGCTCTATCAACTGAGCTACACCGGCATGTATTCTTATTTATATAGTATCATTCTGTATCCCAATATGATAGTTCTACATCGAAAGCATCTTGTGGTGTCTGTTCTTCATAAAGATCATCATCAGCCCAAGCTGTTGCCATTCCCCATGCTTCTTTCCAACTAAGTTCAAGTGTTTCTCTAGCAATCCATGTGTATTTAAGATTCCAAATGAATCGTTTTATTATACAACTCCTCTATATCTTCACAGCCTGTCTCAAGTTGGTACTCATATGCTTCTTGTAACATCGAACCAAACTTCGGACCAGGTTGGAATCCATGTTCAATAAGATGTCTACCCATTAAGATAGGTTTGATTTCTGCAGTTGGACTGCCCAATTCTTTATATATTGCCATCGTTTTAATAAATGATTCTTCTGCTTTGCCAGCTCTCTCCGCTGGCGCACCACGTCCATCATTATCAACCATAGAAACATAAGCAAGAATATCCAGAGGGCATTCATTTTGTAGTCTTCTCCATGCTGCTCTCCTAGGAGAGGCTTTTAGTAACAGACGTGGTCTCATGTGAACTTTAACAATAGAACATATCTTATCAACAAGATCTTTATTATTAGTTAATCGTTCCATAAAGGTCCGAGCTAACGGTTCGCCAAGCTTATCATGGCTGATACTTGTTAGATGACCTTTCTTTTCATCCATCACAGTTGCTATTGGTTTCCCAATATCATGTAGAAGCATGCCCCACATGAAAGCAAGCTTCCATTCTTCTGGTATTTCGTCTCGCCATTTAGCTGCTTCGTCTATTACCATGAGTGTGTGGTTCCAAACGTCACCTTCTGGATGGTATTCTTTTCGTTGTTCACAACCAATAAGTGTTTGAAGTTCAGGAAATAAATTTATAAGTCCACGTCCATATATTTCAGGATGTCGTGATACCATATGTCTTAAGCCTATAGAAGGATTATTAGCTAACATAAGAAGCTTATTCATCTCACCAAGAATTGCATCACCTGTTAGATGTCTTAGGCTTGGAAGCATTCTGCCTATTAAACGGTTTAATCCTACTGTCCAAGTTCGTCCCTTGCGAGCAACTAGTTGTACTGCTCGAAATGCTCTTAGTGGATCTTCTATAAAAGTATCTTGGTTTACATAATGGAGCTTCCCTGCTATTAAATCATTTATACCATCGTAAGGATCAATATATTCTAAAGTTTCAAGATCTAAGTAGATACAATTGATAGTAAAGTCTCTACGTTTGGCTGCTTCTTTAATTGTAAGATCACATTTGAATGCAACATCAAAGTCTTGATGTTTAGGGCCATTCTTATTCTCTGTTCGTGGAATACTTAATTCAATATCTATCTCTTGATCCTTAAGTTTCACTACTCCAAATTTACTACCAATAAGATCAGCCGGTCCAATATTTTGAGCTACTGTGACTAACTGTTCATAGCTAACACCGAAGACTTCGATGTCCCAGTCCTTGGGTTCTTGACTACAAATAATATCAATGGTACCGCCGCCAACAAGGTAAGGCTTACCATTAATAG
>Ga0307928_10004934_pt1 | contig 10059 bp, 9 predicted proteins | sample AceLakmetagen232_FD_201815 | JGI IMG/M metagenome (GOLD analysis project Ga0307928, IMG submission 201815) | Saline water microbial communities from Ace Lake, Antarctica - #232 | ecosystem: Environmental > Aquatic > Non-marine Saline and Alkaline > Saline | place: Antarctica: Ace Lake...
TATAGCTAATTTTCCGTAAGCTGTTTTATCCATTAATAAATCTATATAACCAATCTTTATATTAGAACCTTTGTCTATGAATGGATTGAATTTTTTGGTCTTAAAACTAAATGGTTTTAGAATAGCTATAGATCCACCACCTATATATGTTCCAGTTAATGTGTCGCTTGTAGATATCTTTAATGTATTAGAATCAACAATAGTAACTTTATAGATCTTATCCTCGCTATATCCACTAATTCCTAATAGATTGATAATCCTTGTATATGAAGCTTCTATTAGATTATGTAAGGGACATGTTATCTGCTTAGTAGATACATCTACGGCTGTTATATCTAAAGAAGAATCATCTAAAGATAACAAATTGAATCTATGGATAAAACCTCTTTGGTTTCCTCCAATAAGACCTGGACTTTCAGCATTAGTAACAGCAGAATTCCATGGAAAAGCACATTCTGACCATGTCTTGCCAATAGTCTCCCAATTATATTCATTATTAGTTTGGAATAAACCTAATGCAGTATAATTATCATCAAGATATGAATATGATCCATTCTTATAATTAAATAATAACATCTTATTAGGATAAGTATTAGAACCTTTAGCTAATGAGAAATAAAGATATTCATCTATATAATCTTTAACAGATTGAACTCGTTCCTTTCCATTACGCTTATTATTTATCTCAAATATATCATCTGGTATCTTTTCGTCTATCCTTGAGATTCTAACACCATCTGTACCAGTTATAGCTCTCTGGCCAAAGGTTATTGCTGTTCCGTTAGCTATCTGTGTACTAAATTGACTTTCTGAACCAAATTCATTGCTTATAGATCTAAAGATAAATGGTATCTGTCTGTTTCCAGTATAGGCTAATTCATAGGCAGACCTTTCAAAATAAACTATAAACTTATCATTTATGATAGCCCAACTTTGAATAGATTGACTTGTAGTACAGTCAATGAAACTTCCTTTGCCTATAATATCATGTCTGAAAGAGTCTGTTTCTGTTGCGGGTGCTAGAAAATATGTTGGATCTCCAGTAGCACTTGCCCTTACTCTGTTAGGGAAATTAACTCCATCTTCACTAGTATTCATAAATAAAAGGTGTCCCTTAAATGAGGCTATTATCTTTGCTCCATCTAAGTAAAAAGGGTTTCCTCCAAACTCATAAATCTTAGGTCTAAAGGTTACCCAAGCTATTCCATTATAATATTTTATTCCGTCTCGATTGTCTGCTCCTGATAAAGAATAGGCTTTACCATTAGTCGCCCAAAAATACTTTACTCCCGCAGATGTTATAAAATAATTATGTCCACAAAAAAACTCTGAATCACTTCCAGTCCATGAATTATTAGCTGTAGTATTAGGAACGAACTTCTTTGTAGTTTGGTTGTAAGTATATGAATCTACAGTATCAAAAAACATTGTCTCTTCAACGTTTACTGTTGTTGTTTCTCTTAAGGGCATTCCCATAACTGGCAAAAGAGGATAGTAATCATATGATAATGTAACAACACCAGAAACTGCTAGAAAAGTAACGTCATAAGCTCCAGTTAGATAATTTATTGTATTATTACCTGTAGGATCTATATCTCCAATTAAATTGCCTTCACCATCATCAGTTATTGATTGCCCGCCCGCATCGGTAAAAGTTATTGTAGAAAGACTTATAGGAGTATTAACTATATTTCCAGTATAATTAGCACTTCCATTTCCTACAGCTTCACCAGTAATAGGTTTTTGCAACCTGCCTATCAATAATGCATTTAAGCGTTTAACTGCCTTTCCTTTTAAAACTAACATGTTCTCTAACTCATAGAAAGCATCATCTATAAGCTTGAAAGGCTCTACATTATTTTGAAGCCCTGTTGTGTAGTCAGATATCATGAAAGGAGTTAAATTACTCATTAATTACCTATAATTACAACGCTAAAGTTAGAAGAAGGAGATGTGGTAGAGTTAATAGTTAAAGAACCAACAGCTTTAGTAAGTGAATTTACATATGAATATGGCTGAATAATAGCTATATAATTAGTATCAATCATAGGCTTTGTAAATGTTATTTTTTTACTAATACCTGTTACTACATATGAAGTTATATTATGACTTGATAAAATTGTTCCGCCTGCAGTACCAGTTAAAAGACCCCAAGCTTTTATAGCACTTAAATGAGCTATATTACCATCATTTCCTGCCTTGAAAACTAAATTGTCATTACTTCCAAGAGATTTAGTATAGGATTCTCCTAAATCAGTTGCTGTAACAGGATCACTAGTTTTTTTAACATATGTTACTTGATCGTGTAATCCAGCATTAGATGTGTTATCATTTAAAGATACATGGTCTTTAGATATATAATCTTCTATAGCCTCAAAGTTAGAGACTAATTTAGGCGAACTTACCTTTAAATCATCTGTTGCTATTGGCTGTGTCTTATCATAACTTGATACCATTTTACCACCTAGGTTTTGTTTTTTTGTTTGAATACCAATTAGCTGTCATGGAATGTACTTTAGCTATCTCACGATCTAATAAAGATGTAACCATCTGTAAAGTGCTAACATCACCAAGCTCTTCTAAAATAGCCTTAGCTACTATATAAACTATGAGTTGTCCCCACTCTTGATTTTCTGGCTCATCATCATTATTAGTAAAACTATTTGATGTTGTAGTTGTTCCATTAACATAGACTAGGGGTTTTCTCATGGCTTTAAAAGATGCGTAATATGTTGTATCAGGACATTTTCTAAATAAAAGTTCGTTATCATATAGTAAAACAGAGGTAGGCTTTCCTTGACTATTTGTATCTGTATAATCAAGATTTTCTGGGTATATAGCATAAAAATCTTCTACATCATTACAGAAAAAGTTTATCCTATCTTCCTTTCTTCCACTTGTTGTACTTATATAAACTGTTGGTCTAACCTTTACCATACTTTCGTAAAAATCCCTTTTTACTTCGTATGTATCGACGCCAACACTTAACTCTATCTCATACCATGAATTGAGCTGTATAGGTCTAACAGTCTTAATTAGCTCCCATTTCAATGCTCTATTTATATAATCACCAAGTTTTTCTTCACTTAGTTGAGTTATACTTTGCATAGTACATAAGTTTCTGATTCGTTCTCTTATTACTTTATATGTCCAATCCATTATACGCCTATAGTTGGGCTAATTCTTTTGCTGTTAATTTTATCTCTTTGTCATATGTTTTTAATATATCAAACTTGATTCTAGGAGTAAATGTGCTTGTCTTTACATATTTTCCTAGTTCTTGCCCTTTAGATTTAACAAACTTTCGTTTTACTTCTCTACATTCGTTATTTAACATATTAAAGAGCGATAAAGGTCTATCATATTCTATACCATCAACGAACTCTTCTCTAATTCCTTGGGGTGAGATACGCCAAACTGCTTCTGGGTGTTCTCTCATCTCTATGTAACTGAATCTTGCTGTAGCCCAAGTTTCTGTTCTATGGGTAGGCTTTTTTACTTCTTCTTCTATTATCTTTTTAGGTATCTTTGCTTCTTCTACTTTTTTTGCTATTGCCATTTGTTTTCCCTTTAATGTTTTAAAAAAATACTAAGGGAGATTTTACACTCCCATAGTATTACGTTATTTAAGCACCAACATCGCCTAAGGCTTTATATTGGTCAGCTAGTTTAGCTTCAATGTATAAAACATCTCCATCGTTAGACATAACAGTAGAGCCTAAAGTTATTCCTTTAAAGCCTTCTGCTGTTACGTTTTTAGATAGATTATATACTGTTCCACCTGTGGTTTCAGCCGCATATGTACTAGTATCTGATATTGAAAATGTAGTGCTATTTATGATCGCAACTATATAGATTGGTTTTCTTGTATTATTCAATTCAACCATTTCTGTTAAGTCTTGAAATCTTAATGCATCACCTGCAACCCAACCAGTTGTTGAAGCTACTGTTACAACTCCTGGATTTGCACTAGATATAGCACTTGCTGTTTGATAATTAGCAGTTACTGCTGTTTCATCATAAAGCGTAAAACCATTTGTTGTTTCTATAGCTCTATTGATTCCAGTATCGTCTGCTATTTCTGATAATGCAGAAGCGGCGTCCATACCTTTATGCCAATAAAACTTCACTTTCTCGCCGTCTGTTGCCCATTTAGTGGCGTTCCAAACAACTACTTCTGTGGGTTCAAAACCTATGTTTAGGTTATAAGCGTCTCCACCAGATGTTAATCTAAATTTAATTGATTGACTCATGATATACCTTCCTATGTGTTAAGGGTACAACGTCCTCTTACTAATAAGAGATCGTTTAAGATTTTACAAGCATGCCACCCTTTCCAACCAAGAGATGAGGCTTGCTCAAGTCTATCTCCTGCTCCACCAGCTTTGGTGAAAATAGATTTCATATTTCCGCCAGATATATCAATAACACCGTAACCATCTTGACCTGTCATGAAGAAATCATAAACTGTACTTGATGCGGCTAAATCACCTTTTAATGTTAAAGGGGCTTTAGAAGATAGACACCATCTAGCGTTATCTGTATAGCCTCTTTCACCATTTTTTCTGGCTTCTGGTTTAGGATATTGGTTGATAGGTACCCAAGAATCTAGATTCTTAAGATCTCTATATATAGCGCTATTAGCCATACAATAGTAAGATTCATCAAGAGGTGCTGTTCCTGTACCTGTAGAACTAGCCATAACACCAGTAAACATTTTAGCATCGTTATCAAATAAAATCTGAACGATATTGTCAACGTCTGCCTGTGTTACTTCATTCGGTGTTTTTAAGTTACCACCTTGATTACAATTATAAATTGTTCCTGTGGCTTTTAAAACATCAAAAGTTAAAGTATCAAAAGTTCTTCCTGCTTGTTCAGCTTGTCTTCTGTTTACTTGGTTAGCAACTGGATCTTCAACTGTAAGCTCTATAACATCAGACATTATGGTTAAATCACCATATTGCTTAGTTGTAGCTCTCATTCTAGTAACGTTTATTGTGTTACCGTCTGGCTGTACGCCTTCAGTTAATTCTGTTGTTGCTTCGTCGAATTCCTCGTATCTAGACCACATTATTTGCTCTGATCTATTCTTAGGAATACTTTTCATTTGACCAAACTGGTTGGCTATTAACATCGGTTGGGTGATGTCTAAGAAGTTCGGTCCGTACCAAACACCTACAGCATCACTAACGTTGTCTGTTGTATTCATGTTGTTAGACATATGTCCTCGTCTTATTCTTTGTACCCTCTAGAGAATTTATCCTGTAGTACCATGCGCTGTTCTCTAGTCATCGAAGAATATCTTGATGTTTTGCTAACAGCTCCTGTACTACCTGCATTCAATGTACTTTTAGGACGACTTGCGTTTTCTGTCGCCTTTTGTGCATTAACATGCGTCTTAGAATGGTCTCTTATATAGCTTGGTGTCATTTGTACTGCCTGTACTGCCGCTTCAAGACTTCCTGAACTAGCTAACACTTCTGCCATTTGAGGTTTTATTTCATGACCATATTTAGTAATTAATTCACTAGCATTAGGATATTTTTCAGATATCAAGATTTGTCTAACTTGTTGCATTACCCTTTTTTCTTGGGCTTTAAAATTTGTCTCTCCTTCACCTTTAGTTAACCAGTCTTCTGGATCGCCATTAAACATGGCTTGTTTAGGCTCTTTAGAGGCTCTTAATTCTGCAATAATTCTATCCTTATCTTGAGAATCTTTCTTATATCTTTCTTTGCTCTCCCTTAAATCCCTAAAATTTAACTCTTGGGCAGTTTCGGAAGGTTGAGTAGCGGGTTCAACAGTTACAGCTTCTTGGTTTTGATCTTCGACGGGGAGATCGTTTTGTACGTCTTGTTCCATGTTTTTTCCTTTTAGCGTCTGGTGAAGTTGACGAGACTTTTGTTTATACTTTTGCTCCAGTCAATATATCGTATCCGATACGTTCAGAAGCGTTTTTAAAATAACTTTTTAATAATGGATTGCCTCCAGTAACTCTTTCTATATCGTCTTTACCTTTCGGTTTCGATAGTGGCAATATCCATTCAGGTCTTACTTCTCCTGTAATTTGGTTTGTATACCATAATTGAGCGCCTTGCATAGGTATATCTATTTTATGCTTGTTCTCTCTGTCGGTGGCTTCTATGTATACATTTATCTTGTTGCTCTTAAGATCTCTCTTGCCTGCGAATAATATCCATAATTCCTTAACATCTTTCATCTTGGAATAATAAGTATGTGCTACTTCAAGAATCTTATTCTTTATGAAATCATCGGAAGCTATCTTCTTTTTCTCTTTAAGTTCTCTATTTAAACGATCGGGAAGTATCAACATCAGACACCCTCCGTTTGTGGCACTAGAGCATTCATAGGGTTAGTTTGTTGGGTCTCATTATCGGAATTTTTCATGTTATCAATTTGCGCTATCTCTTGGGCTTTCATTTGCTCAATGATACCAAGCGCTTGCCCTATCTGATCTAAATTCATTCCTTGCAATTCTCTTATTCCTTTGATCTTATCTAGGGTTGATTGCTCTAGGTCTTTTTGTGCCTCGAATTCTCTTGAGATCTCTAAGCCTTTATTTGCTTCGCCTCTAGTCTCTCTTTCGAAAGAATTAGCATTTAGATTCTTGATTGTCGCTTCAAGCTGTGCCATTTGTAATTGTTGGCTGAATTGCTCTTGCTTTTGCTTGGCTTCAGATTCTTGTTGATATAGCTCTTTAAGCCTTGTTTTATTAGCTGTAGGCATTTCTTCTATAATAAATTGTTGTGGTATATCTATACCTGCAGTTTTAGCCTCTAAAGCTTGGAAGAATGAAAGGTTTTTCTGTGAATCTGTTAACTGTGATTCTTTTACCACTATGTCATGTTCAAGGACTTTTTCAATGTTTAGACCTTCAGGCATTGACTTTCCAGTTATCAACTGCCATTTTTCAGGTGAGAAGTTGTTTAACATGATCTTTAACATCTTAAGACCGCAATATTCTTGAGATTCATTAAGCTTGTCATAAACATTCTGGAATATAGATATAGCGCTCATAGCTCTTTGCTTAGCTAAAGTACCGCTTACTTCAGTGTTTCCACCGCTAGCAACACCCAAAGCCTCTTCGTTAAAGCCTGGTATTTGCATAAGATCAGTAGTTAACATTTGTACTAGGTGAACAAGCCCTTGTGGTATGTCTATAGGTGCTTTTTCTCTTAAAGCTCCCAGTTTACCTTCGGCTGTTTTTATAACTTGACCGTTTCCACTCTTGAATAAATCTTCTTCGTTTGTTACTGCGCCTTCTTCGGTTACCCAACCTGTGCTTGCTTGTCGGTCTATCATATCGCTTATTTTACTACGCTTACGATTATATTCGATCTGTGGGTCTCTTGTAGCTCTATTCATACCTTGGATCTTATAACTAAAGTCATCGTATTGAGGCTTATATATCCAAGTTATAACTACAGATGGGTAATCATTTATATTTAGTGGGTCATCGCCAACAAGGATTGTTTCCCCTTGAATTAGGACTGTATATTCAATCCCTTGTTCGTGGCTTTCGTTTACGGTAAAATATGGTGCTTCTTCTAGGTACTCATCAAGTTTTTTCTTTCCTGCTCTCCATATTGTCTCTTCACCTGTAACATCATTTGTAAGCACATAGATTTTCTTGGATACTCGCTCATACATTTCATCATAGGCTACAATGTCTTGCTCTTCCATTTGGTTTCGGGATAAGCTCATATAATCGAATCTGTTGTCTATCCTTCCACCTTTTAACTTATCAATCTTATCCCAGTATTTCTTATCTACAAGAGATTTAGAAACTTCTCTAGGAAGATATTTTCTCTTTAGCATGAATCTACAATCGGATAAATCATTTTTTGTAAATAATGGGTCTAATAATACGCTTTGAAATTGCTCTATCTCACAAATAAGTTTAGGGTCTTTTAATCCACTAGAGAAGTCCAAGCCATAAGAAACTAGGGTCATTCCAGTTATAGAGGCGTCTTCAAATCCATCGGATAATTTACCATAGAATTTACATTTGTTAGCTTGCCAGATTAATGCGTCTTGTAAATAGTCGGCTATCTCATCATCATCTTGTTGTTGTGGGTCAACACCAAAACCTAAACGGCTTTTCCTTTGCAATCCAGAATTAAGGTGAACATTTCTTTGCAAGTAATTGAAACAAAAAGCGTTTCTGCCATCTTCCTTTAAATAGTCTTTATCTTCCGAATTCCATTGATCGCCTAAGGTCATTTGTAGATCTTTATACATCTCTATATAAGCAGGTGTCCAAGATGTAATAGCTTCATTATAATAATCGTCAAAGATCTTTTTCTTGTCGTATTGTAATTGAGTATCAAGCATTTTAATTAAACTCGTAAGATGTTGTTGCGTTATTTACTGCATTTAGTTTATCCAGCATTATTTTGTTGATGTTATCAATATGAACAACTTTGATAGTGCTTGTTATTTCTATAGAATCAGTAATACGTTTAAGATCTCGACCAAAAGAACAATCGTTATCATCTGTTATAGCAAGCCTTTTGCCTAACTCTATATTTAAGTGATTCGTTGATCTCTTGAAAGATTCGCTTATATCTTTGGCTTTTTTTTCTTTGAATCGTTCGACTTTACCTTTTGAATTAATATAGACTTTATCATTGGGTTCTAATTGAGCCTTTAAACATCTCGAACAACAATTACATGAATTATGAAAAGACAAGGTAACGTCTCTCGGTTGTACAGAAATAAACATATGGTTTCTTCCTCCTTATGCTTGTATTTCTTTTTTATTTAGCTGTTATACTTACTATTAACTTAACTTGTTTTTTATTCAAATATTAATTTATAACATTCTCCTATTTCTAGCATTTAATCTTTTCATCTCATCGGGTGATAATCCCTTAGATTGTCCTACTGCCTCAATATGACTTACACCCATAGCCATATATGCCATTGCGTCGGCGTGGTTAGAGCTGATATCATGCAAAGGTTTATCTAAATAGCGTCCTAGTTGTTCAGACCATGTTTTCTTATACTTGTTAATCATATCTAACAGCTTCTTAACTCTCTTTATAGCAAAAACACATCGGGAAAACTTTAACTTAACATTCGATATCATTATATGTTTATCAGTCCTCGGTAAAACAATAATCTTAGTATCAGTGTGTTGCATTAATCGTTTAAAATCTCTTTCATAAATGCTTTTATCTGTTTTAGCTCTTTGTTTCGAATCGTGGGGAAGGAACACAGTCTTATAAATATATTGCTTGTCATTTAGTAGATGATTTACATAGAAATCAACGGTCTTGTTGTTGTCCTCGTAATAATCAATAATTCTGATCTCACCGTGAATAACTTGAAAGAAAATAATAACCGTCAAATCGTTAACGCCAATATCCATAGCAACATATATAGGTTCTATCTGGTCATATACGCTTGACGTTAAACATCTGTTATCATTATATGCTTTCTCTATGTATTGCTGATAATAATAAGCGTCAGAATTAGATAAGAAAGCCTCTGATATAGTAGAAGGATACTCTTGCCTCATCTTGTCGCCAAGCTCCAAACTCTTTTTGTAATACCAGACCTTTTGTCCTTCCGTTAGTATGATATTATGCTTTTCTTCTAGGTTCTTAAAGTATTCTAACATCTCATCATCACACTTAAGCCTGCCTTTCATAGAGTATTTTTTTTCATAATTCCAACTGAAAAAGAATAGTTTTTGTTCTAAACAAGAAAGATTTTCATTCCCCCTGATAACTGCATTATTGCACATCTCGTAAAAGAATCCGCTTCCTCCTTCACCAGTAGATTCTATAATCACTTTTCCTGTATCGGGTACAGTTTGAAGAGTTCCAGTAACTACTTCTTCAGATTTCAGGGGATCTCTAGCGCATGTTTTCCCGAATTCTGAAACTAATAAGTTTTGGCAAGTTCCACCTCTTAAAGTCGTTCCTACACGTATAGAAGAGCCATTAACAAAAGATATCTCGCTCATACTACGTTGTGAGACTGGAATAAGCTGTTTAATAACTGGACTTAATGAATCTAAGGCGTGAC
>Ga0307928_10004937_pt1 | contig 10058 bp, 16 predicted proteins | sample AceLakmetagen232_FD_201815 | JGI IMG/M metagenome (GOLD analysis project Ga0307928, IMG submission 201815) | Saline water microbial communities from Ace Lake, Antarctica - #232 | ecosystem: Environmental > Aquatic > Non-marine Saline and Alkaline > Saline | place: Antarctica: Ace Lake...
CCTCAGTGATACGCAACTAGCCAGGCTATTAAAGATTGACAAGTCCACAGTGTCGCTTATCAAGAATGGCAAAAGAAACCCCGGTGGTAAGGTGCAAAGAGCCATAGCCCTTAATTTCCCCGACTCAAATCCCTTTGCCAGTGTGGGAATTACCGACAGTACTCTCTACCCTGATAGCCCAGAATCTTCACCAAACAGCCATAGAGGGGCTTTCAGGTCTTTACCCATATCTTTTATCAAGTGGATTAAAAGGATAGTCAAAAAATAGGGGGTTAGGGATGAAATATACTAAAGGGGAACAATGTTCGAAGATGATTAGTGGAGATGGGCCTTGGGGTGCGTTCCATCAGCGTAAATGTAGCAACAAGGCAGTTCTTGAACGAGATGGTAAGCCATATTGTAAAATCCACGACCCTGAATATAGAAAGCAGAAAAGCATAGAGAGAAAGGTAAGGTGGGATAGGGAACGAGAAGAAAACAAGGCGAGGCAGAAACGCAAGAGTTTAATCACTAGCATATTTGATGGCACTGATACCGAAGTAATAGAAGCCAACAAAGATAAATACAGAGCAGCTCCAGATTTATATGAGGCGTGTCTGTCAGCACTTGGGGTTATGGCGACATTGGACCAGAGCAAGGGATGGGTTAAGGAAATAGCGGGCGTTATTCGGCAAGCTCTAGCCAAAGCAGAGGGTAAATAAAGGGGATAAATGCAAAACTATCAGCTTGCTAAAGTAGAAGTCTATAACAGGTGGACAGTAGAAACCTCCAGTGATGTGATGTGGGGGATAATGTGCCTAGATTGGTGTCCCTATATTCTTAATATGTTCTTTGTAGAGGAGCATCTGAACTAATGAGGACAGAGACTATTAACATCAGGATACAGAAAGTAGCCCGGGCAAACAAGCTGCAACTTCTTGGTCGGTTAGCCGGTATCCGTAGAAGGAGATAAATCAATTATGGGGATAGCACCATTTGAAACAGGGAGTCGCTCACGGGCAGCACGAGAAGGCGGCTGGTTAGGTAGGCGCCGGTGGTATCGTTGTCGGCAGTGCTCTACAAAATTCCAAGTTGATACCCGTGGTCCCTTACCTGAGAAGGAAAGAATATGTCCAGACTGCAAACAAAGGTCGGACCTGTAATTTACAAGAATGGGGAAGCTAGGTAAGAGGCAACAACTACTGGCTTCCCCGGAAAGGAGAGAGATGGCTGAATCACCTTACAAAGCAATGCTTGATACAAAGCCCCCCGATGAGTACAGTGAATCCTTTGATTTCTTTGTTCGGAGCCTAATACATCTGAATGAAGTCACCAAGACGTTTCCCCAGAAGGAAATTGATGTACTCTGGGACTTACTGGAACGATGGGAAATGAATAAAAGGAGGTAAAAATGAAAATATTGTTGATACTGGGGGTTATCCTAATTTCAGTGATGATTTTTCTCTTCGGCTCAGTTGCCTATGCTTCTCACGATATAGAGGGATTATCTCAAATCCTGAGTGCCGGCGTAGATGGACTTGAGTCGTTCTTTGACTTCTTAATTGATGTTCTTGAATTAGTTGCTGAACATTACTGGGGGTGAAAATGAAGCGATTTGTAGTTTTCTGCTTTGTAATGGTCTTGATAACTGTGGGGCTGATATATGTCCTGTGGGATAGTGTTGTGAATTATAACTTTAGGGGATGGTGATGAAGTATCAAATAATATATGGTGAAAGGAGGGAACAAAATGGAAACTAGCATAATGGTAGGCATAACGGAACTACGAGGTAAGGTTGATTCTAAGCAACCACTAGAGGAAAGACTTAAAGTTGCTATGCGTGGGGCATTAAACCACTGGCTTGTTCTTGAGGAGGATGGGCAATTCAGGATGGCGGTTGGAGCCGTGCTACTTGAAGCCAGTGAGGAGGAAAAGGAACGAATAAACATTGACTTAAAGTTTTTAAGAGCATTGTCCTCTGCTACCAGTGACGTTCCCGTGGACTTTGGTAGGTTGGTAGAAGAACTAGGGGAGGATAGTGCAGAAAAGGCAGTTGGGCTGAAAAAGCTATGGGATGAGGTAAAAGCTGAAAGCAAGTAACTATACATCTCCTTGCTGGGGCAATGAAGTAGAAAGCGATATTGATTTAAGTGAGTGGAAATGAAAAAAGTCTGGATACCAGTAATTATTGCCCTCTTATTCTTCACAGCTATGGGTTTTTATACTGAAGGAAAGGGCGACTCTCAAACGTGGGTGATAACTGTAACGGAGACAGAGACAGTATTTGTCCCTGTTTTTAAGGAGAAGATTATTACAGTCCTTGTAGAGGTTGAGGTTATTAAAGAGGTCGTCAAAGAAGTGCCGGTAAAACTCCATCAATTCAAGGATAAGGCTGAACTCTACGGCTTCCTGGACTGGTACAGAGAAAGTTTAATGATTGTCTCCTGGGATGAAAACTGCTTTGACCGAGCTCTGGGGTTTATCCGAATAGCCAGAGAAAAGGGATACGACTTTCATTTCCAGACAATGAGCTTCAGGAATGGGAAGATAACAAAGAATCACGCCTTAGTCAGCACGATAATAGATAGAGATATTTACTTCATAGAACCAGAAACTTATAAATGTTGGCTGGTAAATAAAGGAGGGTAAAATGCAGGAGAACACAGAACTAAATACAGCGTTAGTCAAGATTAGACCCCAGGCGGATGAGGAAGTCATCGCGCTACATGAGCAAGCATTGAGGCTATGTGATTACGCTGAGGCGCTGGTCATACTCAGTGATGATAATGTCAAAGCCGCCACCAATGACCTCATCATAATCGGTAAGTTAAAGAAAGCGATGGAGGCAAAGAAGCGGGAATACCTTGACCCCCCCAAGGTATACGCGGAAGCTATCAGGGAAACTTACAGTAGTTTGATGGACCCAATCTTTAGAGCGGATAAAATCACCGGCAACAAGATACTTGTCTACCGAGCTGAGCAAAAGCGACAGCACCAAGAACAGGAAGAAATCAATCGGCTACGGTTAGAGGCAGCACAAAAGGATGCTGCTCTACATAATGGTGAAATTAGCGAGCCAGTTAATCTAGTTGAGGTTGTAGCGCCACCACCTAAGCACTACCGGGCCGAAGCGGGAACTCTGGGGACAATGACTGTCCGTAAGTGGAAGGTAGAGGACTTTTCTCAAGTGCCTGACGAATACAAAATGGTTGACGCTGCCAGAATAGGGAAGGTAGTCCGTGCTGGTATTCCTTCCATTCCCGGCATCACCATTTGGGAAGAGCCAACCCTGAGAGTTACAACAAAATAGGCTTGACAAAATCTTACTGATAGGGTATACTTATCGGTAAGAGGCGAGAGATGAAAACAGATATTAAGCAACTATATTGCAAGCGGTGTGGGCACTCGTGGTATCCTCGGCAACCAGAAGTTCGGATATGCCCTAAGTGTAAGTCCCCATATTGGGACAAAGAGAGGCAACGATAATGCCTGAGATTGGCGAAATCAAACCAGCTTGGGAATTAGGGTATAAAGGACATAAGAGATTTATATTTCAAGCTTGTGTGGATTGTGGCAAACTACGCTGGGTCATATTAAGGAGAGGGAAGGGTGAAAGTTTAAGATGTCAAAGTTGTGGCAACAAGGGGGGGGGGGAAAGAGGAATTAATAGTCACCATTGGAAAGGCGGTAGAACAGAATCCCGGGGCTATATCTTCATTAGACTCCAACCGGATGACTTCTTTTATCCAATGACTGACCACAGGGGTTATGTCTTTGAGCATCGCCTAGTGGTAGCAAAAGCATTATGTAGATGCCTTTTGCCCTGGGAAGTTGTCCACCACAAAGGGACTAAATACCCAAGCGCTAGTAAGGAAAACCGAGGGGATAATAGATACCCTGAAAACCTTCAATTATTAAATGATAAAAAATTCCACATTATAGATAGCTTGATAAAAACCCGTATTAAGAGGCAAGACAATTTAATCAAAGAGTTACAGGCTAGGGTCACATTGTTGGAAGCAGAAATAGTTAGGCTTAATGAAGAAACCCTGAAAAGGAGCGCAAGGAAGGATGAATAAATGGCAGCAGAAACGAAACTAACGATATTCAAGAAAAGGATATAAAGGAGGTATAACGATGGAACGGACACAGGCATTAGTATTACCGGAGGAAGGGCAATTTAAGGCTGACATTCAGGCAATAAATAGATTCCAGCAAGTAGCTAGGGCGAATATGGTTGAAGGAACAGATTGGGGCATTATCCCGGGTACTGGCAACAAACCCACATTGCTCAAACCAGGAGCCGAGAAGATTGCCAAACTTCTAGGGTTGGCAGACCAGTACGAGATAGTTGATAAACTAGAAGATTGGCAGACTGGTTTCTTCCGATACTTAATAAAATGTACTCTCAGTTCTGTAGCTACCGGAGCTGTTATCTCTGAGGGTCTAGGCGAATGTAATAGCATGGAATCCAAGTATCGGTGGCGGTGGGTATTCCCTGACGATGTACCTGAGAGTGTTGATAAGGCAACACTAGCCAAGAAAACTGGCAGAAGGCGTGATGGTAAGGGAACCTATACACAATACCGGCTAGAGAATGAGGATATTTACAGCCAAGTCAATACTATCCTCAAGATGGCAAAAAAGCGAGCCTTAGTTGATGCGGCTTTATCTGCTGGTAGATTATCTCAGGTGTTTACTCAGGATATTGAGGATATGGCAGTAACCCATGATGAGCCGGTGATAGTCAAGCCCAGAGCTCAGGCAACGGTAACTAAACCAAGTCCCGAAGTAGCCCCTGTTCCTCCAGAGGCAGGAACGGACACGGCAGTTGCCGTGATAGAACCTGTTGAACCGTCAGAGGAATCAGAACAGAAAATCCCCTCTACTATTCAAGAGCTTCTACAGTGGGTAGCTTCTCACGGCAAAGAATATACCAGAACCTGGATAGTCAATAGTCTCAAGATTAAAGAGGAAAGACTAAGCACGGACCCGGCCGGGTGTTATCAGGACATTAAGGACATGGCTGGGGAAAAGGGAATGAAGGGTTGGGAAGATTAACAATTATATAATGTTTGCTGGTGTCCTAAAGTAATCGGACAAGCGAGATGGAATTAGAGGGGAGATTAGCTAAGTTGCATTGTGCATCGTAGTCTAATTAGTCTCACCGAGCCAGTCGGGGGGTGCGCATCCGTTATCACGCACAGTTAAGTCCTTGCTGGTTGGCTTGACAATGATTGCTGGTTATGATATAATTTATATATGAATACTAGAATGTGTGAGATTTGCAAAGTAGAAAAATCACTTGAGGAGTTCCAGCGCAATAGGTATAACCCTCTCGGTAGAGCTTATTGGTGCAAGGATTGTCGTCGCAAGTTTGACAGGGAACGTAACAAACAACCTGAGAGGCGACTCAAAATCAAAGAGTGGGAGCAAAGTGAACGAGGTAAAAAGAGCCGCACAAGCAGTCGGAAAGCTGATAGAGAAAAAAATGGATACAAATACAAAGCTCGACGTTTACTAAGGAAGGCAGTTTTAATGGGATACATAATAAAAAAGCCTTGCGAAGTTTGTGGTAGCCTAAATAGCCTTGCTCACCACGACGATTATTCTAAGCCATATGATATCATATGGTTATGTAGGAAACACCATTCTGAGAGACATAGAAATTTAAAAATTGAATGACAGCCAGCAAGCCTGAGTCTCATCAGGGTATAGTCCAACTCAGACCCAAAGGACAAGGGATAGGCTCAGGTATCGGTGGTGGGGTCAGGTGTCTTGTATATCGGTCATTGGAAATGGAACTGACAAGCAGTTAAGACCGAGCCAGCCCCCACCAGAAATAAAAGGAGGGTAGGATGAAGCTAGAAAAGGCTATGGAGGGTCTTGAAGACATTGCCACTATGAAAAGCTCTGTTCTTTTGGACACCTCGCAGACTGCGCTACAGCTAGGCACTGAAGCCCTGAAACGCATCAAAGAAGGGCGCAAGTATCTCTTTTCCCTTCGTCATCCTTTACTACCAGGTGAGACAGAATGATACTTAATTTACTTCTTATTTTAATAGCCCGAAATAAGTTCTGGGAGGTGATTGAATGAAAGCTGAAGAAACAGTGATGAAGGATAGAGAATTATTAACGTTTGAAATTAAATATAGCCGTGATGATACTTTCTACTGGGGTGCAGCCTTTGATGCTGCGCTTAAAGCCCAAGCTGAAATCTCCTTCAAGGCAGGGATACAAGAAGTGGTGGAGTGGCTAGAGGAACACTCTGCAATAGGATATGGTGATTACACAGAAGAGAGGTGCCAACTCTATCAGGAATGGCAAGCCAAACTAAAAGAATGGGAGATAGAGTGATAATTGCGGTCAAGACAATTTGGCAACCAGAGGCAGAACAATCACGACTAAAAATTGGAGGTTGAACTATGGGCGGATTATGGAGACAGGGAATGCCAATGACAGGAGACAAAAATGCCAATAGCTAATTATTCAACAAGTGTAGAAGCCATCAAGAGCGTAGGCGAAATCCAGGGTATGTTAGTCGCCCATGGCGCTAGGTCTATCCTTATGAACTATAACGATGATGGCATTGTAGAGAGCCTGTCTTTCGTTATCAGAACACCCCACGGCGATATGCCTATTAGACTACCGGTAGATGCTGGTGCAGTGCTCAAGGTCTTGGAAAAGCAAGGAGCACCGCCCCGGTATGCTAATTATCCCCAAGCGGTGAGGATAGCTTGGCGTGTTGCTAAGGACTGGGTCAGGGCTCAAATGGCATACCTAGAAACCGAGATGGTTAGGATGGAACAAGTTTTCTTGCCCTACATGGTCGGCAAGGACAACAGGACGCTCTACGAGACAATGGTAGACCATAAGTTTTACTTGACTGAGGGGAAGGAATGAAAACTAAGAAGCGGTTTGGCTGGGAGGGAATAGTGCAACTGGCAATCCTGGTCTTCATTGCAGTGGTGATAATTTATATGGTGCTTACGGGGGTTAAATGAAGGCACTAAGCATAAAGCCACCGTGGGCTTATTACATCATCGGAGGAATACCTTACGGCGTGTCAGTAGACAACGGAAATGGCACAACAAGGGTAGAGGACGGAGGGAAAGTAATCTTGAAGGATATTGAAAATCGTAATTGGGCTGTGCCTCAATGGTTAAAATTACCTCAGCGAATTCAAATTCACGTGGGAAAGCGAGAGGATAACATAGAAGCGGTGATGGATTTAACTGTTGGGAAATTAGGGCTGCCTGCATTTTCAATAATGATGTCTTATTCAAAACGATTGCCTCGTGGTGCAATCATCGGTGAAGTTGATTTGGTGGACTGCGTGACCGAAAGCAAGTCGCCGTGGTTTATAGGGAAGTATGGATTTGTACTACGCAATCCAGTTGCCTACAGCAAACCTATCCAGTGTAGGGGTAAGCTAGGATTCTTTGAGCCCCTAATAGAGGAGAAAGATTAAATGAGGAAGCTTCTTTGTTTTTTCAAGGGGCATATCTGGAATCCTTGGGTACCTTGGATTGGAGGAAAGTATGATTACAGATTCTGTTATAGGTGTGGTAAACAGGAGTTTAGGAGGTAAGAGATGACTAGACAAGAAGAGATAAAGCACTGGTTTTGTAGATACCTAGCACAATTCAATGGGCAACTTGATTATGATAACCTGCCCCAACACAGGAAGGATGGCTACAAGATGATGGTTGAGGAAGACATAATGCCCTACCTCCACTCTCAAAATGTAGTGGTAAAGGTGAAGAGGGAATCGCCATTGCCCAATTTTGAAAATACAAGGGTCGGCGTAGAGCGATTTGAGATTCAATTAGCTACTCAAAGGGATATGTTCAAGGCTGGCTATGTAGCGGTTGAGTCACTCATACAGGAGAAATAGATGCTTAATATGCCTAAGTATCAACCTTGCCCCCAGTGCCACAGCAAGGCAAAAAGAAGGAACAAGACTATGGGTGGAGCCGACTACTACTGTAGTAAATGTAAGTTGGCTTTCTTTGTAAGGTAAAGAATGGCTTGACAACACGAGGGCTTGACATTGCTTAGTAACTAGTTTATTCTTAGGAAGATGGACACTAAAAGATTAAGCATTATCCACCAAAAGGCCACAGGAACCTACCAACGGAATCAGCAAATCCGAAGACTATGCAGGGAAGGTGAGAGTATGGCGCAAGTCGGTCGCATGTTCAAACTACCTCGGCAAACTATCAGGAGAATAGTCAACGAGCTTGGAGAAGAATAAATGGCTAAACCTCAAGTCGAGAATGGTCATATCGACATCGCCAATGAGATAGCTGAGGCATTGTGCCGGATAAACCTCACAGCTTATGAGGGACGAATCTTATGGGCTTTATTCCGTAAGACCTACGGCTGGCACAAGAAGTGGGACCGCATCAGCTATACACAATGGGAGGAAATAACCGGGATTAAACGATGGCATATTGCTAGGACAATCAAACAGTTAACAGCAAGGAATATCGTTACCCAGCGGGGTAACGGAAATAAGATAGAATATGCTTTCGAAAAAGACTACGAGCAATGGAAGATAGTTTTCCATAGACACGATTTGTTACCCAGTGGGGTAACGGAAAAGCAATCGTTACCCCGTGGGGTGGAACCGTTACCCCGTGGGGTGGAACCATTACCCAGTGAGGTAACAAAATCATTACCCCCTGGGGTAAACACAAAAGAAAAGAAAGAAACTATACAAAAGAAACTATACAAAAGAAAGTATGGAGAGTTTAACAATGTTCTTTTAACTGATGAGGAGTATCAAAGGTTAAAGGAACAATTTGGGGATAGAGGTCCTGAAATGATAGAGATTTTCTCCACTGGCATAGAGAGTAAGGGCTACAAATACCAGAGCCATTATGCTGCAATTCTAAGCTGGGAACGCAGAGATAAGAGGATGAAAGGAGGGCAAGGTGGAACACATCAGCAAAGACCTAGGCAACTTAGACCGCGGGAAAGCTACACGCATCCTGAAAATTATTGACCCTGACCCGGTGCCGACCTTAGAGGAAAAGCGGGAGCAGCTCAGGAAGTCCCTGGGTGTGTCCGACCTTGAGCATACTTTTGAGAACTTTAAGGCGGTGACCGGCACACAGAAAGTGATGAGGCTGTTTAAGGAATTGGCTTCTGGCAAGGCTGATTGGATGATGCTTTTGTGTTACGGTGGCGTGGGCAACGGCAAGACTTACTTGTGTGAGGCGACTGCTATTGCACTTTATAAGAAGGGTATCTTCTGCCGGGTGGCGACCATGACAGGGATAATGCGCTCAATAAAGAGTTCAATGCACGATAAGGAATTCCCTATCTCATACGATGAGTTACTGGGCAATTTATGCTATGCCCAGCACCTGATTATTGATGATGTGGGCATGGGTGGCAGTGGCAGCGAGTGGGAATGGGGGCAGCTTGAGGAAATTATAGTGCTCAGGTATAGAGAGGGGTTATTTACGATTTTGACATCAAATTTAGATATCTTGCCTGACCCGAATTATCCCAATATACCGGTTGTACCCGAGCGCCTTGTTTCCCGCTTCAACGACCCGGATATTGGCAGGGTAGTTCTTAATAGTGGTTTGGATTTTCGGAGGTTAAAAGGTGGGACAAGACAGGGATAAAACAGCAATCACCGAGAAGCAGTTTGAGGGGCAGGTTAAGGACTTAGCCAAGATGTTTGGGTGGAAGTATTACCACACTTGGCGGAGCTTTCATTCACCTGCTGGGTACCCAGACTGCACTATGGTTAGGGAAGGAAGGCTGGTTATTGCCGAACTCAAGACAGAGACGGGGCAACCTACACCTGAGCAATATGAATGGCTGGTTGCCTTAACTGAAGCCGGTCTAGAAGTTTACCTATTCCGCCCGAGTGACTTTGATACGATTGTTGAGGTTTTGAGGTGAAGGACTTGCTTCAATACTACAAAAATAAAATAGAGGTAGAGAATGTTTCTAGTTAAACGGATGGAGGACTTTGATTTTAAGCCGACAAACAATTCTTTATTGTCTTTATTAGGGCGGACTTCAATAGAGGTAGAGACATCAGCGGTCGGGTATTT
>Ga0307928_10004938_pt1 | contig 10056 bp, 18 predicted proteins | sample AceLakmetagen232_FD_201815 | JGI IMG/M metagenome (GOLD analysis project Ga0307928, IMG submission 201815) | Saline water microbial communities from Ace Lake, Antarctica - #232 | ecosystem: Environmental > Aquatic > Non-marine Saline and Alkaline > Saline | place: Antarctica: Ace Lake...
CCAGAATATCCTGAAAAACTTTTAGACCAAGATAAAGTGTGAGACAAGTTTGGAGAATCACAACTAATTACAAGAGCATACTCAGTGCCAGAAGTTAATTCTGTTGTAGTAGAGAAAACAACTTCTTTCGTAGTCTGTCCTGAACTACAACTATAAACATCATCTACACTAACTGTCCCAGAACACAAAACAACTGATTCAATGGTCTTAGACATTAAGTCACCGAACTAACTGTGCACATAGCAACTATAGGCTGGTCAGCCCCACCCACTTGGTCAGTTGACCACTTATCAAGTCCGGGTCTTTGGCCTATTCTAATCCTACCTTCCAGTACATCTCTTGGGCGTACGTTGTTACAGTCCCCTGTATACCCTTCAGGAAGATTAGCTATAGGGATACCTTTATACAAGCCTTTTATTGGTAGAGTGATTTTCAATGTAGACCTCTACTTTCTACCCTTTCTTGTCTTTAGAGGTGTTTTGCAACCACCCCGTCCTTCGTTATTCTTTGCACCCCCACCATTGTGTCTTGGCACTCCCTTTTTAGCCATATTTAATTCCTTTCAAGGTAAACTTTATTTAAGTTGATTTATCTTCCATATTTTACGTTCTTCTTCAGTCACACCAGCATTTCCAAGTGCCTTATTAACTCTCTGAGTTTCTGGGGTTTTCCACTTCTTCTTCCCAGTATCTTTCCTCTTTAGTTTCTTCTTTATTACTGGTTTTGGTTTACCCTTTTTTGCCTTCAACTTATTGTACTCTTTCAGTTCTTCTGCAGTCAAATCTGATTTTTTAAGTTTAGTATCCTTCTTAGACCACATCTTATAAACACCAGTAGAGACAAAACTTTTGTCCTGAGATTCATCAGGATTAGGAAAAGATTCTAGGTTCTTACCATGCTTACTTAACTCTTTTTTATAAGCCTTCCAAGCCTTTCCAAATTTGCTTGCCATAATATTATCCTAGAAAATACATAATATCAATAGTATCATCATTTGTTCCAAAGAAGTATAAAGAAGAAACATCGTCAATATGGAAGAAAGTTGGATTACCTTCATCAGCATCATTGAGTTCAATTCCCAAAATTGCTGTTGCAGCAACACCAATGTTTACTCTCATCCTTCCAGAGTTGGTTGAACTTGGAACCACAAAACAACCTTTACACGGTATAGATGTTCCACCATTGCCCTGTCCTACTGTAGTAGCAATAGTAACTCTTACAGAACCCCCTCCAGAGACAATCCTTCCAAAGTCAGTTCCTACATATTTCGTAGCCATTTCTTCATTCCTCTATACATTAAGATTGATTTTTAAATACTCTAAAACATATTTTTTGTTGTTTTTGAACCATTCTTTCCCCGCTTCATATTGACCTAATTTTGAGTTACATTTTGGACACAACAAGCCCCTGACTTTTTCACTCTTATGACAGTGGTCAACTTGTAATCTTTGTTTTAATTCAACTTGATGTTTCCCACAAATAGCACAAAGTCCATTTTGCTTATTAAACATCTCATTATATTTATCTAATGTAATACCATAATATCTTTTCAAATGCCATTTACGACTATTTCTTTTCTTTGCCTCAGTATTATTATTCCTCCTACTCTCTTGTTTAGTACACTCTTTGCATTTTGAAACTCTTCCCAATTTACGGTCTTTTCTTCTATAAAAACCAGAAAAGGGTTTTTCTATACCACATTTAGAACATACTTTAGAAATCATTAGCTTTCTTTGCTACTCAAGGCAACCCACCCTGAACTACTGCCAACCCACTCAAGACTTGCGTAATGACCAGCAGCAGTAAGTGAATAATCAGAACCAGTAGTACAGGTTACAGTTACAGTCTTACTCTCGGAATCATTCAGGAAAGAAATTAAGAGCCTCTGTCCCTCTACAGTGCCGTTTGTGACTGTAATGGTAAAGTTGTCTGCTGGGTCAGTTACAGTAATAACTCTATCAACAATAAAGTTATCGCTTGTTGAGCCTACTTTTGTAGTGTAGGTTGCCGAAACTGCTCTCTCAACTTCATCAAAAGCCTGAATCTCAGCAAAAAAATGATTAGTTACTGCCATGTTACTTTCCTTTCAAATTACGGGTAAATGTTTGCATCATTTAAATTAGTGTGACTAGAACGCCACGTACTATAAGAATTACTTGGGTGTCTAGGGTCTGTCATCCTCCCAATACTATCTCCCTTTGTTATAGTGTCGCTTGCTATTAAATCCTGTATCAATATGTTTGCAAGGTTAGTGTGGATTGTAGAGGTTCCATCTTCTTCCTGCTGCTCTGCTACAGCTAGACAAGACTCTACAAGAGCCTCTTGAGCTTCTAAGCTTCCTACAAGATAATCACCATCACTTTCAGGTTTAGGTGTATTAACCTTATAAAAGAATTGTAAGTCATAGGATTGGTTAGGGGTTTCATACAACCACATCTCCCAAGAAGTTCCTATCTCTAAATCATAATCAGAATTTACAATAGCGAAGTATGTTGGAAAACTTGAACTATCAATAACATTCCTGTTATGTAGTATAAAGTCAGGGTTCCTCTTCTCTAAAGCATTGTAACTTTGCTGTCCACTATACTCAGGATTGGTTATAATCTTTCCAAAATCTTCAGGAAGAGCATACTTCCATTTACCAGACTCAGTGCTGAGAACATAATACTTCTCTAGGAAGCTCCATATATGAGATGTTCTGGTATTTGCTCCTACCTTAGTTGGAAAAAGAAACCTAGTGTAACCTCGACAAACAATGTCCTTAACCTTGGTTAAATTATCCCCCTCAGGGCTAGAACCTACTCCTAGAAACTCAGAAATCTTTGTTTGAAAGTCACTAAATGTATAAATAAGGCTTGACATTTTAAGCTCCAAATAAGGACACAGGGGTCACTTTCATGGCCCCCATATCTGGGAGACAGCTTCCTGTCCTATTCAACTTTCTCCGGGGGATAAGACATCTCAACCCGTTCTTGTATCTTACTCATATAACCTACTAATATAGAGTGGTTCTCACGTGATAAACTCACAGTTGACAAAACATTATCAATTACCTTAAAAATCTTTTCCATTTCTTCTGTCATTTCTGTCTCCTTTTACGAATTTAAGATACTTTCATAAATAGTTTTAAAACTTTTTACTTGCTTGTTCCTGCATTTGTAACTTAGAGTCATTCATACTTTTGAAAAACTCATAAGCATCATTTATAACAGCAACAAACTGTCTATATTTTTTCAGCTTTGAATACACAACGAATCAAGGGAATAAATGTATCACCACCAAGAGAGATTTGTCCCTGACTTGGATTGTGAGGACGTTTGATAAGTTTATTGAAAACTTTCTTCATTAACTCTAATTCATCAGAAGTAATATCAATATAATTTTCTTTGGCATTTAAAACACGATTCGCTAAATCAACACCATCACAGGTTTCAATACCATCATCATAAATTCCAGGGACTCTTAGAATCTGTTTTATGTTTTTACGAACATCAAACTCTTCTTCACCTGTTTCAAGTTTCCTTTCGCCTTCTTCTATTTTCCAGCGTTCAAACGGAACATTATAATTCTCTAAGTCAATACGATACATATCTGCCTCCTTTGAAAATAGAGGGGTGGGATAACCCACCCCCTTAACAATAAATTTTAACCTTTACTATCCTGTGCAACAATATAGTAAGTACTTCCACCTACATTGATAGGAATTACAATATCACTCGAATCATGAGCGGTATCCCCCGTAGCTGCTTCTGCACCCAAACTCTTATTATTTGGGGCATAGATAAAGGCATCAAGTCCATCAGAACCATGCACATAGGAGTAAATCTGATAGTTACTACCACTTGAACTATCAATATTATTCTCCAAATACAGATTACAAATATAATCTGCACTTGTCATGGTTGCTCCATCATCAAACAAACGCAGATACAAGTTCTTTACATTAACACCAGAAGGAACCGTAGCACCAGAATCCCACTGAGTGTTAATATAAGTATTAACCAAATTATCCCCCGGAGCATCGCAAGCAGCAAACATACGCAGTGTTGCACTTATAACACCACCATAAGGACATGCACTACCATCAGCGGCAATATATGTTTCCCACCAACGGGTTTTGAACGTACCACCAGTTGACCATATTTCCCAAATCTCTTTTTGACAATTTATATCACCACTGGAAGTACCTACACCAACCTTAAAGGCTTCATAATCGTGGTCTTGTGAACCCTTATTGAAATCCAAAGGATGGTATAATTGAGCTAAACACAAGCCTTCTGTGCTACTTCTATCAACAGTTTCCATTGCAATAGCACAATTTGCAGAACGAGTACCATAAATTGAAGTTTCAAAAGCATCAGAACCAGACATAATACCAAAAACTGTCTGAGCACGAGTAGTAGATATACCAGAACGAACAGGAACAATAGCTCCATTAGGCACATAAATATCAATCCTGCCCGGCCCAACACTCCCTATTCCGGGAGAACCATTAGCTACAACACCAGCAAAACACATAATTCCATCATTACCAACATCTTCTACTCGTATAAACTTTCCTTCATTTTGAGAACCTTCAGCAGTAGTAGAACTTTCAGTTTCAAAATCACTTACCCCAAGCCAATTTGTAGTCGTATTATAATTGTAACAAACAGGCATACCTTCATATATGGTGTCTGTACCCTCATAATAGACAGAAATCCTTTCGGCTCTTGGGTCTCTATCATACGTAATAACTGTACTCATCGTATTTTCTCCTTAAACATTAGACCCAAAATTAGTTACTGGGGTGGTTAGAAATTAGGAATCCTGACTTACGGGGGTCATCATTAAATATCTGGTATTCCAAATCCATAAACAGACTCATAACATTATGCTTGTTAGTTACAGGCTGCTTACTAATCTTGAAGTTCCAACCCTTTAGAATAGTTGGGTACAACAGATTAGAGTTTATACCAATAATCGGGTCAGTACCGTAAACAGATGAATTTGCGGTATTGAGAGGAGGAGTATAAACAAGAGGAACACTATTAAATGATGGAATTGAACCATTGTAAGTATTTGGGTGATAACCCATGTTATCATCAGACTTGCGATAGAACTGATTAAGCTTGGTTATTACATTCTTCGATGTATACATACCAAACGAAATCTTGTCTAATGGAAGTTTTTCAGGTGTAGTAGGTGCTTGGAAGTTCAAGTCTAGGGTTGCATTATCAAGGATTGCAAGCAGTGAATCATCGATATTTCCTGCATGGTCTCCATAATAAGATGCCCAGCCCGGATTTGAGGAGGAACTTGAAGCTATTCCACCAACATTAAAAGCAGTACCCGGTGTACTTCCATCATTATACCTACCACTGTAACCCGTCCAACCACCTGTACTCGACTGTGTACCAAGTCTCAGCCACTGAGTAATAGCAATAGGTCTGTTCTCATCAGTGGAAGAAGTGGTTCCAGTAAACAGTGTTGGGAAGAGTTCATCATCAATCAAGTCCCTAACACAAGCATCATACTGAGTTTTCCAGTAATCATAAATACGATTAGGACTCTGATTTATATCCATCTCAATCAGATTCCAAACCATACTACCATCAGCATGAACCCAGTTGGTTCTGTAACGAGTAGTAATGTTTTTCTTCACAGTAGAGTCATCATCCCAATGACCACTATGCCTTGCATTACCCTCAGAACCTAGAACTGCCATACCTTCAAGAACATCTCCTGAAGTTTTTACTGCATTTTTCCACCAAGCGTTCCAAAACGCATAGGTAGAATAAGCATAGACCATTGGAGGTCTCTTAGTCCTAATATCTTGCAGTGTTGCATACGAAATATCAAGAGCTTTATCAATCAAAGCCATGTTTGCTCTCCTTTAATACAATTTAATCAAACTTCTTAGCTTCTGCCTTCTTTGTGGCAGTTTTAACAACATCGGCCTGCCTTTCAGTTTCATCCTTATACTTTTTCTCAGTAATCTTGGTGTACCTGTCAGGTGAAAGCTTCTCGGATTTACGTCTTAGATTCTGTATCACTCTACGTTCAGTATCTCTTTCAAGATATTTCCCTTTATACATGGATAATGCGTTCTCTAACGCACCGTCCCAAGACTCACCCATTGTATAAAATTTTAAAGCGTTCCCCAATAACTCAGCCCTTGCTTTATACTGAGGACTATTCGGAATCAAACGTCCATCTGGAAACTTAGGCAAATCCTTCGCCTTGCCGAAAACATCAAATTTTTCTGATGTCTTATCAAGAAAAGTCTCAGCTTGGTCTCCCATAGCTTGAGTTTCTTTTTCTTTTTTACTCTCTTTTACTTCATCTATAGACTTCTTCAGTTCAGCAAGCTCTTCTTTGAGCTTCTTTACTTCTTCATTTTCAACTGGTTTGTCTACCTTAACCTCTTCTTTTGGTTTTACTACAACCTTTTCTTCTTCTACTTCTTCTTCATCAGGAGACTCTAAGTAACTAATCATCTCTTTTAGTTCATCATCATTGTAGTCAGAAGCAAATTTAATTATATCTTCTTCAGACCAACCAGCCTCACTAGCAGCAGTCGTAAAGTCTTCTGGTATATCATGGCCTGTTGCATCTTCCTCTGGGGTTTCCTTACCAAGAAGCTTATTCTTTATTTTCTGAAGAATCCCTTCTGAGGGGCCTTCTGTCTTATCTGCTTCATGTTCCTCAATCTTGGCTAAGACATCTTTTTCAGCCTCAACACTCTCTGAAGGGTCAATGTCTTCTTTTGGCTGTTCATCAACTTCAGGAACTAATACCTCTGTCTCAACTTTTTCTATAGGTTCTGCCATTATCTGTCTCCTTTAAATTTACTCAACTTCGCTATCTTCTTTTTTAGTTTCTTTTTTTGCTTTATCTGCTTTCTTTTTTTCTGCTGCTTTGCTAGGCTTTTTAGATTCTTTGGTTCTGAAAAGTTTTTTAGCTGCCTCATCAATCTTTTTCTCTATCAAGTCTTCTATTTCTTTTGGAGAAAGAGTTTCTTTGATACCCTCAATTTCCATCCCCTTACGCAACTTCTGGTCAGGTGTAAGCTCTGTATTCAGATGAGCCTTACATCTTTTTTCATCACCATCAGGCCTAAAGGTACAGCCACAAACTTCACATTGTCTTTCTGCCATTACTGTCTCCTATATTTCGTTTGCGTTTTGTAAGTCTTTTTTGGTATACTTCACCATATTACGTTCTTGCAACCTTTTGTCCATCTCACCAGCACTTCGAGTAACAAGTACATAACTCTTTCCTTTTTTCTTGTACTCTGCACCGGGGTATGCTTTTCTCATATCATTTACTTGTTTGGCACTACATCCCATAGAACGGCTTTCATGGTAAAAGTCCCCACCAGAACTTGACATAAAGCTGGTCATGTTCCATCTCATCTCTCCACCACACTCAGGGCAATAGTGTACCTTTTTAGTATCACTGTCAAATATATTTAGTTCACAGTAATCACAAGTAAAGGTATGTTCAGCAGCCATTCTAAGTCCTACCAGCAACAATAAATTCGTAGGAGGGTGTCTCTGTCCCTGCATTGTCCTTAACATACACTGTTCCTGAAGGACAGAACATAGCAACTTCCCCTTCTTCTATTTCAATATCTGCATTGAAAGAAGAATCAAAGTCACAGTCTACATCTAGCTTTCCACCTGAAACACACTTTATTACAATATAGTCAATGGTTGTTATATCACCTAAGTCTAAAGCCTCAGCAGTAGCAGCAGTAGCAAGAGTCCTGTAGTTGTAAGTAGCTGTATCAAGAGTAACAGAACGAGTAGTAGCTACCTCAAAAGCTTCATTAAGTGAAATCTCTTTACCAAGTCCCGATAGTTTTGATAATACTTTTATATTAAATTCAGAGGCCATTATTTAACTTTCTTAATCCATTTTTCAGGTACATATATTACGTCACCAAACCTGTCTACCTTTGTATTCATACTACCCGCAATTATTACAAACCCCTCTTTTTGCCCCACAAAAAACCCTCTTGTTACAAAGGTTAGAGAATCAGGAATTTTAAGAGCTTCTTGTAAATCTACCCAAGCACTACAAGAACAAGCATCTTTCCACTCAATAGCAACCTTGTCTCCAACCTTTAGGTTTATTTTCATTATCTTGCAGAGTCATTAAGATTCTTAATCAGAGTAGTAATTACGGGATAAAATATAAAACCAACAGCAACACCAATGATAAAATAAAACATAATTTCTCCTTTAAAGTTTACTTAGTTTCTACTTCTGTATTCTTACGATTTGACTGAGCCTCTTTGTTTCCAAGAGTAGTTCCAAATGCGTCTGAAGTTTGATGTTCCTTATTACCACCAGCACTTCCCATAGGTAACATCTTGTATTGCAACGTATCATCAGGGTTAGGAACTGCTGTCTTATAGAATTGATTAAAGCTGGTTATTCCAAGATAGTCTGCAATAATCTTAGAGGCTTCAGGAATATCTAACTGAGCCCCCTGAGCAGCAGCCATCTGCATTGTTGGCAATGTCCACTGTGTCAAGAACTGCATAAGCTCCTGACCCTTTAATTCTGGACTCTTCCTCTGAGTAGAGTAAGGCACAATGTTAAATACAAAGTCATAGAAATCTCCAACCTTATCTGCATTACTAAAAACAGCAGGAAGTTGAGCTACACCCGGAATGTCTTTAATAACAGGAATATAACTCAGTGGGTCAGTGTAAATTAGCCAAGCGTACTTTCTTAGAACCTTAGTAGTAAAGTTCTGGAAACGAGTATACATATTATTTACAACTCGAAGTGCATTGCTATAGACCATCTTCTCTTGACCATAAGTAGGAGCAGAAGGCCCTTGACCAGCAAGAACAGGATTAGCTCCTGTCTTCATGTGTTGAGCTTCCATTTCTCTAAACCAAGCGAAGTTAGTCTCATTCACCCCACCAAAACTATGAGGCTTAATATCATTCAAATCACCATCTACTCTAACAGTACCAAGATTAGGAGCCTTGATTGCAGCTTCAACAGCTTCTTCAACCTGAGAAGAATAGAATAGAATATCTTTCTGGTTCTCAGCTTGTTCTCTCATCTTATCAGCAAGAATGTTAATACTTACATCTAAATCGTGCCAAGCCCAAGCTGGGGGTAATGGGATTGTAGAATCAGGGAAATACTTATAGCCAAGTATATCATAAGGCCCTTCACCCGGCCCCTCCCACCCTATAGTACGTAGTATCTTTGCCTTACTTCCTTCAGGCATTATAGTAACTATAACTCGTTCATCATACAAGTATAGGTCTATAAATGTAGTATAATCTCTAACAGACAGTTTATTTCTATTAAAATCAGGCTTAGATAATTCTTCAGCACTAAACTCTTGCATGAGTTGGCAATCTGGACGAATATCATCAGCATCTTTGTAAAACAACTCCTTGGCATAATCAGTAGGAAGCCTGTAAATATCCCCCTCTATTGAAACATCAGCACGAGTCTTAGCAGAACAATCACCAATGTAAGATGAGTCATCAATTACAAGAACTTTAGGTCTACCAGCCTTTATAATTTCATCATTATAGGAGATTTTTCTGTCATAAGCATGGAACGTCCTAGTAATCCCTGCACCAAACATTGAGTTCCTAGCTACAGGAATCAGTACATCTTCAGCAAAGTTTTCTTTTTCTATCAAATAGTTAAATGCTAGCTGAACAGTATTAGCCCAAGGTCTCATATTAGAGTAATTAGTCTCAATAAGAACTCTTGGATTTCCTTCAACCAGAAAGGGAACTACTGTACTAATGCCCCTATCTATCAAATTTATTTGATGGTCACGGGAATATCCTTCATCATAGTATCCTGAAGACCATGACTGTAATATCTTTTGTCTGTGCCTCAGTGGCCCCCTAGCCATTTCCTGCCAAGCTTTAGCAAGCTGTTGAAGTCTAGAACTAAATTTAAGTTTAACATCTTTTTTAGTTAGTATATTTTCTACCATATTTTAGCCTAAAAACGAAATCGTCTACGTTTATGGTCTCTATCCTCTTCTTCTTTTTTCCACTCATTGAATCTATAACCAAATGTT
>Ga0307928_10004940_pt1 | contig 10053 bp, 22 predicted proteins | sample AceLakmetagen232_FD_201815 | JGI IMG/M metagenome (GOLD analysis project Ga0307928, IMG submission 201815) | Saline water microbial communities from Ace Lake, Antarctica - #232 | ecosystem: Environmental > Aquatic > Non-marine Saline and Alkaline > Saline | place: Antarctica: Ace Lake...
ATTATTGCCGAAGCACGCGCAAGTCTAATTAACAAAGTATCAGGACTATCAACTAGGGCTAGTAACCACAGAACATTTACAAAATATCCCAATAAAACTAATCCTACTATTTCCATGTCTTATCTCCCTAATCTTCAGAAATTAACCAAAGTGCTATCAGTATGAGGACTCCCCACCAACCAAATGATGCAAAAATAACAACCATCACCAGGACGGTAAGTAGATTTTCAAGAGGATTTTCCATATCTTATCTCCTTTTATTATTGTGAGCGTCTACTGGACTACTTAGGCAGGGACGACGGGTTCTGACCCCGCTACCTTCGGCTTGACAGGCCGACACTCTTCCATTGAGCTACGCCCCTACAAATATTTATAAGTCTTTCTATTTTTAATACCCGATGCAGTTGATTTCGCTATTCCATATGTTTCCATAGCCCAACGAAGAGTATTTCCTTCAGAAAAACCCTCACGCATATCTAAAATATCTTTATCTATTAAGTGACTATTTGTTCTTCCAGCATTTCTACCTCTTTTAAGTCTGTCTTCTTTTGGCACGTCTAACATATTATCAGAGTGTGTTCCAATACCAATGTTATTCCAAGAATTGTCCAAACAATTACTATTTAAGTGTCGAGTTTCAATACTAGGTTCAAAGGCTTTAGTACCAAATTTTTGATAAGCCATTAATTGATGCACAAAAATTTTCATACGTTTATTATCTTTATTTCTTATACTAATAATATAATACATATTATTAGTAGTGGGATTTAATCTCCTTCCAGTAAAAGATTTAACTGTACCATTGTCTAAAACTCGATACCCACGATTATGACAGTAAATTACTGCCTTCCTGCTTTTACTCAAAGTTCTGTTCATTTAATCTTCTCATTAATTATGTTCTAGCCGCTATACTAATGAACCATTTTTATTATTCTGAATCCAAAGAAAGATTTGTGATTATAGTTCCTTCTGGAACATGAAGACTAGAGACATACGTTTTCAGTACCGGAAGAAAGACAAACCATCTTCTCCAATCCCCCTTACTAAGTGTATGATAATCATAATAATCCTCAACATAAGGATTGTCTTGTTCATCGGTGTATATAATTGTAGAAGCCGGTCTTGAAAGTATCTTGTAGCCAGAACCTTTTTTACTGTAAAAGAAGTATTCCATCTGACTTGTTGTAACTACATATCTCCTAGAAATAATACTCTCAGTAGTCATATTATCCTTTAGGGACACGATAGGAATTCTTATGCTCCTTGTTGCTATATAAGAACTTCCTAGAGAAGCTGCTGCTATAACTCCTCCACTAACACCAAGAAGAATACACAAGATAAAAATTAGACAGGCACCACGCTCCTCGCCAAGATAAATCTCAAAGGACGATCTAGTATCTGGTATAAGATTATAAATAATAACACCCACTACGTATCCGACTAATCCAAGAACTATGACTGTTAGCACCCTTATATCTCTAATTGAAGTAAATTTCAAGGCGGATTCGAACCGTCGATCACTAGCATGAGCCAAACTAAGCTACACACCCAAGAAAATACTAATGAACCATAGGACTGTACGATCAGGGTTGAACTGATATTGTCCTGTGTCACAGACAGGAGCATTAACATTATGCTACGTACAGAGTACCTTTATCTGGACTCGAACCAGAAGTCTACGGATTAAGGGTCCGCTGCTTTTATCCAATTAAGCTATAAAGGCGTAATACGCTAAAGAGGAATTGAACCTCTACTGACCACCAGGTTATTTAGGAGTCGAACCTAACTGTCTACCATAGATAGCGTACACAAGTGGAGATAATAGGACTTGAACCTACAACCCCTTCCGTGCAAAAGAAGTGCTCTCGCCATTGAGCTATATCCCCTGGATTATATAAGACGTTATGCAAGAAATGATCTTGCGTGGGCCTAAAATACCCTAACGTCAAGAAAGGAGGTACAACATGCAACATTAGATGTATGTCTCATCTAATCAAACCTAAAGGTGTGTGTACTTTAGATTCTAGTACCTTCAGGTGGACTTGAACCACCATCTGACGGTTTAAAGGACCGCTGATCTAGCCATTGATCTATGAAGGCTTATTACGTTTCTTTTACTAACGATTCAAGTAATCGGATGGCTTCTTCTGCTACCCACTGAGCTTCACATGGGACTCCCCACTTATGTGAATATTTTATATCTCCATAGAATCTTAGGGCTTTAATGGCGTATTTAATTGCTGCTTTGTAAACAGCAATTCTTTCCTCTGTAAAGGAATACATTTAAATCTCCTCTTGATAAACATGGACTTTAATGCGATCTCCAGGATACACATGCTTTGGTTTATCATATATATGAACATAGATTACTTTACTATCTTTTACAGTCGCTATAGATAATAAATTATTCCATCTTCCTGTTGCTTTAGGAAATTGTGCAAACTCTTTTTCCAATATGGATCTAACATAACCTGCGCTGAATGGAGGTTCTTTTAGAATGTCGGAAGAATCCCCTGCTTCTGGTATATTAGTACAAAGAGCTACATATGTAATTGACATACTATTCCTTTAGTAGTTTATAAATTAAATAAAGAATAATTAAGAATACTATAACAGCCACGTAACTCCAAAAACTTCCCATTATTCCCCCTCCTTAAGTAAGGTATAAAGATTTCAGGAAATGAAACGGCCCACGAACACCAGTACTAAAGTATGCTGCGGATTCTAAAGCTTTTGTTAAAGCTACTTCAGGATCAGATAAATCTAAGATCTTCAAAGCCCCAAGAGCATAAGCGGCCCCACATCCTACTGAGTTAAACCTATCTATAGTTCTTAATACCGAGAAATCACTTTGAACTAGATAAAGCTCTCCACGATACCCCACTAAGAACCGGCCCCCCTCTTCCTCATTCTTCTCTATCTTAGAGTACCCATACTCCTTAAAAAGAGAACGGGCAGTCTCAGCAAAAACCTTAATCATGTACTCTTCATTACTTCCTTGTTCTTGAGCTTCTATCTCTAATTGGTACTGTAAGAGTTGTCCCATTCTAAATGAAGAAGTATAACCAATTAAAAGCTCTCCTACTTTAAATATCTTCGGACTAACTTGTGTAGAGATACTCCATCCGTTTGATCCCGCACTATCCCCGCCCATATAAATATTACCGTTGTATTCAATCCCTACGATACAAGTCAATTAATCTCCTTTATATTTCAGTTAGTGAACCTGGGTGAATTCAAACAACTATTTCTTTTCTAAATCAACTTGTTCAGATAGAACTTCCTTAACAGTCTTTTCCAGAGACACCCTCTCTAATATCGCTTGGGCTATTTCTTCGAGTGATATGGGCGCATAATTAGTACAATCCACACCAACGTCCATTGAGCGCGGTGGACCCTGATATGTCCCATGACAGTGCCCGTGAACGTGCCATGAGTTGTAGTGCGATCTATCCCATCTGACTAAGGGGAAGTGACACATTACGAGTGTCTTCGGATACCCGCCCTCCGAGTATTCTGGGAGCTCAAGTGAGAGAAGAGGGTCAGCAAGGCTTACTGTATGCCCGCTCTTGCTATACATATCACACGGTTTGAAGTCATCAAGCCAGTATTTGTCATGATGCTTCCAGTTAGCCAAGACAATGATACGCCCATTCAATTGCGAGAAGAGCTCTTTTGCATATTTGTAACCACCTAGCGTTACATCTCCTAGATGATAGATAGTATCGTTGCTTTTTACACGCTCGTTCCAGTTATTGATAAGCACTTCATCCATCTCTATGACATCACTGAATGGTCGCTTACAATATTTTATGATGTTTGCGTGACCAAAATTCAATGATGATCTGAAGTAATCCAGATCATTTTTTCCCCCCCTGTTTTTAAATTTAACTAAGTTTTTTATTATAAAACATTTGACAGGATTCGATACCTGTAACTGAAAGGGTACCCCCAGACTGCTTTACTTAAGCTACAAATGTTACAGTATACACCATAACTGTTAGTACGGACGCCCACTTAAAGGTAGGGTCGTGTCCCTATGCTGACTCCAGAAATCTGTAAATGAGATTCTTGCGTCGGATTACCCGCTAACCAACGAGTGATTTATAGAGATCGCCTTCTCTCAAGGTTTTAAATTTCTCTCTCAGCATCCGTCTCAAAAGCCCCCTAACCAGGTGATCAGTCTGCGAATAGGGAAGGCACGTCCACCCGGAATTGGACCGGGGACTCCTGATTTGGAGGCAGGTGTTTTCCCACTAAACTATGGACGCATATTATCATATTGCTTTATTAATAAAGGATGTGGTTACTAATATTGAGGGAATCTCAACTCCCATTATTTAATATATTCAGAATAATTTTTGTATACTTCACTTCAATTTTTTCCTCCGGCTCGAGGTAGTAATAACACTCTAGTTCGGCTATCATATCACTAAGAGCTTTCATTACAAGCTGTTCTACCTTTTTAATCTTTGGCTAACTTTGACATCAATATAGCTATTGGCTCTTCGTATTTTCCAAAACAATACATTTCTCCCCCGTAATTTATTGGCATATAATAATCATTATCCCAACATAGATTCTCTTGGCGCACAGTTACACAAAGTATAACACCTATAATTAGGAGCATTAGTATGCCAAGAGCTACTAGAAACTTCTCTTTTATGTTGTTCATTCCCCCCTCCTCTTTAGATTAAGGTAATTTTAAAGGATTAACTAATACCCCATTATGCCGTACTTCAAAATGCAGGTGCGAACCGGTAGACAAGCCTGTAATTCCACAATAGCCAATCACAGTTCCCTGGTTAACCCACCCACCAACACCAAATGCACTTAAATGACAATAACGAGTTTCCCATCCATTAGCATGTTGAATGCGAACTTGATTTCCGAAGTCCCCTTCCCAGCCTCGCCACACCACAGTTCCAGACGCTGCTGCATAAATTGGTTCCCCTAACTCACATGCATAATCTACACCAGTATGTTGAGGCCCATCTCTCGGAAACCGTGGGTCATAGAAATACCACCCACAGACTACGGAGGATCTGGTTGGTAAAATGAATCTAGTAGATGTTATTCTTTTTGAAACAACCTGTTCTACAGGAATTAAAACTGGAATCCTGTGATAGAGCCTCTCAAATTCATACTCTAATTCACGTACATAAAGTGAATCTACCACTGTAACCACGGGATGCCGATTATAAAGTCTCTGAAACTCATAGTTTAGTTTATTAAACTCCTGCCAAGGAGGAAATAAACTTAATAGTAGCAAAGTAAATTTAATACTCACTATTCGTCTACTAAAACAAACTCAATAATATTAGGATAAAGTGACCAGAATGGAGCACGTCTTCCACGAGTAATCACGTTATAAGTAGAACCAAGTTTTAATTTAAAGTAATCATTAGAACTGTTGAATCTACCTGCAACTAAAGAATCTTCCACTTCAAAAACATTTCCATTTTCATCCCACACTAAGTAAGTAGAATCTGCAAATTCTTTTTCTGATATGGTAATTGTGTATTGAGCCACTGGAAGAATGTCCGCTGCAATCAACCAACCAATAGAGTAAAGAAATGCAACACCAAATACTGCTACAATGAACACAACAAATTTTTCCCAGAAATACATTGCTTCTCCTTAAATCTCTAACCCATTAATTAGACCCATTACAAGATTAAAATTCATGCTATTTACTTCAGTAACTAATTGAATTCTCCTAGCAAGAGGACATACTACTGAAGGAACACATTGTCCAGCCGTATTCTCTGACGCAATATCTGCACTAAGAACTGGATTAAGACGATCATGTAAAGTCTTTAATGCCTCATAAAGAACGTTGGAACAGTTTTCTAACTTGCTCATAGTACTACTAACTTCTGGACGTTTCTCTTCTACTTCTTCTACAGTAGTCTTAGCTTCACGCTCCCAATCACTAACCTTACTTTGTCTATCCACTATGATCTCCTTGGCGTTGAGCGGCATTAAATCCATCATACCATCCTAAATACTCAATGCTTCCTCTGTGATATGGATTCCTAATTAGATTAACAGAAATATTCTGTTTAGTATAACGCTTATAATCCTTACCACCCTTGGAATAACCCGCATTGTAGCTCATACTATCTCCTATGCCATAAACTCTTCTGGTAAATAAAGTTCTCTATTAAGTTTTTCAACTAACTTCCAACAAAGAATAACTGTATCAATACTATAAAGTTCTATAAAGTCAGGCCACCCCCCCCTCCTTGATTTAGGATATAGATTGCGCTATTCATATCTTTTTTATTGACTCTGAGTTCTTCTACAGTCTTGAGCCAATCAATTAATTTATCTGTTCTCGTGTATCCCATAAGTTCTCCTTAAAGATTTGCGGAAGAGGAAGGAATCGAACCTTCTTATCCTAAATCAATTTTCTTAAGGTGCTTTCTAACAGCATTATCTGAAACTCCTAAGTGTCTTCCAACTGCGGAAAGATTACCACTAAATGATTCCACTATAGAAAGTAACTCCAAATTGTTAGGCCATGTAATACCATACATATTCTTTGCTTTACATTTACCACATCTAGTAGATACAAAAGAAATTTCAACTCCACAATCTATACAGGTATTAACTATTTTTTCCACTATAAGATTCCTGGAATGTTTAGAGAGTACTCGGTCATGCGCATAAAATTCTTCTAATAGAATAGTCTTTTCGTTACCCAAGTAGTCTATAAAAATTGTATCTTTCTCGTCCTCAAATCTAACATCATAGTTAGAGTTTATTTCATCAAGGGAAATTATTCCAACATGAAGTTCTCGATGACAGTTAGCACAAAGTAACATACATTTTCTTGCTTCAACAACTAGGTCGTCCCATTTCTTAGTTGTTGCTGAACTAAAAGCAAATTTCTTCTCGGCTGGATGTACGTGGTGAATATCATATACAGCGTCATTATAAGACTTTCCACAATAATTACACTTTCCACCAAGGAGTGCTACTAATCTCGATTTAGTACGCCTTCGCCAACTAAAAACGCAGCTCTTAGAACTCATTATTAAACCTCCGTAGGCTCCTGGAGAGGGGATTGAACCCCCGACCTTCTGCTTAACAGGCAGTCGCTACTACCGCTGAGCTATCCAGGAATATTTTTATGGTTCTGCTAGGATACTCTCCCAAAAGATCATTTCGTGTTCCAATGCCGAGGCGGTCACTGAACTAGCAGCTTATCCCATAACGATCTAACGGCTTTCTCCACGTAGGTTGGACACTCACAACATCTATTATACCACACTTTGTTAATTTGTCAAGGGTGAGTTTTATTAAACTTCTCACAGTCTATTGATAGCTCTCTCTGCAAATCAAAGACACTTACACCTTCACGACTCCGAGCTAATGGAACCTGCTTATTAATTAGCTCTTTTAAGCGCATAAGAGTATCAGATCCTTCTGCACTTTCATCGCATACTTTTTGAGCGACTCTTTTAAACTCTCTTAAATATTCTCTAAGATATTTAAAAGAAGTCCCAGGACGTTGGGCATCACCAGTACCCCAGCACTTATTACATATACCTTGAGTTATAGTTTGACCCCCTATACCCCCAATCCAAGTAGAAGTATCTCCGTAAGTTTTAACTCCATAACCAGAACACTCAGGACAAATATACTCCACCCCACGGCGTTCTAGCATATTTAGATATACTGCTCTATAGATTAAATCTCTTTCCTGAGTCATTACTTATTACAATCGAGAACAAGATTATTTACGGCTTCATGAAAGGTCTTACCCTTACCTGTTGGAAGGGGTACCGATTGAGCTAGATTAGGTGTCCACCACGTATTTAACGCGACACAGATCTCATATTCTCCATCATTATATTTGACATTAAACCAATCGTATCCAGCTCCAAGGAACGCCTCTTCAAAATTCTCATAATTCCAAATACCTTGCTCACTCATTGTTCCTCCTTAGTTTTTATATACATTTTAATCCTTTGTGGAAGTGAGGAGGTACTGCCCCTCCTGTCCAGAAAACTGCTATATGAAGTCATAAGGTACTGTGCATTGGGCCTTTTTCCCCTCGTTCATATACTTGATTCCCTGTCGAAACTATTTCACTCCCCTATTAATTATGTTTTCTATAGTCGTTAGGATCTACTAAACCAAGTTGAACAGCTTTACCATACTGACCACTACAGCGGCGAGAACAAAATGGGCCAGCTTTTTTACGGTCTCTATGATGTAAAAGTTTAGCCTCTATAGAAAACTTTTTACTACACCATTTACAAGTAATTATTTCATTCCCGAAATATCGTGTGAAATGCATTGCTGTGTGTTCTGATCTTTCCATTACCACTAAATTTTCCTATTTATTATTAAGAAAATTCTCATCTATATGATGAACAACCTCACTTTCTGTGAGTTTTCTGTCTAAATATAATTCCATAAGATATTTAGGATAAGAAATAGTTATTCGATCATCTCCAAGTATTAGTATAACATGACTTCTATCATCATTTCTAACATATGGACCATATACCTTATAATTTTCATACATAATTATCTCCTTCTAATCAGGTTCCCAGAGCGAGATTTGAACTCGCACGTCCTTTCGGACCCTTGATTTTAGGTCAAGGTTGTCTGCATTCCATCATCTGGGAATATTTACTTCTCTGCCAATTCCATCACCTCGGCTAATTCCTACCTACCATCAAAAATAACTAGCATACTATCATGCATTGGACTTTTAGTAGTTACAAACTCACCAAAAGTATTTACCCCTTCAAATTTTACTCTACCCTTTATAAACCTAATCTCAGGATTATTTGGAAGGATAACATTATGAAAGATCTTGGTACTAGTACTAACTGGAAGAAGTAGTACACACAGCTTGTCTTTTTTACTTTCCTCAATGGCCTTTCTTATAAAAGCTTCTTTTAACATTCTGCTATACGGTGGGTTAATAAAATTTCGTTGTCCCCAAGATATACTTAAACCATCCCACAGGGAAATATCGTGTTGGTATGGACAAGGATCAAAATCAAAATTGAACTCATCCTTTAGACTACTATATAAACTATCCGGAGTCTTCCAATCATCGGAGGATTTATTATTTCTATTCTTCATTTAATAACTCCATGGCCTCGCCAATAACTTCCGCCATTTCTACATATATATCATAGTCTAATCTCATTACACCATTAGCACTGAGTCTAATCCTACCCTTGTTTACAACTATTAAAGTATCAGCACCCATTTTACTAGTTCGAATTTCAATCTTTCTAAGAGTACCCTCATGATAAATCTTCTTAGCGTGCCAACTATTTCTAAATTCTCTGATCATTCTTTTAGTACCATATGAAGTCTTTTCATATACAGGCCTATTAAAATTTAACATAATCTTTCCAAGGCAGTAATGAGGTTAAATCTTTTTCTGCATAATAGTACATTAAAGTATTAATCTCTTCACAGTATCCGGCTAATAAGTAAGCTCTTCCATAATCCACCATAATTCTTTTCATATAAACTGGATAGTTAGTAGCAACGGAAAGAGTAAAAGCCGCGGAATCAAAAATACCTTCGTGCTCCGTAGTTTGAGGATACCTTCTAATATGCTGAATCATACAAAAGATCTGTGTTGTTTCCACCCTAACATCTTCTGGTAATTTCCAGATGTGTCTACAATACCCTATAACTTCTTTTGGAGAAAGCATCTGTAGAAAAACAGTGTCACTAATTCTAGGAGTAGCTGATCGTTTTAATTTTCGATACTCTTCTTTAGTTAAAGTTACTATATACCTATCATCAATTCTTTCGAGTAGTTTCATCTAATCCTCCGCTGGAGGCCAATTAGTAGCCTTATCAAACCACCACTTAACTATCTTATTAGTTTCATTATCTATAGAAACTGCTAGAACCTTATTAAATAAACAACCGATTATGGTATTGAATACACCTAGAACAGACCATCCACGGAAATAAAATCTATCTCTATTCAATTTTATTAGTTTCATACCGATTCCTCTCTTCTAGAGACATGCCTGAATACAAGAGAATTTTATTTGGGTA
>Ga0307928_10004943_pt1 | contig 10049 bp, 15 predicted proteins | sample AceLakmetagen232_FD_201815 | JGI IMG/M metagenome (GOLD analysis project Ga0307928, IMG submission 201815) | Saline water microbial communities from Ace Lake, Antarctica - #232 | ecosystem: Environmental > Aquatic > Non-marine Saline and Alkaline > Saline | place: Antarctica: Ace Lake...
TTTCTTTAGTATTTTAATATATTCATTTCATTCATATATTAAAATCCTAAATTAGGGGGGTTTTTTGTCTTTTTTTTCAAAACCGGCGTTTTCCGTGGGCGGGGTATATGGAAGCAATAGGGAAGGGGATTTATAAGAGTCGGTTTAGTCGTGCGGTCCTAAAATGGTTCTCCCCTCTGGGTGCTCGCTCCAGGGGCGTTTCCAATAGCCAACTGCTACATCATATATCCACTCTCTATATCCCTCGGGCGCGTAATCCTTCGTCAATGGAATAAAGCAACCATTATCAAAATTTACTCTTGGCGTTGTTTTATCCTGCCTCCGCTGATACTTTAAATTTTCTGACGCGCAACCTGAGACGTTTATCATCAAGTGTCCTAGCCAGTTAGTTTGACTTTTTCCCTCTGTGCACCCGTAAATGTGCCAGTTTTTCCCGCCTGTGTATTCACACCCATTAGTAAAGAAAGAATACCAGCCGTCCCAACCGTCCGCCCACTCGCTATAGACTGTCTCATAACCTTCGGTGAGCAATAGCATATTCTTTGCGAACTCAAAGCCATTTTGTGCTCCTGTAGATCCTAAATGGTTGTTTCTGTTCCGTATGGAAAAATCCATAAATGCTTTTGCGGCGGGTTCCTGGTAAAAATCCCATAATTCTTCTAAAGTCGCCGCCTTTTTATTCAGTCCTGGCCAGCCAATGGCCGCGTCCGCGTCGATTCCAAACTCTTTTAGAACATATCTTGTTGTGTCATATTTTATTTTTGGGGCCTCAAACAATACGTGCTGCAGGCCGTCTACTTGGTCGAAAGGATCCCACGTGTCACGGTATGGTTTATAAACCTGAGTCGCGCCATTTAAGGCTATATTAATCAACCAATGATCTTCCTCTGAAAACTCGTCATGTGCTAGTCCGACTGTCTGGGCAAAGCGCAAAACTCGCGCCGCGTTCTGTTCGTGCTTATATTGAGCGGGCGGTGGGCCGTGCCATCCGACCTTTTGGCCCATAATAGTTCGAACACCTCCCGCGATTATGTCCTGTGCAAAGCCAACAACCGGCCCTAGACAAAGCCCTATACCAAAAAGACTATCTGTAACCTGTAAGGCTTCGATAAGCTCGCCTTTCCCTGGTAGAACTCTTCTTAACTTGTTCGCCCTTTTTGCTCGGGCAGCTTTTGAAAAGGGGTTAAGCTCTCCGACTGATTCAAACGCCCTTTTTGCACCTATACAACTGATCGGATACATGAAGGTGCTTTGCATAAGACTAAATATGTCAGCTATGAGTAATAGCCAACCGGCAGGCCCTAAAAAGAATTTGGCTAACAACCTTGGTGCGAACCGTGCCGCTATTCTGCAAACGACCGCCGCCGTTCCTGCAAAGTCATTGACATCATCCATAAAGGTCAAGACGCTCCCTATATTGGTCAACCATGTTGGAGCGGGTGAGGCCATCATCTGCCGCGCCCTTCGCCGCTTGTTATTAAGCAAGGCCTCGATCTCTCCTTGTCTGTGTGGGTTGTTTTTCCTGAGCCAGCCGCTTTTGAACTGGCTCCATTCTGTGTCAGTGGGTTCTTTGTGCCATGCTATATGAATTATATCGCTGAGTCTGGGCGGTGATACATAATAACCATTTTTAGAGACATAGGCCGCTTTTTTTGCCTCTATTTGATCGTCTGTAAAACGCGGTAAGCTGACAGGAAATTTATATTCCATGGGGTTTTCCTTATTCTCCGGATTAAATAAAAAAATAGGGCCATAATAGCCCCGTACTGCATAATATTATATAAAGTAAGGCCCTAGCCTTGCCTACACTAAGAAAGTCATCACGCCATACATGCCACACGCGTCTAGCAAGTCTTTATTGATCCTGTCAGCTACTAAAACCGTCTTTTCGATTTTAGCTATTTTAGGATCTCGCAACCATAAAGCATGATAGACTTGCACCTGTCCGAGTGCCCTCAGACCTGGTTCTTTTGAAACCTCAATGATCCAAACTTGATCATCGAGCTCCGCTATGGCGTCCGCTCTCTTCGAATTTAACACCCGATAGTCTCGAAAATAGGGGTCTGTGGCCTGATCATTGGTTAGGTAAGGGCCTCCTAAAAGGCAGTCATAGTAAAGTTTTAAAAAGGGGGCTCCATACTTCTCTAGGAATCTATACCAAATCGGTACATCAACCTTTAACATATGCGGAGGATCCCCGCGCCAATCTAAAGAGTAAGTTTTTCCTAGGGTTGTTGGCAATCCGGCTTTCCTCTCATTAACCATGTAAGGTTTGTTTCAATGCGAGTGATCTTCTTTTCTAGTCGCACGGCCCAAATCAACAGGGCAATGACTAAGGGTAAAGAATTTAATAGGTAATGAACGTATGTCATGGCCCGATTTTCATAAGCATTTCATGGTGTGGGCCTTCGGTAAGGTAAGAAAAAGTTACCGCGCTCAGAAAGCCGTCATTATCTGGGCCGGTGTAAAAGATAGGCACGCTGACACCGCTAAAGGGTAAAGGTTTTGGATCAAGGGCAAAGGTGGTTTCAAACTCAAAGGCGGTATAACTAGCATTGTGAGATATCGCACCGGCCGAATTGATATCGATGACGTCAATGAATCCGTCGCTATCGACACCTTGCCACACGATAAAATATGAACCGGCAATGCCAGTTTCACAAAATCCGATACAACTAGCCAGAACCGTTGAACCTTCGTAATCATCGATAACGGTGTCCTCTATCGAACCGTCATTGTTTATTTGAACGGTCTGTATGTGAATGACGTCTGTGGTGTCGTTACGCAAGGCAATGGCGACAATGTTCTGACTAATCTTGATTGCGTTAACAAACTCTGTGTTTCTATCAATAGAAAACGGCTGTTCCGCTACTCCCGCTGTCACGATCGCGCCGACATCATCAACCTCCCACGTGATCACGGTATAATTATTAGCGGCATTGACAATAGAAAAAAGCATATTATTAGTAATTCTGCCGCCTGCGGTCACGCTAAAACTATAACCGGCAACGTTCTCAAACCCGATGCCGGTAATGACGCCGCTCACTATATTAATATTGACGGTGTCTAAAAATTGCGGGTAAGCACTAAATAGCGCGAACAGGTTCCCGCCTGCGCCTCGGATATTAACAAGAAATCCTCCGTCTGGTACATAATACGCAATATATGTATCATGGATGCTCTCGGTAATAATTCCTAGATCTGAAATGGTGAGGGTTTCTATAATGCCACGGACATTGCCTCCGGTCGTACAAGAATATGTGAGAGCGTATAACGTTCCGTTGATATGAAAAATACGTGGTTCCGTTAAGGTGACGGTTGTTATTTCCCATGTGTCTATTTGGGAGATAACACCTAGGGCAGTTATGCGAAAGGTTCTAATCCATAAGCTGGTGGCTGATCGCTTATAAGTGCACGCGTAATACTCGCCGTCAAGGTGAATCGGCCACGGGGCACTTGCCTCTGTGGTGTCAAACTCAAGGGAATTTATAACCGGCCCTAGATCGTGAGCTCCCATTTATCCACCTAGCTTAAATTATTCCTCGTAGTAAATTACAAACCCTGAGAGAACCGCCACGGTGTCACTCTCAATAAAAAATCCCTCTCCTAAAATTGTCTTAAGAGGAAAGTTCCCGTGATTAGAGACAAGCCCTCTCGGTTCGCTGGCCGCTCCGAAATCCATAGAGCCGGTCATGTGATTAGCATTGCTGTTAAGGTAGATATTAGCCTCGGCCGCTATGGTAAGTGCTAGATTGACGATGCAAAGCTGCTTGCCCGCGACGGCCGTTATGATCTCATTATTGGCGGCTGTGTTTTCAGATATAACGGCCCTTTTGACAGTCTTCGAACTAGAGACGTCGCTTTGAACGGCAACATGCAACGCGCCTTCATCTGTGCCTTTGATCGTAATAAAGCCGGTTCCGGTCTGTCCTACGATCTGAGCTATCACCCTTTGGATGATATTAGAAATCATCAAGTTTAATGTCTGGTCAAGCTGACTATTGATGTTTGTAATATCTGCCTGGGAGTGAAGGCCTAAGAAGTTTTCAACCTTAGTAACAAATTTCAACAGGTGCCCGAAATCTGTAGGCATAGGGGTTTTGTGCGTTCTTGTCCCTGGGTCGTATTTCAAATACTCTTGTTCCATAGTTTCACCTCCTTATTTTAAAGTGAAATTATGAAACTATTTCATAACGATACGCACCGTATAGATCTTTAGCCGTTCCTCCGCACTCTATAGCTGCCTTAAAGGTCGTACCAACGGGCATATCGACGCCGACCGGTATTTCATTAAGGCAATTTTGGCTCAATGGGAATGTATCCGCGCCGGTGAGCTCCTGGGTATCAAGATGATGGTCATATAAATCAAACACCTTTTCTCTCTCAAGCCAACCCTGGACCTTGTTTCCTTCCCTGGCCTCAACATTTACAAGTATAGACTTAAGGCGTTTGTGGGCCTCTTCGCTGCTGGTCAAGCCGGTATCATGGACCGTTGAATTTATAACGCCGGTAATCTTAAACAGTTTAAAATAATCCATTTCCTGGACTCCTCTTTAAAATGTTGATTTAACTCAAAATATTTCCTGCAGGGCGGTATTAAGCAACACGCCTGGCGTTCAGAATGGCTGCAATCATCACGTCCTCGGCGGTGATAGCCACGCCACCGGCTGAAAGCTCAACATTGAGCTCATCGCCTGGCCCAAAGGTTATAGGTTTAGGAAAAAGTTTAATATCCGTGTTTGTCTGTCTGCATGGCCCCCACGTGAAATAACTCATTCCCTGGGTAGAGTAGATACCAAGCCGGTCGTCATTAAATAATACTTTCCGGTCTTTCGTCATTTTAAGGTATCTCATGCCGTTCGCGGTGTCGTCAACATAGCCTCCCCAATCCTTGAGAAGAATGCCCATAACATCAATCTCATATCCCGCAGGTACTGAATCGCCAAAAGGAAATGCTGGGTATTCGCTGGGGTTTCTGCTTTTATCAAGAGCACCGTATGAGTTAACGGCTATCTCCGCTGTATTTGTGCCATAGTTCAAGAAAGTAAAGTCTTTCGATTTACTTCCACAAGGAGCATCTGATTTTATGTCCTCTGCATCCCACACCTCATAGACAATCGCGCCGACTATGGTTGCACCTGCAACGGCTGGCTTGATCTCAAAGGTTTCGCCCTCTGCAATAGGAAAGCCGTCAAACACCTTTAATTGTATCATCCTTTCGAACACGTTAGGCAATACGCCCGCCTCTGAGCATTGCTCAAGGTGATTTTCATTGAGCCCTCCGATGTAGAAAAATCCTACACTTAGCCGGTTTATAAGGGCCTCGCAAAATCCACCTGCGTGTAAAGCCCCGACTCTGAGTTGCTTGATCATAAGGCTTTCGCCGACCTTCGCGGTAAGCTCGATACTTGCGGCAGCTGCCGCCATGTTTTCCTTAATCATAAATGGTTGTAATAATGCCATTGTCCTACACCTCCCGCTAATTTAATTGGTGATTGTTTGTGCCGCTTGTATGCCCTGATCAAAGGCGCACACAAACAGAGAAATAAATTTAAGCCTGTCCGGCGTCAATCCTAAAAGGGTAAAAGCGGCGTCAAATTTTATGCCTATAAGTTCGGCCACGTCCTTCAAATCCTGGGCAAGCAATGGGTCGCTGGTTTTCAAAGTGATTGCTTTATTGATAGCCTGAAAAGCTACATCAAAGGGGTGCTCCTGGTTTCCTGAGTTTACGCACGCCTGATTAGCTATTTCACCTAATGACGTGAACATATCCGGCTTTAATTTATACCCGTGGAAGGCAACTCTCCGCGCCGTGATCTTAATTAAGGTTCCCTGTTCTGGGCCGGTCATTCCTGCACAATCAACCAAAAGGCCCATAATGGCTATTCCTATTAAAGCTAATAAAAACCTAGTTCGTCTCATTGCTTCCCCCTGGCCTTAATGTTAATATTTGCCACCACAAGGCTATCTGAAAACTATACAATATATAGTTTTCTTAAACTATATTTTGTTGCTTAGCCTCCTCGAGCGCGACGGATCGCGCTCTGCAGGGCGAAAAGTCACGCTATATCTTGTGGGTACCTCTGGCTTATCTTATCCGGTTTTTTCCTCATGCAAGGCTTGACCTATTGCCTTCACGCGCTCATAATTCCTGATGTCACCCTTTGGAAATTTGGGCGGTAAGGTGACGCGCTCGATAGCCGCGTGCATAGGTGCAAAGCCTTTTTCATAGGCTGGGCCACCTATATAAACGCCCTCGCTGAATCGGCCTGGCCCCTTCTTCAAAGCCATTTCTTCCCATTTCTTCGTGCCTGCCGCTTTTACTCCCTTTCCAAACATTCCTTTCATTGCGGCCGCGTCTACGCCTGCCTTATATCTTTCCTCGGCTGCAACCGTTTCGCTTTCCCAATCGCGCTTAGGGTTTTTGATTCCAATAGTATAATCGGCAACTCGGCCTGGTGTAACTCGCGTCCACTTTTCCCTTATAGCATCCAGTCTTTTAATCTCGGCCATGATAAAAGCCTCCCTCCAAAAAAGTTAATAATATAATTTGTGCCAAAAACACAAATCACCCTTAAATCACCACTACGCTTGACCGTAAATAATGTCAAGAAAAATGTGTGTTAAATTTACCACACTTGACATTTACGATTTTCTTATTGTAGAGAGTAGGTTGATCTATTAACCTTAAAGCTGGGGGTCAACTATGAGAGGTGTGAAATACGACGATAAGTTTTTGCTGTTATTGTGGGATAAGATTCAACATTTCCAACGTCATTATATTTTCCCGTCTCAAGAAACGCTCCTGGTGTGGCTTCGCAATCAAGGCGGGCTCGATGTGTCTCGTAGGACATTGAACCGGTATTTGCGAAATCTTCAAAACCGGCAAATCATCGGAAGGATACGACGTGTCCGGCACGATCCGCTCAAAGGTATGAAATTTGCCTCAACCCTTTATTCAATCGGGTTTCTTGGTTTGAGAAAATTAGTGATGATAGGGGTTATCACCTTTAAGCAAATGAAAGAGTATATCAAGAATTCAAAACCCTTTGCCTCGAGACAACCAAAAAGACCTGTTGAAAGTCCTCGTCCTGGCGGTGCCGGTATCCTTTCAAACACGGTAAGTCTCGGAGATATTTTAAAAAGCCCTACATAAAAAAGCCCGTGTGCCACTTAATGACACACGAGCCATTGATGCGGGTTTGCGGGCCTTTTAGTCTTTTATGTTGATGACGTGAATTGCTGAATCTACATCGTCAAGGCCTTCTTTTAGTACATCCCTAATGTCAATTAAAACCTCGATTAAAACAAAATCCTTTTTGCGTTCCCATGGCGGGTTTGTATAAACGATTGCCCGCTCCTTATTCAGATCTTTTAAAATTTCATCTTTCTTTCTCATTTTCTTCTTTCCTCCTTTCAATGTCTCTGGCGGTTTTAAAGATCTTGATTATAGTTGCATCAAGATCCTGCATTACTTCGTAGACCTTATCTCTCATATCTTTTCCTGGCCTTCCTCTGGCCTCTTTCAATATCAAGCCTATAATAGGATCTATCATAAGATGTCCTCATTTAAACGTTGAATTTCCTCCATAGCCTCCCTGAAATACTGCTGTCTCATAGCAAGATCAAACAGCCTATCCCGACTGACCGGCCTCTTAAGTTTTAAATACTCGAAATTCTGGCGGGCGTTTAATCTCCACTTCTTCAAAAAGTTATATGTTGCCTGTCTATCTTCAACAATACCAGCATAATAAATAGCTTCGTTTGTGGAAACAAAGATCACTTCGCCGCGCCCGTTCCTGGGCCAATCTGACAAAGTATAAGCATGGAATTTTCTCATTAATCCCCCTTTTGCCGTTTATAATTTTCGGCCTTAAAGATCAAAAGACGCTCTTTCCGGTAATCGTTTACGATGTTCTGCATATGCTTAATAATAACCGCCTTCATGCTGAGCCCATAGTGAGAGCAAGCCGTTTTAAAATCCTTTCCTAAATCATCAGGAAGGCCCCGAACGTTAAGATCTTTTATCATTAGAACAACCTCCATTTAAAAGATTAATGTATCTAATATAGATTATGCACACTATGTAACATATGTCAAGTTATTTTACTGATCAAGAGAAAAAAATATTTATAAGCCTTGTGGCGTGTGAGCAATAGAAGAAATATCCGGTTTCCTGGTATGGGTTTTGCTCTTGTGTCCTTAATCGAAAGTGAGAAATCGTAAATCTTTAGCGAAGCGTGATTTTCGATTAGAGAAATGTAGCGAAAAGCCGCCAAACGGCTTTTTCATCTCGCTGTTGATAGTGTAAAAGCGGCTTAAAAAGCCGCGTTCATCCATGCTCTGCATACTATATCCCCGTTAGGGGTCATAGTGTGCCAAAAGTGGCACACGGGCTAAAGGTTCGACCGCCCCTGCGGCTGACGTGTTGAAATTTTGCAGGATTTTGTCAGAAGTTTTGACAAAAGGCTGTAAAAATTGAACCTAAAGCCGCTGATCCTTTGGCGTGGTAGTTGTCCATGTACTTCCAGAATAAAGTCCAATCTTATTTGCGTAGAAAATAGGATTTGATTTTATTCATTCCTTTAAGAATTGCCGTTAAAATTATTTTCTTGACTTCTGATTTCCAAAAAGCATAGGGTACCCTATGTCAAAGCATAACAAGCTGTGTGCCTTATGCGGTGCGCCTTTCCAGGGGCGCGGCTATTATTGCTGCCCCGAACATGGCATTACTGCGCTCAAGGAATTTAACCGTCAACTCAAACTCAAAAAGGGGCCTATTTATGAAAAATGGAAAGCAAACCTCAAAGCTCATTTCGACTAAGTTTCAAAATGTCGATCTTACCTTGATTGACCCGCCAGGCGATAAAGCCAGGATGGATATTTCAGAACGTGAAATATTTGAACTATCGGAGTCGTTTAAATCAGTAGGTCAAATACAGGCTGTAATCCTTGTTCCTCGTGGCGAACGCTTTGAAGTGGTCGCGGGCCATAGGCGTTTCCTAGCGGCCCTTCATATCGGCTGGGGTACGATTAAAGCGGAGATTAGAAAACTGTCTGATAAAGATGTTGCAATTATCCGGATGATTGAAAATTTGCAACGATCCGATATTTCGCCGATAGAAGAGGCTGTGCAATATGCAAATCTCTTTGATAATCATAAATTCACCGTGCGAATGATTGCCGATCAGGTAGGCAAATCAGCGAACCACGTCAAGGTTAGAATGGACCTATTGAAGCTAGACGATCAGATTCAAAAGGCTATCCACGAGCGTAAAATCAATATAGGTGTCGCTCGTGCGCTGTCAAGGATAGAGGATAAAAAGGATTTGTACCGCTACCTTGATATTGCAATAGAAAATGGCGTGACTGAAACCGTCGCGAAGCTATGGACTGAAGAGTATAGGAAAAGTTTACGATATATCGACACCAGGGAAGAGCCTCCCGACCTTGCCCCTGATCTAGTCAGGGAGGAAAAATATTTTACTATGTGTCAAGCGTGTGAAGGTGCTATGGAATATAAGGATATGAGAAGCCTTAAAGTTTGTTCTACGTGTTATGAGCTACTCGTCAAGGTCATATCACAAGGTCATTTCAAGAAAGGAGGTGAATAAATTATGCCTGAGTATCCAAAAGAGATAGAGATAGAGAGGGTGACAAATCTAGTTCATGGTTTTGGGTGGGAGATAGTCAAACAGGAAATCATCGGTCAAGAGTTATTTCTGACCATGAAAAAGAAGTTTTTGGCGGCGTCTGAGGTTCCCGACGAACTGCCTGAGTCCTAATGTCGCCGTGTCCTAATATTCAAAAAACCCCCCTAATTTAGGATTTTATGAATGAAATCGCGGCCATTTATGGCCGCGAAGGGCATTCATGGCCTTAGAATATATTAAAATACTAAAGAGGTCGGGGCTACGGTGGCCGAATGTAGTAAGCAAGCCTGCTTGCGTGCGGCCACGAACCCAAGACCCTGGGGCCACGACTATTGAGTATATGTCTTTTTATATACGATATAGGCGGGGAGGGTCGCGGGGCGGAGCCCCGACCTC
>Ga0307928_10004944_pt1 | contig 10049 bp, 16 predicted proteins | sample AceLakmetagen232_FD_201815 | JGI IMG/M metagenome (GOLD analysis project Ga0307928, IMG submission 201815) | Saline water microbial communities from Ace Lake, Antarctica - #232 | ecosystem: Environmental > Aquatic > Non-marine Saline and Alkaline > Saline | place: Antarctica: Ace Lake...
AAGGTCGAGGGCTCGCCCTGCGCACCCCCCCGCCTATATGGTATATAGAAAGACATATACCATATAGGCGTGGGCCCGGGTGCTTGCGTTCCTGGCCCCGCGCTCATAGCTGAGCTTAACGACTGGGGCCGGCGAGCCCTCGACCTTTTTAGTATTCTAATATATTTCCAGCCCGCCAGCGGCCTGACCAGTTGTAAACAACTGGAATTACATTATTAGAATCTTAATATTGGGGGGTTGAAGAAAAAGCCCTTACTATCAAAACTAAGTAGGAAGCTCAGTCGCTGGCACTTCTGAAGGAGCCAGAAATTTCTTTTTAATAGTAATAAATAATTCCTCTCCCACTACTTCTTCCTTTGTCTTTTCCCATCCAAAACCTGTAATTAAATTTATTACTCTTTCTACCTCGATCTCTTTTGGATACTCAGGCATGATTTAGGTACCTCCCTCTTTAAAATATCCCTGTTCAACTACTTTCAGTATAAGATCATAGCACTTTTTGCAAATCTTAATAGTACACATATCTTTATATTCCATAGGACCTTCGCATGTTTGACACATTGTAAAATATTTGTCTGGTCTTTCAATCTCAGGCAGAGGGCTTGGCGGGCGCTCCTCTGAGTTTACATATTGTAACCCCTTCCTGTACTCCTCAGTCCATTGAGCGGCGACCGTTGCTGTAACTCCATTTTCAATAGCTATATCGAGATATCTATACAGGTCTTTTTTATCATCTATCTTGTGTAGTTCCTTTGCAACTGATCTGGTAATTTGACCTTTATGTATAGCTATTTGTAAATGCTCATCCATCTTTAATAAATCCATTATACCTGTGACCGTTGACGCCGCCTTGCCTATGTGCGTAGCTATCATCTTTACGGTAAAATGGTACGTATCGAAGAGATCAGCATAAATCGCCGCCTCTTCTATGGAAGACAGATCTTCCCTTTGCAGGTTCTCATTGGCCCTGATCACCGCTATTTGTTGTTTTGTCAGCTTCCTGACATCTGCCTTGATTGCCTTCCATTTCAAGAGCTTTGCAGCGAGCCAACGCCTTTGACCGGCAACGACCTCGAGCTTATCATTGTTAGGTGTAAGTAATATAGGTTGTATCAACCCGATTTCTTTCATACTTTCGGATAGTTCAAAAATACCTCTTTCCGGTATGTCGAGCCTCACGTTACCCTCAGGCGCAATTATCAGGTCGAGATCAACCAGTCTTTGCCCTGTCCTTGTTAAATCTTTCGGCATCATATCCCTCTACATGAATTATATGTTCTTCTGTCCCCCATAGCACGACCACCTTATACTTATCAAGGCCCATTGATTTAACCAGGCTCTTTGGTAAAGTAACCGAGTATTGCCCTTTGCTCTCTGTCAATTTCTGTATGTAATACATGATAATATCGTATTATTCTATTATTATAGTGTTGTCAAATGCTTTTTTTTATATGCCACAGACCGCCCCGACTGTTATAAATTACCGGACGCCAAAATAACGCTCCATGTCGTTGATAGGTGCGCCGCTTCGCGGTTCCCTATTGATGAAACACTACTGCGTCTTTCATCGGCTCCACGGATAAAGACCCCGTGGCCCGCTTCTCTCCTGGTGGTGTTTTGCTTCGCATACCATCAACCGGCGCCTCGATCTGCCTAATTCCACTCCCTATTTCGTCCCTCATAGGCTATTTTGACGCCCGGCAATCTATAACATCCCACCCCTAAGAGGGAGCGGCTACTTGCATAACTTCCCAGGACGAATGAGGGAAGATATGCGCCGCAGCCGCCGGGAAAATTCCATTTAACGCCGTGTCTCACTTTTGAGACACTATATTAGACTTACGTCTATAAAGATTATTTAAGGGCTTGTGAGGAACAATTTTCACCAAGTAAAGGCCTCTTTATCAGGCCCTTTAACAAGAATTTTTCCGCTTTTATAACTTCCGGTGAAAATCTACTCTTTATTGTCTCTAATCGAAAATCACGAGGACTAAAGATTTCCGATTTTCTCACCTTCAATTAGGGATGGAAGGGCAAGAATCGTGCCAAAGACAGATATTTTTCTTATATTGCTCCCAGGCCGCAAGGCGAATAAATATTTTTTCTTCTTACTTAAAGAAAAAAGTTGACATATCCTTTATATTGTTTATATTGTATATATGGTATATCGATCTTTAAAAAGGAGGTGAGGAAATTGTCAAAGACTTATTTTTTGGAAAACATTAACGAGGAGCTACAAAGGGAGTTTAAAACCGCCTGCGCTCACTACGGTTTATCTATGAGAGCCGTGTTGATAAAGCACATGCAGAACATTGTCAATGACTACAGGAAAGATAAAAAGGGACTTGGTAAACCGAAAATCTATAAGCATGAAAAGGGGAAAAAATGAGGAAATTCCACGCTTACAATGAAGACACGTGGCCCAGACGGAAGAACGGCGAAATGATATTTGCCAGCACAAACGAGGCTATTCATTATGCTAATATCGTTAGAGAAAAGCAGGTTGCTTACAATCTTTTAAAGAAGTGGAGAAAGAACGCTTATCAAAACCTAGAGTTTGAAAAGACCAGGAAACCAATTAACTACGATAAAATGTTTGATCTTGCAGTTAGGGCGCAGCTTTACAGGGAGTGCATGGAGGAAATACAACGTATAAACGAGGGCATACAATGATAGATCAAATTGTAGGATTGATTTTGAGAGAGGCTAGAGGACGGCCAGGGAAAGACCGAGTCGGTAATATATATGCAGTAATGGAGGATCTTGAGAAGTCTATAATTAAGGTTATTGAGAACGTTCGATTTATTGAAAGGAGGAAAGAAGAGAATGAGAAAGAAACAAGAAATCTTGGAAATGGTCGATATATTGCTAGGCGAGGACGCAGATAACAAGAAACTTGCTTTAATGACAGCGTACCAATTCCTTGAGGTTTTAATTGACATTAGGGATATTCATTCTCAGGCGTTGGTTGCGCTTGATAGGATAGGAGAATCCTTAGAGGTTTTAAAATAAAACGCCCGCAAACCCGCATTAGATGCCGTGTTTCATAAAAAGTGAGACACGGCTTTTTTTATGTGATTTCCGTTAGATTGTCCGCCAGGGAAGTGAGGATTTTCTTGACATGCTCCTGGTGTTGAGGGTTTGATTTTGCAGCATCAAGCATCTTTCTGGTCCTGAGAATTTGTCTTTCCGGATTAATTTCCTCTAACCATTTTTCATATCGAGCAATTTCCTTTGACATGTCGACGCCGAACCTCGAGAGGAGTCTATACCCCTTGATTGTGATCTTATAGAGCGTGGATTTGAACATGAGGCCATAGATCCTATGTTTTTTAATCCGCCGCCTTCTGATTACATATTTACCATCCTGAACCAATCTTAACCAACGATTGATAGTTGCCCTGGACTTTTTTATATCCTGGCACAGGCCCATAAGCTCCATTAGTTTTAGTTGTGATGGCCATGAGTAGTCTTTATTATATTTACGTTGGATTTTTACGAGGGTTAGCAATAAAGGGTGAGCTTTTTGGATTACCTGCATGACGCTCTTTTTTTCAATGGGGGTTTATGTGTAAACTCTTTATCTCTTAATGCTTTTTCATTTGTCAAGCCCTGTTTTGTTGGCACACATTTTGCTTGACATCCCTATACCTATGGCTTAATTGTGATTTGAGGGTGATAATATTTTTTTTATCTTCTTAACCCATTAACTTTATTTATAGGAGGTTTAGGCTATGGCAGAAATAAAGAGTTTAAATGCCATTCAAGAGAAATGGACCAGGGTTACCCCTGGACGAGTTGCAGACTATACTCTTGGAATCAAAAACCCCAAGAGGTCCTGGGAAACGGAATCGGCCGCAGCCGAGGACAGATATAAGGCAGGCGTAGATGCCGCAGCCATGAAAGGCATGTACGGCAAAGGTATTAGAGAAGCCGGTGATAAGAAATGGGAAGACATGGCTCTGAGGAAGGGGCCTGGTAGATTCTCCGAGGGGGTCTATATTGCTGGCCCTGCATTCGCCAAGGGCTTTGCGCCCATGCACGCCGCAATCGAGCGTGTCACATTGCCGCCTAAATTTCCAAAAGGTGATCCTCGAAATTATGAGAGGGTGCGCGCAATAGGCATGGCCTTGCATGAAGAGAAGGTTGGTTAAGATCACTCGCGATTGACCACAAGATATAGATCGATTTTTCGACGGCCCCACGCAGATCCGAGCTCATCGATGAGGCTCGAACGCAAAATATAGTTTGAGTGATCTACATCTTGTATGCTTTTAAAATAGCCTTGTGGTATTTTATGGACGGATAACTTTTAACCGGAGGGGTAAAACATGTTTGGTTATTTTTATAAAGGTATGCAGTTGATGGGAATTATACAATCGTGGAGCGAGAAGGCACTCGAAGACGGCAAGGTAACACTTGTTGAGGCTACCGAGCTTGCTACCCGCTGTTGTGAAGTATTAGGTTTACCTTTGGTGCTTGACATCCCTAAAGGCAAAAAAAAGGAGGACTAGATTATGGCTATCAAAGAAGCTTTTATGGTAAAAACGGGAATGAGCGTTGACACGCTTTCGCTCAAAGCAGACCCCGGCGAAGCCTTCTTGATTAAAGAGATAGGTGTCGATAATTTGACCAATGTAGAATTTGCCAAGTTATCAATCGACCGGGTGACGCTTGGTTATCTGTCCGCATGGGACAATAAACAGAACCAGTTCTGTTTTTCCAGGGAAGCGGCAGCTTTCCCCAACCTTATGGCGCACCTATACGAAAAGGGGATATTTAAAGGCTTTCCAGTTAAAGAGGGCCAAGAGTTCACCCTTGACATAACCGGCGCGGCCACCAGGAACGCCCGGATTATTTATGAAGTCCATGACCCGGCGGACATCACAGACGAGTTACAAGGCTCAACAAACGGCCTTGAATATCTTTTCTGGAATTATGGAACGAACTCCGCAGAGATAACCGCTAACGGGAACGGTGATTTTAACGAGTGTTTAACACCATCCGAGTTTCCCGATTTTCCATTCGGTGATATTGTACCTGCCAAGACACAAATTGATATCGTCGGTTTGCTTATAGGTACCCACCGGAAAGGCGTTTATTTCGGTGATAAATTACGTTACCTAAAATTCTCTAAGGGAAGGGAAGTCCTTTTTGATGAAGACCGAACCGGCTTTTATTGCGCCCACGGGATGAATTACTTTCCCTTTCATGCTGAATTTTACGAGAGGCAAGGTGTTCTATTCCCGACGCCTTTAGTGTTCGGCCCCGGTGACGAGCTCGTGCTCAATATGTCAGTCGGAGGCGTTGCATTGGCAGCGGACGGAGGTTTGATTTGTCTGATTGAGAAGGTGACGAAAATAGTGTAATTAAGGCTTGTTCTTTTCTCCAGGACATTTACCCAAGTGTTTGTAATCCTTAACTTCTATGAGAGGAGCTTTACACATGGACTATTTTAAGTATTTCAAAATAACCGGTGTTGACTCGACGACCGTATATGACGACGGCTTGACAAGTAGCGCGGAGTCACCCAAACGCCTTAAAAGCGTTATGATTAATGTTTTGGCCAGGGAAGGAAATAAGGTTCAGGGCTGGCTTGAGCGGGAAAAGGTGTTTGAGTTACCGGACGCCCTTATTGACACCCAGGAGAGCGAAGCTGCGGACACTCCGCCCTTGAGCATGAACTCCTTGAACGAGATCCCGGTTGGCGTTGATATGCCGGTCGGAACAACCTTTAAGGTTGCGCTCGAAAGTGGGGCCACTCACTCAGACCTTTACGGGGCCTATCGTTACGAGATAACGCCATAATTTCACTTTTAAATAAGGAGGTGATTTTGTGGAAAATGAATATTTTATATTCAATCCGGGAACGAACACCGCCCGCGCTCCGTTACCCGTTAATTTTAAGCATCTTTTAGGCTTTGCCGCCCAGCTCACGCAATTTCTGAACATCCATAACCAGGCACAGCTTACAAACGTCAATCAACTCTTGTCGCAAACGCTGAATCTTCAGGTTTCTAACATGATTCAACGGGTCATTGCACAGGTTATAGGGGAGTACGGCGAAGGCTTTGTCACTATCAAAGGCACCGAGGGCGGCGCGTTACATGTATCAGTCCAGGATATGCCGAGCACCGCGAAGACTATCAAAAGAGCGGCTATTTCTGAAAGCACAATAGCTAATAATGAGATCGTCGCGGCAGTTGTCGGGAAGCAGCTTTGCATTGTCAATCTTATGTTCACGGTTGCCGGTGAGTCGGACATATACCTTAATAGTGACGCTAATCACATGTCAGGGCCTTTAGACTTTGGGGCCACGAGTGAGCCGCGCGGGTTTGTCAGCAACCACGGAGACTTCCCTTTGAAGACCATCTCAGGCGAGGGATTTTTTATCGAGAGTGACAGCACCGAGCAAATATCCGGATATGTAACTTACTACGAAGAGTAAACTTGAGAAAGGGCAAAGATGGCGGGTGCAGCATTAGGGCCGGTTTTAGACTCATTTGAGGTTGACGGGATACGTGCGATCTATCCGACGATCATACACATCGACGGCGAGTATTACGCTGTAGCTTATAAACAGAGTTATTATGCCCATTTTATTAAAACCTACCGCATAATAGCAGACGGAACAATCTCAGAAATCGACACATGGCAATTTTCAGCAGAGGACGCAAGCTATAGCCGCATTAATCACATTTCAGGCACTCTTTACACAATCAACTATAAATTCTTTGACGGCACACGCAACCGAGGACGGCTAAAGACATTTCACATCTCAAACACCGGCATTATTACGAAAAGTTGGGATGATGAATACAGTTTTAACAATAAAAGATACTGGTCTTTTCTGCTTCAAATTACCGGGTCTTATTACGCTTTAATAGCCGATGAAGACTCAGTGAGAGTTCATTTATACACCTTTACTATTTTTGCCGGTGCAGGCGGAATAACCCTGGTTGATGATTTTTATGACGATGGAATAGCCTTTCATGTCCAAGGAGCGGGAAAGATAGGAACTAACATTGTTTTTATTATTGCCCCGGCTGGTAGCGAGCATATAGTGAAAACGATTCATGTGTCAAACACGGGCGTAATTACCGCGCCTTATGTTGACGAGGAAACTTTTACTCTTGCAGTGGACCAGACAATGGTCGAAATGCAGAAAGTAAGTGATACTATTTACGCGTTGGTATCACATAAACTAGACACAAGCGAAATATTTCTTAATACTATTCAGATCAGCAGAGCGGGTGCGATAACGTCGGGGTTTATTAGCAGCCTTGTTTTTGGGTCTTCTCCTGGTTCAATACCGGACATTTCGAGGTATTTGGAGTCAGACCGGTTTCTTATAGCATATTCAGGGCCAGACGGTGACGGTTGTGTTGATGTTAAAAAGATTACCGCGGCGGGCGTTATATCAGACGACCCTTTATATTCAGCCTATGAGTTTGATGACGCGGATTGTCTTACCCCTCAGCCCCTTAAAGTAAACGGGGCATGGTTCCCAATTTTTTACACAGGCCCAGACGGTGACGGCTGGTTGAAGAGTATTACCTTTGACGCTCCGCCTGCAGGTGGACATCATGAACTGATTATGAAGATAGGGCCATGAACTACCTTAACTACCTTTTAAACTCCATTCCCTTGATAGTGGCCCTGATAATTTGGGCAGTCAGGCTTGAGAAGAAAATCACACGCATTGAAACAAATTTATCCTGGTTGATGAAGGAGGTGCCTGGTTGCCTACCGAACTCGGAAAAAACTACTCGTTAGATTGGCGAGGAGATCCCCCGCACATGCTCAAAGTTGACGTCCCTATTTGGTACCGGTTTTTAGAAAAATATGGAGGTCCTTTTTTAAACCTATACTACGACTGCCTTTTAGGAGGGCCCTTTATGACTCCGGAGGAGCTCAAGGACCCTTATAAAAAAGACTGGAGGGTTTTAAATTCAAAGCGAGCGGACGCGATCGCTGAGCTCGACGATCAGGTATGGATTATCGAGGTTGCAAAAGAACCAGGTCTTAGGGCATTAGGTCAATGTCAAGTTTATCGTGCCTTATGGTTACGCGACCCCAAAATACCAAAAATCGAAAAGGCCGTTTTGGTAGCAGACAGGATTAACCCAGACCTTCTTGACACGGCGGGCATGTACGGAGTGCTAACTTTCATAGTGTGACTAAGACCATAGCATGGCCATATAAGGTATTGTTCAACCTGGGCCAAATTTGGCCCTTTTTTAATCGTTATCCCGGATAAATGAGGAATTCTTATGGAATGGAAATTTCCCGTTGACTTACCGCGTTTCACAACCGAGGATTACGAGCAAAAAAAGGCCGAATATGTAGCAGAACACGGCTACACGATATCACCGCCGAAACTCCGCGATATATTTCATATACGTTTGAATCATGAGCCGGACGATGAAGAATTTGATCGTTATGACAAGGCCAGACGTCTTGACTATCTCATAAGAACATATCCCACCTCTAAGTCCGTCCCCAAGTGGAAAACTCAAAGGGATGCCTTTATCTCTCCCAGGCGTTTCGCTGACATCGATGATCTTATGCAGAACAAACGGGACAAATACAACCGGATGTTAGCTTCACCGGCCCCTACTTGGTTGACAAACGCCGGCAGCGTAATGACTTTTTTTGACGATGTTAACGACATGGCAGGAACAGCCGCCGTCCTTTGCAGGATAGCGGCTCGATTCGCGCCCAGGATCCTGGCCAAGTTTTTTTTAGGCCCGGCCGGTTGGTTGTTATTGATAGCTGAGCTTTTTGGATTAATGATGACTTTAACGAGGCTACCGATTGCTTGCGTGGTAGGTAAAAGACATTTTCATAGCGTGGCGGAAATGAACCCCTTTTCAAAGAAGGCCAGGGCAGTAAGGGCCAGGAAATTAAGAAGGGTTTTGCCGGGTAAGGGTGAATTGATCGAAATGGCACAGGCCAGCGATCAGTTATTCGGTATAGGGCTTTGTCTTGGCCCGATCGTTGGCTTTGCTCAGGATATAGTCGCCGGAACGGTGCGGACCATTAAGGGACAGAAGGTTAGTTGGCACAGCGCACCGCCTGTACCGAGCACCCCGGAAAGGCACGCCCTCAAAACCTTGAGGTTTGCTCAAATGGTAGGACTTGCGCACGATATAATGACAGAAGACGAGCACTGGTTATATATGATTGCCTTGAATGGCGCCACGCAAATACTGAAACCATACTTTGATGAATGGGATCCCTTTGAACAAGTCGAAGGTCTCGAAAATGTTTTGTTTGAGGCCCCTCAGCCGAGGTACGCCACTACTAAATCTATCCTGGATGAATTTGGAATTTCCCCAGGGGAGAAAATAGGCTGGCCAGGCCTTGATAAAAAAGAGGCGACCGCGGACGAGCTCTGGAATTTTTATCAAGGGCCATGTGCAGAAAGTTACACGGCCTTTGCTATGAGAAATAGACGAAATTATGTAGGCATGACCGGTGCCCAGAACGGGTACGACTTCTCTAAGAACATGCTTTTATTTGCCTCAGGATATGAAACGGTTGAAGAAGAGCTCGAGGCAGGGTGGAAAGGTTGGTATGATTATTACAGTAATGGCTGCACGATCGAGGGTTTACCGTCAAATTTTAGACTTGGTAGTTTTGTATATCAAATAAGTTACCACGGCATAGGTGATAGGATGGTTGCCGTTTATACCTCATGTATAGGCCCCAGGAAGCCGCTTTTTGGTGCGGCAAGGCGCGGGATGTATCTCGGGACCCGAACATGCCGACTCTGGTTCGACACGTCCTGGTCGTTGGGTAGCTGCAAAGACCACGTCTTTCTTATATCTACACACCTCCTCGATGCTGAAGCTCGAGATCTTATCAGCATGGGAGTTTCAGAAACAATTAAGGGGTAATAAAGCGGGCCAGAACGATGAGCTTGACTATCAAGGGATAAGAAGGGCGTAGCGGAAAACGGCGTTTTTTCCAAAAAAGACAAGAACCCCCCAAATATTAGGATTCTAATATATTAATGTAATTAATATATTAGAATACTAAAAAGG
>Ga0307928_10004946_pt1 | contig 10047 bp, 20 predicted proteins | sample AceLakmetagen232_FD_201815 | JGI IMG/M metagenome (GOLD analysis project Ga0307928, IMG submission 201815) | Saline water microbial communities from Ace Lake, Antarctica - #232 | ecosystem: Environmental > Aquatic > Non-marine Saline and Alkaline > Saline | place: Antarctica: Ace Lake...
GAAGGCGTAAGCTTGGAGATGGAATAATGACAAAGAAGTATTCCTGTATCGATGACAATGGCGGTAGATGCGAACGATGCAACAAGCCCGGTTCGGAGTACCTCTCTCAGAGGACGGTGAAGGTTCTGCTAGGAGGGGGTATGGGTTGGGGTACTATGTGGGTATGTTCCTCTTGCCTTGATGCAGAGGAAAAAAGAGAAACGAGACACTTGTCAGAGGAAGTCATGATAGATGTAATGCAAGGAAACTGGATTAAGTTTGAGCGAGTGTGTAGAAACAAGTGGGGGCAAGTTATCCAAGAAGGAACAACGGTATATATAGGCAAGAAAACCGTGCTTGCTGTCAAGGACTACACAGGCCTCAATCATGAGAATACGATGCCTGACCCAGAAAGTCCGGTATTGAAAACCATACCTATCGATCTCGGTCCAACTTGCATCGTCGTTCTATCCCATGTTGAATACGAGGTGAAGTGTCCAGCTGAGAGCGTTGCTGGTTGGGCCTTTTGCAATACATAAGTTAGGAATTGATTCTTTTTAAATAGGAGGAAGTATGTTAACTGCAGCAATGCCAGGAATGATGGGACAAGGATGGATTGATGACTTCAAGGTGATGAAGGTCGAGAACGGATATTTGGTCACGGCCGGCATGATGGTTGATCATGACGCAATGCCCGGGGCCAACGACTGGCTCAAGGAGATGATGGGCAATATCATGTCTGCCCAGGACGAATTTTCGGATCCTCTTATGGCCGACATCAAAAGACAAACCGAAGAAGCGATCCCCAATATTGACGTTCCGAAAATGCCAAGCCAGAAGATTTACAAGGAATTTCGGTATGTCTACAAGACGATCGAGGAGGTCGCCAAGTCCATGCAATTATTCTTTCTTCGGCAAGAACATATCTAAGGAAGTGTGACATGGGTCGAGCAAAAAGAGAAGGTCGGTGGAAACCGCAGAGGCCCAGAGGCCCGAAGAGAAGCAATAGGCGGAAGCCTAGGAAAAGAAATAGACGTCCACAATTGCGTGGCATTCCGCCGATCTCCATTGACCCTAGCAGTCTCAGAACGGCTTCGGCATTTACACACATAGCGAAGGGTTTATTGATGCTCGTTTTTGATAAAGTGGATGCCATTTTTGAGGAAAAAGGGATTAGCCTTGATCTTCCACCAGTAGTCCAGAAGGGAATCTCGATTTGCGAGCACGGCGTCTATCTTTGCCCGAAATGCGAGAACGAAGACAATTCAGGGGAAAGGTCATGAACAATTTAGAAACATTCCCAAAGGAGATTTCAGATCTCAAAACAGAAATCGCAAGACTCGAAGCCGAGGTTGAACTGTGGAAGTCTTGCGCGAAGGCCGAGGCAGCGGTCCGGGCCGCGCTCGAGAGAAAGCAAGGCCTCATCGGGTATATACTGAGTGTTCCGGATGTCGACTGGAACGTTATAAAACCAGAACAAACTCAACAAGAGGAAACAAATGAACCAATCATTTCAGAATCTATCCCAGCGACCACCACGACCCCTCCTGTTCCGGCCCCGGGTCCTAAAGTCCTGGCGCGAAGGCCGGAAGACTCTGACGAGAAGGGTGATCGTTCCGCAGCCGCCGGCGACGTCGAAGTTCAAGGAGCTCCTTCTGGACAAGAAGGGGATCTACCGGGCGATATTTGAAGATCCAACGAAAGGTGTCATCAAGGTACCTTGTCGATATGGTCCACCAGGCTCTGAGCTCTACATATGTGAACCTTTACACCGAACCAAAGCATGCAGAATCGCATATGAAGATGATAAACTTGTATGTGGACCTGATGGCCTAATCGATTGGGGGTGGAAGGTGAAGAAGCTTTCCTCCAGATACATGCCCAGGTGGGCAGCTCGTCAGTTTACTACAAACGTGAGAGTGTCCGTCGAGCGCATCCACGAGATTAGTGTAGAGGATGCCCTGGCCGAAGGGATTGATCATCACACCATGAACGACCCGAGAGTAGAGTTCCAGTGGCTTTGGGATGGAATCAATAAATCCCGAGGCTACGGATTCGATTCGAAGTCCTTCGTTTTTGTGATCGAAACTCCTCGAGGAGAGTATCCGACTTAACAGTAGGTATATTATGTTGAAGACAAGAATCGTTCTCTACGGGTTGCTCCTGGCCGTGTTCAACCTGGCTTGGTTGTGCACCAAGGAAGAACCGAACGTGGAGAACCTCAAGGCTGCTTCAGCCCTTCTGATCTTGTCCATGGTCGTGTCCGTTGGTGTCTATGCAGATGAAAAGTGGGAGCAATGGAAGGAAGATAACGATGACGGAGAAGATTTTGATGACTAGGGAGGAGTGGGTCCGCCAGGGGACCGAGCTCTTCGGAGAAAGCATGATGGATTGGGAGTTCGTTTGCCCGAGCTGTCAGCACGTTCAGAAGGTCTCAGATTTCAAGCAGTACGCTGAAAAAGGAGCGACTACAGATGCGGCCACTAACGTTTGTATAGGACGATATGACGGCAACCTGTACACTCCTATGTGCTTTGGCAAAAGTCCGTGCAACTATGCAGCGTTCGGGCTCTTGGACATCACCCCGATCACCGTAGTCGACGAAGACAAGAAACACATCCCTGTCTTCGGTTTCAACAAAAAGTAGGAGAAGTGACATGACGAAGAAGAAGATCAAGTTCGCATCATATTTCATCATCGAACTTAACGCGCACTATGCGCGCAAACTTGGCTGCAGCATTGAAGTTAATAAGCTTGACGTGCACGATACTCCATCAGAGGCCCACACGGCCCTGAGGAGAATTGGTATTGCGTTTAAGAGGGGTTTTATCTTGAAGGAGGTGTGCGAGTAGAACTGTTTGCGGAGCGTAGCGCAGCCTGGTTAGCGCGCCTGCCTTGGGAGCAGGAAGTCGGTGGTTCAAATCCACTCGTTCCGAATATTTTTGAGAAAACTTGTTGACACTGTTTCCTACTTGCCGGATAATCGGAAAAGAGATTTATAGACTTGAAAATTGGTGCGGGGTGGTGTAGCGGCAACATGTCGGGCTCATAACCCGAAGATTGGGGGTTCGATTCCCTCCCCCGCTATCAGCGAATGAAGGACACAGGCAAAAGACGTAGTCTTCCAGCATGTTTCGGAGAAGGATGCAAAATGGCCGGGATTTGTGAAGCAGGACTTCGGGTGTCGAGAAATGGAACTCGAGTAGACCCGGAAATCGTCGAGTGTCCGGCCACCATTGACCTCCTGTTCTGGTTCTGGCGGAAGAAATACGGAAGGCCGAGAGCGTGAAATCTACCGACAATAGGAAGAAAGCTGTGAACTTGGCCATGAAAGATTCCAAGGTCGGAAAGAAGACGGTCAAAAATATCTACGTTCATCGAAGTGCAATCACCCTCCTTCCTCGGGCACTGAAAGAGTTGATCTGGAAAGCTGAAGAATGGAACGGCGAAGGAGAAGGGAACGTAATCAAGGTATCTACTCGAGATGCTGTGACAGTTTCATTCCTGACATACGAAGACTTCAAGACCACAGCGCATCCAACGTTACTTAAATCAGTTACTGTTGCATTCCGCGCAGGAACTGCAACTCCAATTGTCCGGACACGGGACTACCTAAGAAGTGAAAACAGACCGATCCTTCACAGGAAAGAACAAATGGTCGCTGAAGACTTTGCAGGACGTAAGAAGTTTCTAAGATTGACGGTTCAGGAAGTCAATGCTGGCCTCTTAGGTGTGAGCACAATAGGAAGAGAGAAAGGCTGGAATGACATGCTCAGACGTAAAGGGATGCAGGTCATTGGCCATAAACTGAGTACATGAAGGAGATCTTTCGTTAACGGCATGATTGCCCAGCGAAGCTAAACAAAGCATGGCAAAAAAGAAGCAAAGAGCGCCAACGATGAAGAGGCGCCGTCACTTCGAGAGCCTAACGCTGGAAGAGGTCCAACGTCTCATATCTGTTACGGACAGAATCGAGATCAGAGCCCTCTTCGAACTGGCACTCACGACGGGGCTGCGACGAGGAGACATCGTTGATATCGACCTGGCCAGGGTGGACCTCGACAAAGGCCATGTCGATTTTTGGGAAGCCAAAAAGAAGAGAAACTGGCGGGTTTTTCTTGAGGCAGACGTTGTCACCACCCTACGCATGTACGTTCGGACAATTCCTCGGGGTCAGCGCAAGCTATTCAAATATTCTGGCCGGACCGCCTACAATTACCTTCAGACATACCTCAAGCTCGCCGGCATCAAGAAGAAACTCCGCTTTCACGACACGCGCACCACATTTATCCGACTTTCCAGGATCATGGGAAGGAGTGTCAAATACGTGATGCAGCAGACAGGCGATTCGGCCGAGGTGATCCTCGAGCACTACGATTGGCTCTCGGACGAGGAAATGCATGATGTTACAAACGATGGAATTCTGGGCGAGGCAACAAAAACCGTATCTAAAGGTAAATCAAAATGATAGATAACCCCGAATACAGCGCCGGAATGAATGCATTTGAAGAGGGCAAGAAGCTTGTCGACTGCCCCCGCTTCGATACTCCGGAAGAGGCGTTCAACTACGCTGTCGGATGGATGCAGGGTCGGTTCGTTGCGTTCACTCATCACCAAAATGATGAAGTGCTCAAACTGATTGAAATCAAAGATATTCTTGAGAGATCGAAACGAAATGTCGATTTCACACGGTCCTATAAAAATCCATTCTCAGATACTGCAGGAGAATATTCTCCTGGTGTACCTCAACAACCGGATATTTGAACCCGGTCTGGTCATATACACGGACGATGAAGTAATGAAAATCAACGAGGCTAAAATCGACGAAGAAGGCTTGAGAGATATTCACATGGTTAAGAAGCACTTGAATGGAACTCTGGTAAAATTTTTAGGTAAGAAAAAATGAGTTGGAAGGATCACTATGTCGTGTTTGACACTGAGACGACTGGATTCGGACCAGAGGCAAAAATCGTTGAAATCGCTCTTGTCGAGTTCAGGTCTGGATTGAAAGGCGCGACATCGATATTCAGTACGCTTGTGAACCCTGGCGAGATTGATTGGAATCACAAGGACGTTCTGAAGGCCCTCGAGATCAATGGCCTCAGCAAGGAGGCACTGGCTGATGCTCCATTATTCGAGGATATCGTGATCGAAGTATTCAGGATGCTCAGCTGTCCAACATGGGTGGCGCACAACATCAAGTTCGACAAGCGAATGATCGTAAATGAGGTTAGCCGCCTTCCCGACCATCTGATGGTAACGAAGTTTTGTCCTCCGATCGCAATGATAGATGTTGACACTATGCTGTGTGATCTAGGACTCAACCCAGGGAAGAAGTCGAGGAAACTCGTAGATGTAGCAAAACGATGGAAGGTCGACTTCTCTGGGGCCCATCGTGCAGTGGACGACACAATGGCGTGTGCTCGTGTCCTTCAGAAAATGATGCCGCTTCTAACCCCGGTCGATGAAGAGTTCATGAAGTCTCACGATGTGTGGGCCGAGAAGTGGCACAAATTAAAAGGATATTGATAACGATCCCCTCGGGGATGTAACAAAAAAGGGTAATTGAAAGGATGAATCATGTCGAATGACAAGAGGAAATTGGTCCATGTCCCGCTAGAGAAGATCATTCCTACCAAGGACAACCCACGGATCATTGTCAAAGGAGATCCCCGCACACAGGAGCTCTCCGAGTCCATCAAGAAGCACGGGGTCCTTGAGCCCGGCCTTGCTAGGCCACATCCGAAGAAGAAGGGGTTCTACGATCTCCGAGCCGGGGAGCGTCGATATGAAGCCTGCAAACTGGCTGGCCTCGAAACAATGTCTCTCCTATGCGGAAATCTCACCGACCGACAGGCCCTTGAGGTCACCATAGCTGAAAACATGCAGAGGGAAGATCTTACCCCCTTGGAAGAAGCTCGTGGTGTCCAGACTATGCTCGATAGGGGATGGGATGCGCAGGACGCTGCGGAACATCTCGGGAAGAGTGCTGCATGGATCGTCAGGCGGGCCCAGATCTCCAAATTGTCAGAGAAGTGGAAGAAAGCGCTTCTGGATCCCAAAAGTCATGTCAGCTCCTGGCCAGTCGGACATTTGGAACTCGTATCCAAGGTAGAGGAAAACGTCCAGGACGTGATTCTCTCATGGGCTAAGGATGCCCAGAGATACCGAGACCATGTGACATTCAAAGATCTCGAAGAGGTCGTAGGGTCGCACGTTCGACTCATTAGGAAGGCCAAGTTCGATCCAAAGGACGAAAAGATCATCAAGAATGTTCCATCATGCATCAAGTGCCAGAAACGGTCGGCATGCCGTCCCGGACTATTCGATGATTTCGAAGAAAGCCCTCAGATCCTCGAGAAGAACGACCGGTGCCTGGACTCAAAGTGTTGGGACCGAAAGATCGGAGTCTTCGCGAAGAAAACCTTCGCTCAGCTGAAGAAGGACCACAAAAAAGTCTTCGTACAGAGAACTCAGGGTCGTCACTGGAATGATGACCAGATCATCAAGGGTGATGACTTTCATAGCTGGGAATACAGTGATTCCAAGAAGGGAGCCAAGAACGCTATACCCGTTATCGTAAGCAATGGTCCGGAGGCTGGTCTTGTTCGATACGTCAAGCCAGGGAAAGAAATTTCCCGGTCCGCAAAGAAGAAGTCTGAAGCCAAGAAGAAAACTCCCTCCGAGCGCGGTAATCCTGGAGATCGCAAAAAGGTGGCCGATGAATATTCCTCAGCATGGTTGTGCTTCACGTGGGCATCTCATGTGATCAATAACCCGAAGAAAATGGCAAAAGAACGAAGGGACCTCCTTGCCGCAACGGCGAGTTCTCTCGTTTCGAGCGGTGCTTGGTCCGGAGCAAGGATGTGGTTTGTCGAGGAGCTTGAGCTGGATGTCGATCAAGGTCACCTGATGAAGAAACACGCTGATGTCACGCTGGAAATCAGGCTCCTCGCATTGGGTCTATCCGATATGCTTTGTGATGAAGTCAAGTACGATTTTCCCAAAAAGATCCGCAAGGAAGCGGCAAGCACGTTCGTGCCTCCACTTAGGTTCTTCGAAGAGCACAGAAAGATCGACGTATACCTGATGGCCAAGGTCCTGGGAATCGAGGTGAAGGGGACGATGAAGGCCGCAGAGCAGATCAAACTACTTCGCATGGCCAAGCTGCAGCCCGGAAAACTCACGAAGGAGTTGACTGAAGGTTTCGGCCTGGAATGGAAGGAAGACCAAAAGGAAACCAAGCAGCCTCAGAAGAAGTCTCCAAAGAAGAATCTTGCGAAAAAGAAGTCTGCGAAAAAGAAAGCTAGCTGAAAGGTTCGTCATGAAAGCTGTTCAATGGAATGAAAATGTGAAAGTCGGACAGGGGGTCCAGTATTTCGAAAACACAGGTACAAATCAAACAGTATGCACCGTGCTGCCGGCGAGGACCGGCAGCACGGCCCGAGATCTCCCCGACGGCCGTACCGTCGTCAAACTGAAGGGATACCGGAAAGAGATAAGCATACAGGACCTCCATGTAACATAGGATCGAGGAAGTGACATGAAAAAGTACTATGCGTTTTCTAATCAGAAAGACAACGAGATCTTCTTTGGTGTGGAAGATGACAAAACCGATCTGTTTTTCGAACTCTCGATCGAATGGAATTGGATTGGGAGGGAATATCAAGCCGCTAGGGTTGAGATGTACCAAGATAGCTGGAAATCAATTCCTCACATACAAGATGTTCTTTCTGGAATGGCCGAAGAATCCGGAAATAGAATCAGTCCGGACGACTTTGTGAAAATGTTGGAGAGATTTGGATACAAGAAGGACGAGAAATCCCAAGATAATTATCCACTGAGCGAGGCGAGATCGAGAAGTTTGGCTATAAAGCTTAGAGAATTAGAAGGCGAAGCACAAAATATCAGGGACCGTCTTTACTCAGGATATATCTAACAAATCAACACAAAAGTTAAATCGGAGGTCCTGATGAGAGATAGAGAATTTCTAATGTTCATACATGAACGGCTTGAAAACGTTCATGGTGAGAGTCCTATCGTGGATTACATGCACAAGCTTCGGGCAATAATAGAGTCAATGCCCGCAGACGTAACCACGCCTAATACAGCATGCTTTAACAGCCTCGCCGATCTCCAAGGGCCTGTAGATAAAAAGTACTATCTGCAAGATGCTCGAGGCAGTGGAGTGGTAGGAAACTGTATGCTTTGGTGGGGTCCAAATCGAAACGGATATGTATGCAATGTCAAGGATGCATACGCTTTTACGAGAGAAGAGGCATTCGCACAGCACAAGATGAGAAGCACGGACAAGCCTTGGCCCAAGGACTATATCGATTCCAGGATCAGGCATCACGTTGACATTCAGCATTGCCTATGGCAGGAAGCCATGGATGGAGCTGAGACAGATCAACAAAACTGTGAAGCGCCAGAAAACCCGATGCACTATAAAAATCCACGTTATGACGGGTCTGGGTCTCCTGCGATGTGTGGATCTGACTCTGTCCACATGACAAATCACTTGATGATGGTAACGTGCAAAGACTGTGGTAATGAAATCGATAAATTCCGCGGTATAACAAATGGTGAATAAAGTTAAATCCTAACGATATAGGAGGAATCATGGACGTAAAGAAGCTTGTCGTAGAAGGTAGGACAGAACCAGAGGCCCTCGCATGTGGCAAATGTGGCATCGTGTTTCGCCTTAAAGATGAGGCATGGGCCGAAAAGTGTTGCAAACCGACAGTGTGTAAATGTGGAGAACTTGCTCAGAAGCACTACACGGCATGCCAGCCTTGCATGGATAGGCGAGACCAAGAGAAAGAAAAGGCGAAGTTCGATAAGGCTGAGAAATTAACCTTCGCTGAATACAAAGGAGAGTACGTCTACCATGAGACATTGCCAAGCGATGGATTCATTCAAGCAGAGGCACTGGAAGACACATTGTCTGACATGGAGTCGGACGGATGTGATAGGCCTTTGTATGTTTGGGCGTGTAATCCTCAAAGCATAGGGAAGATAGACGCAGATTGGATTCTTGAAAGTACACTGGATGAATACCATGAGGAGGCGATAGAGCTGGTCGATGTGGAGGCACTTCAAAAAGCTCTTGACCAATGGGTTTCAGAGCAACCCAAAGACCTCAGCTACTTTCCTACAGGCGTTGCTATTCTTCTGGACGGTTTAACACCTGCACGAGGAAGTGAAAAAGATGAATAGCAAATCAGAACCTAAATGTGACGGATGCGGGCACCAGAAGATAACCGACGAAGGGTTCTGCTACATGTTCAGAGAAGCTCCGTCCCGGCTTCCTTGCGGGCAGCATGACAGGTTCAAGGCCCAGCGGGAGAGGAATGGAAAACTCCTTATCAAAAACCCTTTTCTCATGAAGGTACTAATCGAAGATGCCATGAGAGAGGTTGAAGAAGAACGAAAAGACAGTTAGGGGGAATTGAACCATGACTGAAAACATTCAAACAGTAGAAGAAGTAGTAACGGACCTGGTGGCACGATACATCGACGATGGGTGTGTCCCCAAAAACTCTAGGATCAACGCGGAGAATTATTCTCTCCTTGTTAAAGAGCGCTCACCTGAATTCGCTGCAGCTGTTGCGAAGGACGCTCATCTGCTTATGCGCCGGCTGAAAAGGTTTGGCCTGGTCAAATGAAAGAGCTTGTCATGGAAAATATAGAAGACGATTACCATGGACTTGAGGGAGAGCTAAGGTCATTTGCCAATGTCCTTATGAAGGCTGCAATACATATCAAAAAGAGAGAGGTCGATGGCACAAAGATGACCGAGAACGAGACCCGAGAATATATCAGGAAGCTTCTCAAGGAGAAGATGGACAAGGAAGATACATAGGATTGGAATTGAACCAATGGCAAGAAGAAGAAGATATAGAAGAGAACCTGAACAACCGAGCAAGGTAGTTACAGAATTACTCAAGGTTCCTCGGAGCCGCCTAGTCGACGGATATGACATCCGTAGATTCAAGTCATCGATGGAATGGTTCGTTCAGACATTCGGAGCGCTCTATACTAATCTAGTAGAGAGAGCTGAAGAGA
>Ga0307928_10004947_pt1 | contig 10044 bp, 7 predicted proteins | sample AceLakmetagen232_FD_201815 | JGI IMG/M metagenome (GOLD analysis project Ga0307928, IMG submission 201815) | Saline water microbial communities from Ace Lake, Antarctica - #232 | ecosystem: Environmental > Aquatic > Non-marine Saline and Alkaline > Saline | place: Antarctica: Ace Lake...
TAAAAATTTTTCATGTGAAAGACGCACTAATAATTGCTCTGGAACACAGACAATTTCAGCATGATTAGCAAATGAATGACCGGCACATGCAACATAGTCACCAATGGATACCTTTTTTACTTTTCGCCCTACTGCAATTACACGCCCAGAACAAGAATGACCTAACGGCACAATGTGTCCCTTTAAATTATCTTTAAGAACATTGCGCGCATGCGTACCACCTTGTTGTAAAATCAAATCTATAAGTTTAGAAATTTTATTATGAGCATCACACAAAAAATTTTTATTATACGATTGCAATAATCGAGCTAACTCTTCACCTGATGGAATAAATGAATACCGCGTTTCTACTAAAACAAAATAATCATCCAAAAGAGGCTTACTAACCTCCCTTATTTTAAGTAGCCCTTTTTCCAAAAAAAGCTGTCGCACTTGGACCTCCTTACACTACTTAATTGTAACCTATAACTAGATGCCCTAAAATATAACAGGTTTATCCTGAACAGTATTATCTATAAAGCCGTCGCATCAACCTCTTTAATTAATGATAAAACTTTTTTTATATCTTCAACCTGCTTTTTGTCTGCAACAAGCAAAACATCTGGCGTTTCAACAACACACAAATCTTTCACCCCAAAAAAAGCCGTAACCTTTTTTTGTGTCATGCTAATATTGCCAGATGAATTAACCGATATGTCAGCCAGCTTTTTATGTGGTGTATAAAATGCTAAAAATTCACGCAAATTACCAATATCAGACCACTCAACGCTGAGTGGCACAACCTTTAACTTTTTACTCTTCTCCATTACCGCAAAATCAACTGATATTTTAGGCGACTTTTCATAATCAGCGCCATGATAAACATAATCATATACTGCACTATAAACGTCCGGTGCATATTGTTTAAATTCATCTAAAAATACTGATACCTTGCCACAAAACATACCCGCGTTCCACAACATATTTCCTTGTTCTAAGAAGTATTCTGCTCTTTCAACATTAGGCTTCTCATGAAAAGAAATAACATCAAAAACATTCATTGTTTTATCTCTACGATACTCTATGTAACCAAAACCAGTTGCAGGGTATGTAGGCTCAACACCCAACAAAACAATGTTTGGATTTTTTTCACAAAAATTAATGGCATTTTTAAGAATTGTACGATATACATTTGCCGGCTTAATAAGATGGTCTGCCGGCAAAAACACTACTATTGCATCTGGATCTTCTTTGGCTATCAACAAACAATTTAAACAAATTGCCGGGGCTGTATCACACAAAGCTGGTTCTATAAAAATTGAATGAATCCGATCACCACAGATTTTCTGCACTAAGGATTCAAATTTTTTAGTCGTAGCGATGCAAATTTTGCTCTCTGGAACAAGATTATCTATTCGATCAAGCGTACTTCCCAATAATGTATTTTTGCCATCTAAGCTTAAAAATTGTTTCGGTTTAGCCGTGGTACTTAATGGCCACAGCCGAGTACCACCACCTCCAGCTAAAATATCAAAATAAACGTTCTGACCAAAAAAATGGCTAAAAAAACAAGCTGTAAATAGTATTTTTTTTATCATAATACATCCTCTTTTTGATATGTTGCTGTTTTTAAAATTCCGATCTCTCGCAACTTCTCTTTTAATGCCAGCCCAGAGTAATCAAACAAAATCTTAGTCGACAGCAGATGCATATCGATATTCTTAAATTCATTATGACCAACTAGAAAAACTACAATATCTGCTTGTTCAATGCCCAGCAATGTTGTTGTAACACGTGGACCAAACAATTCTCGTTGCTTTTCAATAGGTACATAAGGATCACTAATCGTTACATTAATAGTAGATTCTTTACATAAATTTTGTGCAACTTTTAATGCAGGTGATTCACGCAAATCATCAACATTCGGTTTATATGCCAAACCGAGTAAGTGCACATTACATATCCTGTCAGTGTTATTCTCTTGCCATGCAGCAATTGCTTTTTTAACAGTAGACAAAACCTGTTGCGGACGTTCATCATTTGTTAAGCGAGCCGCATGAAAAAGTCTTGTTTTACGTGGAAAACCTGAAACTAAAAACCATGGGTCAATTGCAACACAATGACCGCCAACACCACAGGTTGGAGTTAAAATTTTTACTCTAGGATGTTTATTTGCAACTTTTATAACTTCATATGGATCAAAACCTAATTCTTCAGCCAAGGTTGCAACTTGATGTGCAAGTGCAACAGAAACATCTATTGAACTATTTTCAACAAGCTTCAACAGTTCTGCAAACTTTGCATTTTTCAGATACAAAGAACCTTTAACAAATTTTTTATAAAATTCTGCAGCCTTTTCTGTGCATTCAGATGTTATGCCACCAATAACACGATCATTATGTATCAATTCATAAAAAACATTACTTGGCCATACACGCTCAGGACAATGCGCAACAAACACATCGCGTCCTACCTTAAGCCCAGTTTTTTGATCTATTAAATTCGCAATTTTATCTGTTGTACCAACAGGAATTGTTGATTCAACAATAATGGTATTGCCAGATAATACCTGAGGAATAATTGTTTCAATAGCTGAAAAAACATATGAAAGATCTGCATCATGATTTTCTTGTATCGGTGTTGGTACCGCAATAACATAATAATCCGCTCTAGGAACTTCGGTCGTAGCATAAAATGTTTTATTACCTAACACCTCGCACAAACGTTCATGTATACCGGATTCCTTGATAGGAGATTCGCCCTTATTTATTTTTTGAACACGCGCAAAATCAATATCAAAACCCACAACGCGACAGCCATTTTGCGCGGCAACAAGCGCCGTTGGTAGTCCAACATATCCAAGACCAACTACACAGATAGTATTCATGTTATTTCCCCAAAATTGCTATGAATCATGATGATGTCAGAATAAAACAATCTCGTTTTTATACAAGTGCCTATTGAGAACCTCGCAGCAAGCTACGAGGTATAATACTTGAATGGTTCGACTCCCGCTCACCATGAAGGAAACGAAGAATCGCTCATCCTGAGCGGGAGTCGAAGGATAAAGCGAAAAAGTATCACAATAAGCACGGGACAAATCTCGAGGAATTTAACCCGACATGATTAAAAGTGAAGTTCATTACAAATATTGTGTCGCTCAACAAGCCAATCAACCGTACTATTGTGAATAATGCTAAGTCCAACCGCCTCATACTCCATCGCCTTAACTGGCCGAGCAATCCAACTCACAATACCCTTTTCACGAAAAACTAACCCAACATCTGCGGCTGCTAAATATTTATAAATATCCTTATGCTTCACAAACAATACATAAAAATTATCTTCAGGAAATTTAGATAAAGCTTGTTGAAAAAACGAAACATCTTGTGTCAAAACAAGTAAAAAAACATTTTTATTTTGCGCGTACTGTTTCTTAAAAAAATCAACAACTAGATGGGGACATTGCCACGGCTTTGCAGCACCAGAAAAACAATAAACAGTAAAATAACTTGGAATTTTTAACTTTTTCCTTATCTCATCGCGCCACTGAACAATATACGATTCATCAATTTTCGCTGGTACGTCATCAGAGGCCAATGTACAACTCGCAGAATCAGCACCAAACGTTTCAACCAAATACTCTTGAAGCGCTCGACTCACAACTTCTATTGTATAAATATTATTTCGCTTTTTTTCATATACCGATTGCTCAATTTTACTATATTGAGTTTCACGCCAACGATAAAAATGTTTTTTTAAAAAAGAACCATTTTGATGTGTATAAGCATATTCTTCAGCCAATAAGCCTCGAGCCTGAATTGTAACACTCTGACACTTCTCACTGCCTAGTGCACGTTGCGCAATGTAACCCGCTAATGCACCACGTGCAATCAACTCATAATTGTCAAACAAGGCCGGTTCAGGTGGGGCCTGTTCAGGCGATGCCTGTTCTAGAAATTTTAAATATTTTTTTAAACGTTTTATTTCTAAAAAAAGAAAAAGTGGTGTAATAAAACTATTCTTTTTTAAAATGATTAACGACAATGCAGAATGCTGATCAACAATAGCATCAACTATTTTTTTATCAGGTTTGTGCAATTCAAAGCTTACAATATAAACACGACCAAAATCGCCCCGCTTTAATTTCTTAATAAGCGGGGCGATAACTTGTCCATGAAAAACTGAGTTACAAATACTATCGTATACAACAAAAACTAAATTCTTCATTCTCATACCGCCTATACAATATGAGTTTACTGCAAAAAAATAGAATCGTTAACTAACATTTAAATAATCTGGTCGCGCACGTGGACAATATGGATCTTTTTGTGAACTCAATCCTAATAAGGCACCTGCAGTTGCAAGCACTCCTGTTTTACCTGCACACTTTGCTTCCAAATCTTGCATTGTTAAATTGCCTGCATTAGCTGATAAACAAAAGAATGAGACAGTAAGTAAAAAATATTTAGCATACGTCATAAGAATCCTCCGGTATTGACTTACACTATCCTATGGTATTTGCTATCAAGAAAGCAAGATCTTAATAAATTCGCTCGTATGGTTCGACTCCCGCTCACCATGAACGAAAAAAACACTCACCACTAGCAAATTTAATAAATAATTATTCATCCTGAGCGGGAGTCGAAGGATAAAAATAAAAAAGGAACTTCCAATGGAAAAACTATACGCTCCATGGCGCGGACCATATGTAACAAAAAAAGAACACAAAAAAACAAAAACCGGTGGCTGTGTTTTTTGCGAAAAAGTAAAATCGAAAAATGATACCAAAGAATACATCTTAAAACGATACCCATTTTGCTATATCATGCTCAATTTATATCCATACAACGCCGGACACGTGATGATCATTCCAAACAAACACACAAAAGATTTAAATAAATTATCATCGGCAGCACGAATTGAAATTATGCATGCACTATCAGAAACAATTGACGCCATTAATAAAACGCTCAAACCAGATGGTATTAATGTTGGAATAAATCTTGGCAAAGCTGCAGGCGCAGGGATCCCTGGGCACTTACATATTCATGTGCTGCCGCGCTGGGAAGGCGACACAAACTTTATGCCCTTGCTTGCAGAAACTAAGCCAATTTCAACAGATTTAAATGCCATCTACAAAGAGCTAAAAAAGGCTTTTTAAGTAAATTGCTCATTAAGCAAAAATATACTATTCTTATGGCAAATATCGCCCAATAAAAAGCCTTTTTAGGATTGCCATGAAAACAAAGAATATACGAGAAAAATTCTTTAAATTTTTCGAAGAACGCGACCACACCCGCGTAGCAAGTTCATCATTAATACCAGCAGAAGATCCAACATTACTTTTCACCAATGCGGGTATGAACCAATTTAAAGATCTTTTCCTTGGCAAAGAAAAACGCAACTATGCACGTGCAACATCAATTCAAAAGTGTGTTCGTGCCGGCGGTAAGCATAATGACCTTGATAATGTTGGATTTACTAAACGCCATCTTACCTTTTTTGAAATGATGGGCAACTTTTCTTTCGGCGATTATTTCAAAAAAGAAGCAATCCGCTATACATGGGACTTTTTAACAAAAGTTATGGGAATTCCTGCCGAAAAACTCGTAGTAACCGTTTTTGAAACTGATGATGAAGCGTACAATATTTGGCACAAAGATATTGGATTACCAAAGGATCATATTTTTAGATGTGGCGAAAAAGATAATTTCTGGTCGATGGGCGATACAGGTCCTTGCGGTCCATGTAGTGAAATCTTATATGATAAAGGCAAAGAATTTGGGCCAGATTGTACCGATCCAAATGAATGCGAAGAACGCTTCCTAGAAATTTGGAATAATGTTTTCATGCAATACAATCGCCAAGCTGACAGTAAATTAGTACCCCTAAAACAAACAGGCGTTGATACCGGACTAGGACTTGAACGTCTTGCTCTTGTTATGCAAAACAAAGACACGGTTTATGAAACCGATCTTTTTTCGCCAATCATAAAAAAAATTGAAGAATTAACAGAACTTGAATACGAAAAACAACCAGCTGATATCAAAGCTGCATTCAATGTTTTAGCAGATCATATACGCTCTTCATGTTTAATTATTGCAGATGGCTGCACACCTTCAAATGAAGGGCGTGGCTATGTATTACGCAAGATTATTCGCCGCGCAGCATTATTTGACCAAAAATTAAGAAAGGAAGCAATCTTTCCGTTGCTCGTTGATACATTCATTGATGATATGGGAACTATTTATCCAGAACTACAAACAAATCGCGAATTGATAAAAAACTTAATACGCATTGAAGTTGAGAAATTCGCAGAAAATTTAAAGCGCGGACAACAGATATTAGAAGACTCCTTAGAGGCAAATAAAGAAACAAAAAAAATATCTGGGAGTGAGGCTTTTAAACTTTATGACACCTTTGGCTTTCCATATGAAATTACCGAAATTGTTGCCCATGAACGTGGCTATACCGTTAATCGAACAGAATTTGAGAGTTTGATGAAAAAACAACGAGCACAATCAAACGTAAAAGATGAAAAAAAGCTTACAATCACATTAGATCCGTCCATCAAAACCACTTTTACTGGATATGAAGAATTCGCAGCTATATCACCAATCCAAGCAATCATAAAAAATGACAAGCTTGTCGATTCTGTCAAAGAAGAAAATGAATGTTGGGTTATCCCCAAAAAATCACCTTTTTATGTTGAATGCGGCGGCCAGATAGGGGACGAAGGAATCATTGTTATTAATGACGAAATTGTTCCGGTCCTTGATTTAAAAAACGTCGGCAATGCTATTGCTATAAAAATTCACGCTCCTTCAAAAATATCTGTCGGCCAAGAAATTGCTCAAAAAGTAGATATTTGTCGTTTAGATACTATGAAAAATCATACTGCAACACACCTGTTGCAATCTGCTTTAATTAAATTACTTGGCAAACAAATCAAGCAGTCTGGTTCACTTGTTACACATGACTATCTTCGTTTTGATTTTAATTTTCATGAAAATCTTACCCCAGGAATGATTAAAGAACTTGAAGATACGGTTAATCAGAAAATATGGGATGATATAGAAGTAAAAACTCTCCAAACAACATTAGATGAAGCCAAAAAACTCGGTATCATTGCACACTTTGGTGAAAAATATAATCCTGAAGCAGTCCGCGTTATCGATGCAACAGAATTTTCACGTGAACTTTGTGGCGGTACCCATGTTAACCGTACAGGCGAAATTGGATGCTTCAAAATTACTGATGTTTCAGCTATTTCTGCTGGCACAAAACGTATCACTGCAATCACTGGACCAAAAGCACTTGAACTTTTTCAATCATGCTTCAGAACAGTCAAAGCTGTTAGCCAAGAATACAAAGTACAACCGGACGAAGTATACGAAACTGTAGAGCATCAAATTGAACTCACAAAAAAATTACATAAAGAAGTTGCACAACTCAAAAAACAGTTAGTTATTTATCAATTGCCAGAACTACTTAATGACCTTGAAACTATTAATGATATTCCATTTTTATACCTTGAACAGCACGGCTCAACGATTAATGACTTAAGAGAGCTTGCTCAATCTTTATCACAAAAAAAAGAAGGTTTTTACTTCGCTATTAGCACTGTTGATGGAAAATCAAACTTTGTCGCAACCATTCATCCAACATTAAAGAAAAAAGTGAATCTTAAATCACTCGCACAATTCTTAAAAGAAAAACACAATTTGCGCGGGGGCGGCAGCTTAACAATCATTCAAGGTGGCGGCGATGAAATAAAAAATATTAAAGATGAAATAAAAAATTGGCTAAAAAATAACAAATGATAATATTGACCTCCAGCAGCAGTTGCATTTAATAAACAATATTGCTATACCTTTTATGTTTATAAATTGTTCAAAACAAGGAGCATCATAATGAAATTTTTTATTAAGTTATTCAGTGTTGCATTGCTAATAAGTTCTTATACCTATACATCTGTTGAATTTAAACAAAAGGCAGCACTTGTTTGTGGAGCTGGTGGCTTTATTGGCAGTCACTTAGTTAAACAATTAAAAGATGAGGGATATTGGGTTCGTGGAGTTGATCTTAAATATCCCGAGTTTTCTCATTCAAAAGCAGATGAATTTATTATTGGCGACTTAAGAAATCCTTCCACTGTTGACACAGTCGTTCGTTACAGAAAAAATAGACCCTTCGATGAAGTTTATCAACTAGCTGCTGACATGGGCGGAATGGGCTTCATTTCATTTAATGATGCACTTATAATGCACAATTCAGGATTAATTAATTTCCATGTATTAGACGCATGTAAACAACATAAAGTTGGAAAAACATTTTTCTCTTCTTCTGCATGTGCTTATCCTGAACGCAACCAACTAACAACCGAAAACCCTGTTTGTAGTGAAGATACTGCATATCCAGCTGCGCCTGATACAGAATACGGATGGGAAAAGTTATTTAGCGAACGTATGTATCAAGCATATTCACGTGATTATAATATGACTGTACGCATTGCACGATTCCATAATATTTTTGGCCCAGAAGGAACGTGGCAAGGTGGAAGAGAAAAAGCGCCCGCTGCATTATCCCGAAAGATCACCTGTGCAAAAACTGAAGATACCATTGATGTATGGGGAGATGGAAAACAGACACGCTCATTCCTTTATATTGATGAATGTCTAGAAGGCATACGCAAAATGATGAATGATCCACGCAAAAATCTTCCGGTTTTAAATATCGGATCAGAAGAATTAATTTCAATCAATGACCTGACATACATGATTGCAAATGTAGCAGGCAAAAAAATAAACATCAATCATATCGATGGACCAGAGGGCGTTCGCGGGCGAAATTCGCACAATAAACTCATTAAAAAAACACTCAACTGGGCTCCATCAAAAAGATTGCGTGAAGGTATGGAAAAAACATACAAATGGATTGAAGAACAAGCGAAAGAAGCAAATTATCAAGAACAAAAAAGTAAATAAATAAAACAAACCTCAGCCTGAAAAGGGCCCCGCAAAAATTGCTCGGGGCCCTTTTTTCACACCAATTTTAAAATTTCAGATTGCGCTTCTTGAATCATTTTTTCAACAGCAATTTCGCCTTATTATTTTTTTACAAAATTAACCTAAAAAGCTACCTTGTTCACAATTGTTAGGAGAAAAGTTGTGATTAAAAAATCAAATATTTTTTTAATGTTTTTATTGTATAATTTTAATCTATTTTCAGAAACAATTTTAGTAACAGGTGGCGCAGGCTTTATAGGAAGTCATGTTTGCAGGCAACTTTTATTAAAAAAACATCGTATCATCTGTATTGACAACTTTAATAAATACTATGATCCAAATATCAAAAAACAAAATATACAAGATTTAATAACAAACAAAAATTTTCAACTTAAAAAATTAAGCATCAATCATTTCAAAGATTTGAAAAAAATTTTTGAACAAGAAAAGATCTCTTTTATTATCCACCTAGCAGCACGTGCAGGCGTGCGCCCTTCAATAGAAAATCCATTTATTTATGAAAAAACAAATATAAAGGGAACACTCAATATTCTTGAATGCGCAAAAAAATATCATACTAAAAAAATAGTTGTTGCTTCATCCTCCAGCGTATATGGAAACAATAAAAAAATTCCTTTTTCTGAAAAAGATAATACCGAAAATCAAATAAGTCCTTATGCTGCTACAAAAAAAATGTGTGAAATATTGTGCAAAAATTATCATCTGATGTATGGATTAAATATTGTATGCTTACGGTTTTTCACAGTTTATGGCCCCTCTGGCAGGCCAGATATGGCAATTTATAAATTCATTGATAATATCTCAAAAGAAAAAGTTATTCAGATGTATGGCGATGGAAATTCTTCGCGAGATTACACATATATTGATGATATTGTTAATGGCATAATCGCCTCTTTAAAATGCCCTAGCACCTTCGAAATAATAAATCTTGGAAATTCTCATCCGACTAAGCTCAAAAAATTAATATCAATTATCGAAATTTTTTTGAACAAAAAGGCACTTATCGAAATCAAAGATATTCCTATGGGCGACG
>Ga0307928_10004949_pt1 | contig 10041 bp, 9 predicted proteins | sample AceLakmetagen232_FD_201815 | JGI IMG/M metagenome (GOLD analysis project Ga0307928, IMG submission 201815) | Saline water microbial communities from Ace Lake, Antarctica - #232 | ecosystem: Environmental > Aquatic > Non-marine Saline and Alkaline > Saline | place: Antarctica: Ace Lake...
TGAGTTTGCTGCGGCCATTGCACTGTCCCAAGCAAATAAAGCCGATATCATCAAACAGCAACGATTAGATAATGTCCAGTATCTTAGTGCAATGTTGGCAAATACTCTGGGTATTCATCTCCCGTACCTCGACGATCGAGTTAGTTATATGGCCTATCCTCTCATCTTGGATGATAACATCAGCCGCAAAGATATTTGTTGGGCGCTAGAGAACTTGGGTATCGAGACTCGTCCGCTGTTCGGGGTGGTTTACCAGCATCCGGCGTGGCATAGATTCATGCCTGAGTATAGAAACTTGGATGGCTGTTTCCCTGTTGCCGAACGGCTAGGTAGTCAAGGGTTCTATATTGGTTGTCATCAATACTTGACGACCGACGACTTAAAGTATGCGGCAGAGGCGATTAAGGAAATATTGAGCAAATACGAAAGAGATGCGTGATGAATGGTGATTCTGTATCTATAGTGATACCCTGTTATTCCTGGCCGGATCTGCTGCCAAAAGCAATTGAGTCGATAGAGGATCAGACTATAAGCCCAGGTGCGATAATCTGTGTTCTGGATGGACCTCCTGAGCCAGATAGGTATATACAGTATTTGCATAGCCATAGTGACATTGTGCAGATTCTTTTACCACAGAACCAAGGAGTATCAACTGCCCGTAATACTGGCCTAAATTATGCCGATAGGGTGGGTTACGAGTGGTTTGTGTTGTTCGATGAAGATGATTTGCTGTATCCAAGGTTTCTGGAAGAAATGATCTCGTCTAGCCAGTCTCATCCAGATTGTGCTATACATTACTGTGAGTGGATGATGTTTGGGGATTGGGACGGTCATGCGGGGGTGCCAGAGTACTCCTATGAGAGGCTGCTACAAAGCCCTTATATTTTGAACACATCATTGATAAAGATGGAGGTATGGAGAGATGTGCGAGATAAGAACGGCCACGGTTATGACCCCGATTTGGTTGGATGGGAAGACTACTGTTTTTACCTCGAAGGGGGTGCGTTAGGTCACCACGGGGTCAAAGTGGGGCAGCCTCTCGTTAAATATAGGAAGCACAGCCGTTCCATTTCCACCGTTGCCAATGAGCAATTACCCCGAATAGTGCAGCACATACGTAAGAAGTTGAGACGACTATATGGAGTAGAATTATTGTGCAAGGTGTAATGGCTAAGATGATTGAAGACGATAATTTGTGGGGCGTTTGACTATTTGAACATACTGTGGTATACTATTATGTAAAGTTATTGTTGAGGGGGAGAGACTATGGCCACATACGAGTACAAAACAGTGACTGTATCATCGAGTGGGGATCTCACATATAATGCCACGACAAAAACGTGGGATGAGATCGAAACGTATCTAGATGTCTTGGGGGCGCTTAGCTGGGAGGTGGTTGCCACTATCCCTACCGCTGACCCTCGCACCAGGCAGCTAATCCTCATGAAAACAACTACGTAAATGGAAGGAACCAATCGTACAGCGTCCATAGCAACTAGGAGTGGAGGTGGGTGGGTAGATGCAGGAACTACTTGGACTTGCAGAATCCAGCCCATTTCGCCCACTACTGTAATATCTGACAAAAGATATTTCGAGAGCACGCACATGTGCGTGGGGGAACCTACGCCGGTCATAGAAATAGGGAACCGGTTGACTATCAGTGGGGAGATGTTCTACGTAGCGGGGGCGCAGATGATGAATCGCCCAGGCTATGGAAATTTTAGCCAGGAAATTTATATCACGGCTGTAGAGTAGTACAGACATAGGGGTACTCAGGAAAAATAATGTTACCTCCAATCTCCATAAAGTTTGAAATTCCTGTAAAAGAGTCCATGGATTACCAGGATTTTGTGTCTCGTGTACGTAACGCTGTACATAGGTGGGGGTCTATGGCTGTGCAATTAGTACAGATAGAGGCTCCTGGCACGAGGTTAAAACATCAGGCTAGTGCCGATCTGCACGAAACTGCTACTGGTGCTGAGGCTTGGGTGTACATACCACAGCGTTTAGGTTATACGATAGCACCGGGCACCAAACGTCACTTTATCCCTTCAATTGCGCCAGGACAACAGCCTGGAAGTAGGGAAGAGGCAGCGGAGATACAGAAAGCGCGTGGCCATCCTATGACGTTCTACTGGGAGCGTGTGGGGCACGTGGTGTCAATGTGGGCCGTGGATCACCCTGGATATGCTGGCACAGATTGGGATTATGTAATTAGAACAAAATTGTTGCAGGTTATAGATGTAGACATGGATGCTATATGGAACTTCATTGCCACAAGGTGGGGTGGAGGTGTTTCGGCCCCTACATCGTTACTAGGGGTGGGTGTGTAGGTTATGGCAGGATCTAAAGACTACAACACTATCAGGACAGGGGTGGCAGACTATATAATTGCCAACATCAGTTGGGCTACTTCGGCTGGGACGTTTGATTATTCTCCCACAGACCCTGCTGTAGTCTTTGGTAATATGCCAGCAGTCATAGTAGATTTTGATCCCCGCTCCAACGTGGAGTGGTCAGAGCTATCGAGCGGATATCTACGGGGTATCCCATTTTTGATAGAGGTTTACACAGAGGTTAGCCCTACAGATACGTCGTATGGCAAGGACGCAAGTGTAGACTTAGCTGATAAGTTAAGTGAAGTGGAGGGACTGTTCGAGGAAAATCCTTTCATCGGGGGGCTGGTTAAGGATTGTTCCATTAGAAGCAGCAAGTGTGAGACTATGCAGATCGACGCCGTTAAGCTGGGGGTGAAAGCCCGTCTTGCGTGGGTGTCTCTGGTGGTGTTTGCACTGACTTAATGGAGGTTTAGATGGGTATATCAGCGACAGATCTGCTGATGGCAGGTGTAGATGCAGATCAATTTCTGGTCGGGCCCGCAGTAATCCTCTTGCAAGACGCGGCTAATTATACGGCTGAGTCTGGAGATGCCGCTGACGGCTACCCCCGTGACTTGGACGATATCATTAGTCTCACCGACGCGACTGCAATGACGGCAAACGGTTGGTATTACTTCGGTTATACCGAGAACGTTGCCATGGCCCGTAACAGAACTGTCGTTCAGCACGATTCTGACCAAGAAGCCCGCGTTAAAACTGTTCACGACGTCTGGGAGAACAGCATAACAGTGTCAGCCCTCGAGACTACTCTGGCTAAGACACGGGACTTCTTGGGAGGGAAGACTACAGATCCCATAGCTACCACAGGTGCCGGTGCCGCTTCCGAGCAGGTGAGTTTCGGCAATCCTTTGACCATCGTCAACAGGAGAACGGCTATTCTGTGGATTGATGACAGTGGGTATTTGTGGGCTGTTGTCCATCGTAAGGTAGACATACGGCCTACGGGTGGGCCTACTTTTACACGGACTGGACGTGTGGAGTGGCCTCTGGAGTTTTCCTGTAAACCCGATACGCGGGTGGCAGACGTGAACGACAGAGTGATGCGCATTTACAAGACTGATGCGGCAGTGACATAGTTTAAGGAGAGATAATGACAGAGGAAAAAAAGATTGAAGTAAAAGACGAGGATATATTTGTGCCTGAGGAGGGGGAGGGCTGGAAGGCTAAGCCCCTCTCCCTCCGCAATACTGTCATCCTCGTGAGAATACTTAGTGAAGTGATTGCACGGGCGAGCCTTAAGATGAACAAAGTGTTTGCCGAAGGCAGTCAAATGACAGAGAAGGGTGTGGTGGAAATCCTGACTCTGTTAGACCCTCTTCTGGTGCGTACCGTGTTGTCCATAATCACAGGCCAAGAGGAGGATGTGGTAGAGGAAACCTTCACTTTACGTAAAGCCATCCGTGCGATTATGGACTTCTGGAAGATAGAAGAGGTCGATAAGTTATTGGGGGAAGTGAGGAGTCTGGCGGGCAACCAGGAGTTTCAGGAACGTCACGCTGGTTAAGCACTACTATAGACCTGCTCGCCAGTGAGTATGGATGGGGCATCGACTATATCTTAGACCTGAGAACCAGGCAAGTCGTTAGACTGATAGAAACACTATCTGACAGAATATTTCAGACTAACGTGACAGATGCCCAGTTACAGGAAGTGGCGATAGCGAGGGCATTAGCGGGGGCGTTTGGGAAGACAGCCTTACCCCCGTGGCCCACCAAACGTAAATCGGACGTTGACAAACGAATAGAAGGGCCTATGAAACGCCTTCGTGACAAGGCGTTGGAGTAGTCCAAAACAGTCTGAAAAGAGAGCTGAGGCATACCGACTGGTATATCTCAGCTCTTTTTCTATAGAGAAGTATTATGGCTTGGACGACAGGACAACAGGAAGCAAAAGCACGCCGCGAACTATTGTTTAGGATCGTGGGCGAAGTAGACCCATCCGCCAAGAAGTCTTTGACGGAGCTCCAACATTTTTTGAACTTAACTGCTAAGACTACTAAGGATGCAGGTGAGGCTTTCGAGGATGTGTCAGGACGACTAGAGGCGATAACTAAAATACGGTATGGTGAAGGTTGGGAAGAGTTTAATAAGGTTCTAGGAGAATCTCAATCAGCACTAGAAGCCCTGCTCAAAGTAGGCGAGGAACATATAGTTGCAAGAGATGAGGAAGCTAAGAAGGCAAAAGAAGCTGCCGAAGTAAAGAAAAAGGCGGCTCAGGAGACCGCTGAGGCAGAGAAAAAGGCGGCCCAGGAAGCTGCTGAGGCAGAGAAGGTTCAGGCATCACTTTGGAGCAAAACTACTAGAGCCATAAACACTGCGGGTAATGCCCTCATTGCCTTTGGTGCAGGTTTTATTGGTGTCAATCTCATTCTGGGGAAGATACAGAAGAGGTTCCAGGCCGTCAGAGATGCAATTCTCGATATAGCTAGGTCGGGTGTGCAAGCCTTCAAGGATTTGGTGAAATCTTCTCTGGAAGTAAATTCTTCCTTTGAGCAGATTGAATTGCGCCTGCGCGCCATCTTGGGGTCAGAAGAGGCTGCCGCTGCCTACATGAAAGTGTTCAGAGATATTGCGGCCCAGGCTGGCCGGACTGTAATGGATGTAGGGGAAGCGTCTACACTGATGATCCCCTTCACAGGTGGTAGCCCCGAGCGTATGGAAGAGATGTTAAACCTTTCCATAAGACTTCAGACACTGAGACCCGAACTAGGACTTAGAACGGCTGGGAGAGCTATAACTCAATTCCTGTCGGGGTATTCTTACTCACTTACTCGCTCGTTTGGTATCACTAGCGCCGTGGTCAAGAGTGTGGAGGAAGCCGGGTATAGTGGTGTAGCAGCACTAGAAGAAATTTTCAAGCGGATGGGATTGGGGCAAGAACTAATAAGTGAGTATGCCAAGTCGTGGCAGGGCCTCGCTGCCACTATAAAAGACTTTGGGCAAAGAACACTACGAAATATAACTCTACCCGTCTTCGAGTCCCTCAAGGAAGTGCTGTCCGGTGTCACTGCGTGGTTGAGCGAGAATGCAGGTCAGATAAGGACCTTCTCTCTACAACTCGGAGAGGGGATGGGGAAGGGCGTTCGGGACTTGCTGGATGTACTGTTCGGGGCAGAAGGCCTCAGTGAGGAGAAACTCTTCGAGGTGGCCAAGTGGGGTGCTAACCTCGTAGGAAGTCTAGCACACGGTATCCTCGAAGGTATACAGACCTACTTAATCCCCGCCGTAGTATCTATAACGCAAACCTTAGCCAGCTTCTTGAGGGGAATGAGCCCTCCTGAGACGGGTATCTTAGCTACTATAGACCAATGGTTCGGCCCCATCATCCGTGCGTACCTCTCGGGGTTCGATGCAAGCGACTTCCAAGCATTGGTAGATGTTACGAGTATCATCAAGGCAACTCTCCAGACGTCTATGGCCTTGGGGGAAATTAGTCAGGCAGAATATAACAGTGCACTCGTTAATACGAGGTCCATACTTGTAACTCTAGTAGAAGATATGCGAAAGTTCGGTACAGTTTCAGCAAGTGTGTGGCAATCTCTGCAAGGCTATATTGGAATTGACGTTCAACTTATCCAGGGATACGTCGATTTAGTGGGGAGGTTGGAAGCTGCTAACGCTGCCTTGGAAGCGTCTCAACAACGCTTGAGAGCAGTACAGGAAGCATACAACGATGCACTCGAAAAGGTACGGAAAGTACAAGAAGAAATCACCATGTTTGAACTCGAGACGGCCGAGATTCCAGAGAGGTACAAACGTGGTGCTCGTAAGGAACTGGAATATAAACTACTTGCGGCGCAGAAGGAAGCCAGATTCAGGCAAGAGGCCGTGACCGCCGCACAGGAACAAGTTGCTATAGCGAGACAACAGGTGACAGTGGCCAAACAGATGCTTAGTAACTATAAGCAGATGATAACGGCCCTCCAGCAACTTGCTAGAGAAGCTGCTGAGGCGGCGAAGGAAGAGGAAGATTTAGTTGACGTTGCAGGAGACTTCAAAGATATAGTAGAGGAAACGTTGGAAGGGCCATTTTTGCAGCTGTGGGAGGATTTACACGAGGCATTAGTACCAGTCAAAGAAGATCTCAGAGAGATAATGGACTTCTTCCGTGGTTTGCTAGGACTGCCGACTGTAGAACAGATGCCTGGCGGTCCTGTGAGCCTGATAGAATATGAAGAGGCCTATGATTTGGGTGCGCGTATGCGAGATGCCATAGGCACAATCGTAGAAAATCTGCCCAAGATAGGTGAGGGGTTCCGGTCTATCACTGATGGACTACAAAGTATCGTAGCTTGGTATGATGGGCAACCTGAGTGGGTACAGAATCTCATAAAATCTATAGGTAAAGTTGTTGCCATTAGTATTGCCCTTAATTGGATTACGGGTGGCATATCTACGGGTCTGGCATCTATATTGGCTGGTATAGGACTTAAGTTAGCTGCGTTCGGATTTAAGACTGCAACCGCTCTTGGCGTGCCGGGCGCTGTGGCAGCTTATGGATTTCCTGTAGCCATAGTATTTGCAACGGTTTTGGGTCTATTAGCCATCATGGAGGGGGTGGCACAGACGGCGCAGGATTTCGGTATTGAGATCATAGGCCCAGGTGATTGGGTTCGTGGAATCCAGTTGAGACTTGAGGAAGGGGATACTTTCATAGAAGCCATCCAGGGTACGTTTGACGAGGTTGCAGTGCGATTGGCAACTTGGCTTACAGATGTAATTGGCCCGATATGGCAAAATGAACCTGTGATGGCCGCTTTAATCGGGTTTGCATTGGGTGGTATTCCAGGCGCTATTGCTCTTGCACAACAGGCAGATTACACGCTCCCCGAACATCCTGGTATGTTCGTGGGAGATTGGGGCACAGAAGGAGAAGAAACGGCAGATACTTGGCTGCAAGGTTTCTGGAAGAGTATTACTGACTCTGAGGTAAGTTTAGGTGACTTATTCAAACCTCCTGAAGGCCTCAACGAACAAGCGATGGAGACAGCGGGCACTTGGATACAAGGAATTTGGGATACCATTTCTGGCGCTGACAAGGAATTGGGTGAGGCTGCTACTACAGGTATTTTAGATCCACTTGTAGCCATAGGAAAAGAAATCTGGGATTTTCTGGTAGGTGAAAGCCTATTCCCAGACTTAATGAAGGTTATTATAAAATTATTCGAAAACATGGTGGAGGATCTAAGGCAAGTCCTCCAGAACATGGTCACTACGATTAAAACATACGGAGATGTAGCAGCCCAATGGTGGGATCACTACATGGTAAGTATGAGTAATTCCCTCCAGGGCTTCGTTAACAATTTGTATACTGCCATATATGCAATTCAGTATTACTTGGCGACTGTAGCGCAGATGAATATATTTGACCCTACAACAACAGGGGAAGCGCCGCCAGGTAAGCCAGGCACGTTTCAAATGGGTGGTCTCATACCTAAAACTGGTATTATCTTTGCCCACGCCCAGGAGATAATCCTCAACGCGGCCCAGCAACGTAACGTGGCGGGGGCTATAGCGGGTGGGATGATGCCAGATACGAAAGGATTTGGGGCGGGGGCTATAGTAGTTAATCAAAAGAACTGGAAGTTCTCTGGAGCACTCACAGATGCAGAGAGAAAGAAGTTGAAGGATATGGCGATGGCTGGAGCTTATGAAGGCATAGCCTCTGTCTTCTCGGAGGCCTAAAATGGCAAATGAATTCTATGTTTTAGTAGCATCAGCAGTAGATCTAGCTGTAATCATAGCGTCGGGGAAATCTAACCTTTCCCTGGAACCTTACCCGACAATCTTTACCGAAGCCTACGAGGAGGTAGGGGTATCGGGGGATGGTAAGCCAGTGGAGCTGGGTGCACCCACGTCAGAATGGAACTGGGATGTCCCACTATCAAATAGCGAATGGGGGGAGATAATGGGGTTTACGGGTGCTGCTGCCAGTGTTACTGCATATATTAGGACAAGGACCAACCAAGTTAGCGGTGGGAAGTATATCTACGCAAACTATTCTGCCGTAATGCGGAGGCCTACTGGGGAAACCAGACCTCCCTGGAGATACGAAGATGTATCTATTAAGTTTACTGGGCTTGTGTCTGTTTGAGGTTACAATATGGTCTAATCATATCCTTAGACCCACCCAGTCACGCTCTAACGGGTTTTGGGTCAAATTAGGTACTATGATATGGTAACGATGGAAAGTAGTTTAGAAACGAAATACGGGGGAGATACGTGTCAGTTCCTGGGGGCGATCTAGCACTTCTTCGTAGCCGTCCACAATCGCAGAAATGGTTCCTTGCAGTTCAACACTCTCCCACCATCTGGACTGGGAGGGTGAATGGATCTCCTGCTCGGTTGGCTAACGACATCCCCTTCGACGGTGGGGCGTTATCTGGTACAGCATTACCATACAGACATTATACAGTGTGGGTATCTGACAGTGCCTACAATAATTATAATAAGGGTGTGACCAAGTTACGCTACGACCTTAGTGCTCCATACATTACTGGTACGTTACAAGTTAGCCAGAATGACATTGATTGGGCAGATGACGATTATTTAACCATCAAGCAAGAAATACGTCCCTGGGCTGTGTTGCCCAACATAGAAAACACAGAGGAGGACGTAGACCATGCCTACGTGGATGAGAACGAGCAGCAACACCCCTTAGCACGTATAGGTCCTCCAGCTTGTACTTTCCTTAGCGGGGGCACTACTACAGTAAATTTCTGGTCAGACGATGTGGCGATAGCAGATGGAGCAGCCCTGGCTAGTTACAGTTGGACATTTACAGATGGGTCACCCATTACTGCTAATACTGCTGGTACAGCTGATGTGCCTATTGACGTAGTGTTCGACTCCTGCGGCCAAAAGTGGGCTACTCATACCGTTACAGATGATAATGGCAAATCACACACACGCTACTCTCTGGTCTATGTATTTGACATGGACAGTTGCCCGCCCTTTACGGCCTTTAGTGTAGATAGTTTATCTGGGGATCTCGGGCAAGGTAGTTGGAGAGGTACAGTCAAGGTCTGGCAGGATGCAGACGTAAGTGAGTTCCCAGATGGGGCTCAGGTCATTGTTTTCAACGAGGCATATTGGGATGGTGCACAAACAGATGTAGGGTATGGGTGGGAGCATAGGGAGAACATTTCTTTCGCGGGTTATATCGTGAAAGACTCTGTCACTAAAGACCCTGAGACAGGCTACGTCGTGTTCGACGTGTGTGGCATCTGTGACGTAATGAAAGACTTGACGTGCTGGCCTGCCAACCTCGCAGATGAATCTCCTGCGACGTGGCATCATATTCCCGACATGACCTTAAACTTGGCCGCCTTCCACGTGGTTACAGAACACACCACTATTGACCACATAGCCGATCTTTATCTGGATTTGGATGATATTGGTATAGACTACATCGACATTGCCGAAGGGGATCCATACAACCAAATCGCTGTGGAGATAGGACAGGCCGGCAGGGCAATACTGGCGAGCAACAAGTTTGGGCAGGTATACTTGGAGCCCAACGTTCAGTTGATGACATCGGGCGACCGTGCCGGTATAGATGTCATGTTTGAGTTGGTCCATGACGACTGGATGGATCAGATTGATTTTGGATCTGAGACAGATGTAAAAGAGTGTTGTCAGGT
>Ga0307928_10004950_pt1 | contig 10040 bp, 12 predicted proteins | sample AceLakmetagen232_FD_201815 | JGI IMG/M metagenome (GOLD analysis project Ga0307928, IMG submission 201815) | Saline water microbial communities from Ace Lake, Antarctica - #232 | ecosystem: Environmental > Aquatic > Non-marine Saline and Alkaline > Saline | place: Antarctica: Ace Lake...
CAGGTTTTAAGCCGACACTGTTAAGCTTCAAACCACCGTACAGGATCGCCGGGCGGTACGCGTTCGACACTCCGTTAAATCTGTCTTGCCATAGCTCGAGCCATTCGCTCGCCTGTTCTTTTGTCCATCGTTGGTCGGTCTGTAATACGAAGTTCGTTAGACCGCCGTTAACGAAGAGCGCGAGGTTTTGTTCCCTGGTCGCTATGTCCATTTGAATTGATCGCTTCAACGGACCGAGCGGGCTAATTGGCTTCAACGGGTTATCGGGGTTCGGGGACATGATCGAGACGACTTCGTCCCACATGTATTTACTTCTGTGTCCTGTTATCGGGTTCCGATAATCCCATCCGATCAAGACCTCTATCCCGCTTGCCTTGTGCGTCCCCGAGACCGGCGTTAAGTGTCGAGGACATATAGCGATTAACTCGTCGGGGTTCCGACCCTCTTCCGATATCGCGAGAATATGCGCGCGGTTGTACGTGGTTAAATGCGCCTCGACTTCGGCGAGGAATTGAAATTGATCTTGTCGAAGATTCGGCTTCGCGAGTAGGTCGTGCAACTCGCCGCCTGTAATGATGTTCCCCGAGTCGTCGGAGATCCGCAAGGGGACTTGACTTATCTCGTCCATGCGCGCGGTTAGCGCGGCGTAGAACCAAAGGACGGACGACGCGGGCGTATCCATTCCGGCGAGTTGTAGGCGGTCGCTTGCTTGTCCGCCGAACCCCTGTAACCCTGCAACGTTAACCGGCCAACGAGAGAAGACCGAGCGTATCGCGCGACCCGCTAACGTCCTTGCTTTCGACAATATCATATTACCATACCCCTTGAGAGTTCTCGTTATCTTCGCCAACGAAAAGCGCGAGCGCAATCGCCCACGCTATGTCGCAATGGGACAATTTATTAACAGGATTTTGACTCTCATAAAACCGCGCTCGAACGCCTTTCGTATCGGTCAATATACAATGGAGGTCGAACGCTATATCCTCGTCCTCTCGCGTCGCCGGAATCTCGCAACGCCCGTCTTCAAACACGCGGACGAGTTTCGTTCCGAGGTCTGGTTTATGCGCGCCGAAGTTAACAGAGACGAACCGTTGTTCCCCGAAGAGATTTGTCAACTCTTCGCATATCTGCATACCGAGGCCGGTCGAGTCTCCGGCCGCGACCGCGACAGGAACCGCGCGCATAATTTCCGCGACGATATCTCGCTGTCCGCCGAAGCTTCTTTTCTGCATTGTGACCAGGGCAACAACTCGCCAGGCGTCCGCGACTTTCGCCAGGATAGGGACGGCGGACAAATGCCCGGTACGTGCTACGTCGTAACCGATCGCAACGTCCGGACATATACGAAGGAACGCGAGAAGATCCTCGCCGAGCCAGGACACGACGTCGAACGGTTCGTCGCCCTCGAGGTGTTTCCGAATAAAGTTATACTCGGTTTTCGCCCCGTCGATATATTCCCACTTCAACGCGTTACCGCCGGACGCCCTCGGCTTTAACAAACACTCTTCCTCGAACGCCTCTTGCCCGCCGACGAGCGCGATAGTGTCCGCGATAAAATCGTCTCTCGTTATGCTAGTCCCTCGGACCTCGTTTATCTTGTCAATCAAACCGAGCGAGACCGCCTGGTATAAGTCGACACTCTGTATCTTCCAACGAGACGCGTCGCCGAGTGCGCGTTCTTCTTTTAGCTTCCGGTTCAATACAGATTGCGCGCCCTTGTGACTCGACCAAATGCGGACGGCGAAACCCCACATAGCGCGACCGCCCGCCGCCTGTATCATTGCGTCGGGGTTCTTGTGAGAACTTATCTCGTCGACGTTAACCTCGCCGCCGGTACCGCGTAAGGCGGCGGGGTTAGAACTGAATGCTTTTATCGCCGTGTCTTGTTGTTTGAACCGGATCTCGAACGCGGTCTCGTTCCTGCTCTCTTGTTCATTCCATACCGGAAACTCTTCCACGCCGGACGCGCCGACGACGTCGTATATTCTGCAAAAGTTCTGGCAATCCGTAATGAACTCTTTCGCGATCCGTTCGTTAACCGAAGTATGTAAGAGGTCGCCGAACGTACCGACCATTCGCCGACGGACGGCGCGCATTGCGTGGCCGTACGTAAAGCCAATTCGGATAGACTTCTCTGCTAACCCGAGACGCGCCTCTTCCATGATAAGGTCGGTCTGGTATCGGAGAAAATAGTCTTTGTCCGGAAGCTCGCTCATTTAGTTAACCCGAGGATCTTGTCGACTTCGGCAACGATTAGTTTCGTGTCGACCTTTTGGCCCTTGCGCTTGTGCAACAGGCGCTCGATTGTCGCCTTTAGTTCGCCGACCTGTTCTCGCCATTGGTCCCGTTGAACTTCGCGCGCGAGTCGAATCGTTGTCGCAATCCATCCGTTAGACTCGGACCCGTCGACGAGTTGTTCGTCCGTCGCCTCGATCGCAAGTGTTAACTGTCTCGCTTGAACAGTCTTCGAGACCTGGTCGAACCCGGCCACGTCCCCGCCGCTAACCATGTTCGCGACATGTTGGTAACGCTCGCGGATCTCGATAAGTCTACGGTCGGTCTCTATGCGGCGGTCCATCCATTCGGCGTATGCTTTGCCGTTCCGGTACCGGCCGACGATCGCGACTCGAGCGCGGTCGGTCTTTGCGATCTCTTCGCCGAGTAGCTTCTCGGCGTGTGTTGCTATCTCGAGGTCCGTCTCGGCGTCGCGACGTATCATATTATGAATCGTCTCGAGGTCCGCGTCGTTAAGCTTGCGAAGAATACTTGCCATTGTATTTAGTCCCTCGGAATAACGCCGTCGAGGACGTCGCTACCCTTTGCCGTTATCTCGTAAAACGTTTCGTAACCTTTGCCCGATTGCCAATCGCGAGACGACTTCAAGAGTCCACTGTCGACGAGGTAATCGAGGCGAAGCTCGACCGCCTGGTCGGTTATCTTCCGGCGGCGTGTATGGGTCAGATATCGCATAACACTTTCAGAGACGACAGGCGCGGTGTTTTGCACTTCGCGAACGTAGTACAGTATCTCGTCGTCGGCCTCTCGTTGTGCGTTGATTGCGGCGGGGTCCATTATCATTTGTGCATCCGTCCTTCCAGATTCGCGAGATCCTGTCCGAGTGCGATTTGTCTATCGGACACGCTCTCGACTAGCTTCGCCGTTGCGCGGTTGTTCGCTTCAACTCGGACGAGTGATTGCCCGCCCTGTATTAACTGCTCGAATTGTTGGTCTTGCTTTTCATGCGCGCGGCGACAGTCTTCGACGGAGACTTTCTCGCGTGTGAGTTTCTTTCCGAGGTCGTATAAATGTCCTCGGGAAGTCTTCGCGTGTGCCGCGTCGTTTTCGACTTTCGTAATCCGATCGTCGCGAAGAATCTTAATCTCGGAATGCAACTTGTCGACCTCGTTGTCGCGGCGTTCAATGCTTCGTTTTATCAAGATCCATATTCCCATACCGACCAGGCTAGTGAAAAACGACGGTCCTACTACGCCCCAAAAGTCCATTCTTAATTCTCCGCGTCTTCGTCGGGTAGCTCGGCGGGAATGAGTTCCTCGGGAAGCTCGCCGCCTGCTAACAATTTGATTGCTTCGATAAGGTCGTCGTGTTGCGATTGCGCGACGATCTTCCGCCGGATAACGTCGTTCTTCTCGGCGTCGGTTCGTTGCGTCATTCCCTCGAGTTCGTGGTCTATATGTTTGCGCTTTATCTGTAGTCGGTCGTGCAAGACTCCTATCGCGTATTCGTACTGTTTCACTAGCGCGCCTCGAGTTGTGCGCGCGCCTGTTCGTATGCGCGCGGGATAAGATCATGGTCGAAGTGTAACGTTCCGTTCGGCGCTTCTAGTCGCGGCCATAGAACAGTAACGGCGGGGTGATTCTCTCGCGCGAATTTGATCTGTTCGCGTGTCTGGTCTTCGATCAATAAGTCTATATTTCGCAACACGCGAGAGAACACTCCGGACCGACGGCGCTTGTATGTGAGCGGGCGCGCGGCGACCATCATATAGACTTCGTCGTAACTGTTGAAGTCGAACGGAAGCGGTAAGTTTTCCGTTGTCCCGCCGTCGGAATACGGGCCGTTATTACCACGCCAGGCCGACGGGAATATCCCGCTTATAGACATTGAAGCAAGGACCGCCGACCGCAAGTTCCCCTCGTCCCATTGAACAGTCTTCCCCGAGAGATCGTCCGTTGCAAATATAGATAGAGGTTTCTCGAGCGACGAAAACGCGAGGGGTAATTGCGCCTTAATAAGCGCCTCGATCGGTTCCGTTTTAAGTATTGAATTGATCCAACAAAAACGGAGTTGCCACAAGAACCGGAACGCCCGAACGTCGGAGTCTTCGAGGCTTGTTAGCAAGGCGGTTGCGTAGCTTGCGGACCGGCCGGACGAGTTAAGCGCGGCGATTAACGCGCCCGCGCTAGTGCCTACATTGCGAGTCGGAACTATGTCCGCCTCGGACAACGCAAGCCATAGTCCGGCGTGAATATCAAGACCAGGAAGACCGCCGCCGGACCAACAAAAAAGGACTCGCTTCTCTGACATAAACCCCCGCTCCTTAAATACCGCCCCCCCGCCGGATTACGACGGAGGGACGGCGAAACGCAACAGAGACAGACCGCGCACAACGACCTATCACTAAAACAATTATCGCCGAATACGCCTTTATTCGCAACGGTTTTGTATGTTACCGTAACCAATGGTCGCTTTTGTGTTGATTAACCCCGCCCTTATTGGTAATTTCTCAAAAGCTTACAGACACGTAAAACCAAAACGAGGAACAATGAGCCGACCGATTAGTAACGAGGGACTCGCCAAGCTCTGCAAGAAAGCCGAGCTTACCTTGTCCGAACTCGCATACGCCGCCGGTCGAGATCGCCTCGCAATTTACCATTATCTTAACGGCCGTCGGTCCCCGATACTCGAACAAGAGATCGCGGAAGTACTCGAGGTCTCGGTCCGATCTTTACGCCGAACAGTTTTCAAACGCAACGCACAAGGGGGGACAAATGCTCGCACAAAACAAACCCGTAGACATGTATCAGTTAGTTGATTACGACGACCCGTACGCGCCCGCTATCGAAGGGGACGAGGGCGGCGTGTCCCATCAAGAATGGATACTCGCCGAGGCTCTTCGCATTGTGCGGGAACATAACGGCCGCGTCGTACACGTCCGCGCAAACCGCGTCGGACAAGTCGCGCTCTTTACTACTTTGGAAGGACAACACAATGCGTAATATTGACCCCTCGAAAGAGTGGTACGCTTTTGAAGATGTACGCGACGTTCTCGGCGTGAGTACTCGACAAGCTCGAAGAGTCGTTGCCGACGTCCGCCCGTCACTCGTCCGAACAGAGTCGAAGGAAGGTTGCGGGAAACCTCGTTCACTTTATCACTTCGCGATTGATCCGAAGTTGACCGCGCATCACGAAATGAGAACCGAACCGACCGACGTCGACGAGAGCGCGGACGCCGCGCCCGTATCCGCCGACGACCTCGCGGTCGCAATACTTCGCGTCCGCGCCGTTAAGCAATTCCGCGAACTCTGTAAACTTGTGAGCGAGAGCGAGTCCGCGAGCGCGGTCTGTCGAGATTGGCGCAAGCGCCCGCAACAAGAAACCGTTACCGTCGACGAGCGATTACCCGGCGGACACATACGGAAGAAAGAGGAACAGGTTCGACTACCTCTTTTCGCCGAGTCTACGCTTCGCCGTTGGGCGGCTACGTACCGGGACAAGAAGACCGTCCTCGCTCTCGCCCCTATAAGGAAAAGGAATACCGGCCGAAAACGTAAGGACATTCCCGAGGAATTACTCGACTTCGTCCACGCCCTCGCCGTATCTACGACACGAGCAGACGTCGAGAAAGCGGTCGACCGCGCGCGCGACAAATGGCCGGGCGAGTTCCCTTCCGTTTGCGCGAAGACGTGGCAAAGACGAATCAAAGAACGCGACCCCGAACGCGCTCTCGACACTCTCGGGAAACTCGGTATTGCGCCTTTCCGTAAGAAGCACTCGCCCGACATTGATCGAGATTATTCCGACATGCGATACAATCAACTTTTCCAACTCGACGACGTTTCCGAGGATTGGTACGGACACGCGAGCGACCCCGAGAAGTTAATACGCCCGTACGCGTACGCGGTTATCCGGGTCGCGACTCGGCAATGGATATGCGCGGTAACGGCCGAGACGCCTATCGTACAAGATCAAGTCCGTTCCCTGGTCGGCCTTACAATGGCGACCGCTAACGGCGGCGTCCCCGAAGAGATAACATTCGAGCGCGGTTCCGTTGCTTGCGACGACTACCTCGAGAACCTCTTAACCGACCTCGGCCTTACCGTCCATCGTACGAGCATGAACGGCGGAAAAGTCCATCCAGGCGCGATTCGCGATCGGGCCGTCGGACACTTCCAAGGGAAGGGCGTAATCGAATCGAACCTCCGATTACATCACGACTTACAATGGGACGCGCCCGGCTCAACAGGACCGGACGAAAAGACGACCTCACATAGAAACCTCGAAATGTTAAAACGAGAAGCGGTCCGTCTCGCGAAGAACGGCGAACAACTAATACTCCCGACTAAGGCGCAATGGCAAACGAGCATCTTCAACGCGTTAGAAGATCATAACAACCGGCCGCACGGATCAATGCCCGAAGTACTTAATCCGGACGGATCGCGGCGACACATGTCGCCGAACGAATACGCCGTTAACTTGAAAGACCAGGGCGTTACGATTATGGACGAGAAGCTTCTCCCGTTGTTCTTCCGGAAAGGTTTACAGGTCCGCGTTAATAAGAACGGGTTCCGGTTAAACGATCAATCGTACGGACGGTTCGACGAGGACTTGCAAACATTCGCCGGGAGTACTGTTATCGCGTACGGCCTTAAAGACCTACCAGGCGTCGCATACGTCGCCGAGCTAGGTCGTTGTGTCGAGGCATTCCACGCGCCGAAGTACGGCGAAGAGGGTACGTTACTCGAGCAAAAGAGGAAGATCGAAAAGACGAAGCGAAACAAGTACGAACAACTTATCGCGCGCGCGGTGGAGGGAAGGGGGACAATCAACATAGATACTGTAAAGTTTATGTCCGACCCTGTCCCTTCCCGCGCTCGCTCTATTCTAGCGCCGCAAGTCCTGGGCGATCGCGCGGACGCGATCGCCCGAGGCGCAAAGGAACACAAGGACTCGAGAGCGAAGAGCGACGCCCGGTTCGTCATAAACGGCGACGAACCAACGGCGACGCGCAATACGCCTCGGTCTACGTCAAGACGGAGGGGAACAAGCTTGTTGCAAAAAGCGGACGAGCTAGGAGACGAGGTCGCGGCCGTATCACTATCGAACGAGGGGGAACTATGATCGAGGGTCTTTGCGGATCTCTCTATGTACTCGCCGTCTTCATACTCGGCGGGATTGCTGAATACGTAATATCGAAGATAACGCAACAAAGGAAACGCACCAATGAACGAACGCACAAACACGACAGTAACACCGATACTAGAACGGTCGGACGATTCGATTCGCGAAGCTTTGTCCGAGCAATCGCCCGCTACAAAAGCCGCGTGTTTATGGCTCAAGCAATACGCGGCCGAGAACGGCCTCGGGCTGAAAGGTCTCGCCGAGCAAACGGGTATTTCGCAAGGCTCACTCTCGCCGTTGTTCAATGGAAAATACCTCGGCGATTACGACGCTATCGCGGCGCGAATAGAACACTTCCGAACCAACATAGAGAAGTCGGCTATCTTCGGCGGTTGCCGACAATTCGTGAAGACAAAAATTGCGACGTCACTATGGAAGGTCTTCGAGAGGACTAGGTATAATCGCCGTATTCAGATAATCCAATCGCCCGAACAACTCGGGAAGTCGCGCGCCGCGAGAGAGTATTCTCGAGAGAGTGGTACCGGCCGGACCGCGCTCGTAACCCTTAAACCCGCCGGGACGTCGAACGGGTTCGGCGTGTTCTTGCGCGACCTCGCGGACGCCGTCGGAATCGAAGGACGGCCTCGAAGTGTTATCGAGTTGCGCCTCCGGATTAAGAACGCGCTCGCGGCGTGTGACCTGGTAATAATAGACGAGGCTCACCAGATAGAGGGATGGTCGGACAAGGCCGTCCGCGCGTTCCTCGACTATCTCCGTATCGAGTTACACGCCGACGGCGAGCGAGGGATTATTCTTGTCGCGACGAACTCCGACGTTATGTCTCTGATACAGAGCTTCCGGAAGCGCAACCGTTACAACGTCGGCCAACTGCTCGGCCGAATGTGCAACGAGATTCTTAACCTCTACCCGGACGAGATACCGAAGAGCGACGTTCGGTTACTGATTCGGCGTTACTATGAACCGAGCGACGACGTCGTTATCATGCTCGCGAAGATTACGGCGCAAGATCGCCTCGGCCATTTCGGATTGCTCGACGACATACTTAGTCGCGCCTGGTCCGAGGCTATGATCGCCGAGCGCAAGTTAACCGACACGCTCGTAAAGAAGACGGCAAAAAGTACAATGGCCGAACTAGCAGACCGTCAAAAGCTATACGAAGAATAACCACAAGAAAGGACCGGGAACAATGCCAAGAATTGCAGACGACCGAGACGAGGTTAAAGGACTCGAAGAGGCGAAACGACTTATGTCAGAACTTGCCTGGGCGGAATGTAGACTCGCATTTCTCGACGCGTTTACAGAGAAAGAAGTTCAGACCGTGCGCGAACAATACGCGGGCAATCGTCTAATACGAGCGAAGCTTGTCGCGGACGCGGCCGTTCGGTTGCGTAACTTCATACTCCGGAACAAGCCGCTCTTTAAGAGTCCGCGCAAGGTCGTAACGGACTCCGGTTCGTTCGGACTACAAACCGCCTCCGAGGTCGTCGTCGAGGACGAAGACAAGGCGGTCTCGGCCCTCGAGAAGCGGGGGTTCAAGTCCTGCATTAAGACGACCTCGACCGTCGTTAAATCCGCAGTTAAGAAGCTTCTCGAAGACCGGAGGCGCATAGCTCATTGCAGATTAAAGCGCGGCGACACGGCGGTATACAAAGTTGCAAAGGCAAGGATCGAAAAGGCAAAAGAACGAGGCGGGCGCGCGTGATACGGAACGCACAAAAGATGTTTATTCACATATACAAAAACGCGGCGGCGCTCGACGACCCGAGCTATCGACTACTCTTGCAAGAACACGCCTCTTGCTCGTCGGCCGCCGCGAAGTCGTTTACGCAAGCGGGGTTCGAGCGGGTGATGGCCGCGCTCGAGACAGTCCTCTTTACGCGAGTGGATACGGGACGCGTCGGCGATCCTGTCGGGCGATCCAAGTATATTAAAGCGCGGTCCCATTGGCGGGACCGACTTCCCGAGGACGGGTTTATTAACTCGCGACAGGTCCGCAAGATCGAGGATCTTTGGTCGGCGCTTTGTGCGACACTCCCGAAGAGCAAGCGCAATCTCGATTACCTCGCGCGGATCGTCGCCAAGTCGACAGGGAAGGAACACGTCGGCGCGGGCGCGCTCACTACGAACGAGGCCGCGCATTTGATCGACGCACTACAGGACCGCACTAACTACGCAACAGTAAGCGAGGGGGACGACGACGTCCCGTTCTGAGGGGGTAGGTATGAGCAACGAACAAGACGACATGTTTACCGATACAGGATACGGCGGCGTCCGCCTAACGAGCGAGGTCGAACCGCCGCGCGAACTTCCTCGTCCGAGAGAGGACGAGGCGGACCAGGAACGGACGGACGAGGCGAGGACGGACGCGGGCCAGGACTATACGACGCCGCGTTCCCGGCCGGTATCGAAGCCGAGTCAAGTCGAAAGGTTGCTCGCGCACCTCCGAGAATATGGACACATAACGAAGGACGAGGGCCGCGACGCCCTCGGAATTATGAACGTCGGCGGACGCATTCTCGACTTGCGATTACAGGGACACGACATAGTCACGGAAATGATTCCAGTAAAGAACCGTCTCGGCGAAGAGACGGAGGTCGCGAAATACAAGTTACTCGCGGAAGTGATTCCATGAACCGGACGGAATTACGCCTCGTCCTTAC
>Ga0307928_10004951_pt1 | contig 10039 bp, 6 predicted proteins | sample AceLakmetagen232_FD_201815 | JGI IMG/M metagenome (GOLD analysis project Ga0307928, IMG submission 201815) | Saline water microbial communities from Ace Lake, Antarctica - #232 | ecosystem: Environmental > Aquatic > Non-marine Saline and Alkaline > Saline | place: Antarctica: Ace Lake...
TTTTTCTCTTCCAAAACCTTTATCCCTGGCAAAGAACCCCTCAGGAATAATTCCATCATCGCTATCCCTCCCTTAGAAAGAAAAGACATTTTCTTTGCTAAATCAAATTCATTCAAGAAATCAACAGTTGATTTTCCTCCAACTAATTTAAAGCTATTCTCGTTACGAGTTATTGCCAAGGCAATATCTTTCGTTCCATGATTAAATTTAGGCAACTCATGCATCCCTAATGACCCATGCCAAATTATCGTTTCTGCCGTTTTAATAATATTCGAAAATAGTTTTACTGTTTCCGGCCCAATATCAAAAATATCTTCTTCTTTTCTAAGTCCGCCAGGACCAGCAAGACGAGTATAAATATTTGGAAAGTCTCGAGGAGCAACAACTACATCAACCGGAAGATGTAACTTAAGATTCGTTAGTTCAAGCTGTTCAACGACTTGAACTGTTTCTTCGTCAGGCCAATTTTTCCCGATTGACATTCCTTTCACTCGCAAAATGACCTCGGCTATTTTTCCTCCCACCAAAACATAGTCAGCTTTAGTTAAAAATTGGTGAACAAAAGAAATCGAAGGAACAATAGAATTCCCTCCAATAATAACAACTATTGGTGATTTTCTTTTCTCTCCAATAGTTTTGATTTCTTCCATCAATCCAAACCCAGCAAAACTCGGCAAAAAAGAAGGAAGTGCTATTATTGACGCATAATTTTGGAGAGAGGGTTCAAAAGCATCATTGACGAAAATATCACCTAATTCAGCTAAGGAATGAGCAAACCCCTTGTCTCCATTAATCTCCTCTGGATAACGAGAAAGATTTTCCAAAAGAATCAATTTATTTTGAGAATTTTTAATCTGTTCTTTGGTTTCTTCTTCTAAAAGAGAGGAGAAAATGAAATCAACGGGTTCGTTTAATGCTTTGCTTAATTTGTTCGATGTTAATCCTAAGCTTTCCTTAGGATTTTTTAAGGAGCCCAAGATTATTACTTGGGATTTTTGAGATAAAGCATACTCCAAGGAAGGAAGGCATTTTTCAAAAGGAGCCTCGAAGTCTATTCTTAGTAAAACTTTCTTTCCGAGAATATTGATGTCCTTAAAATTTTTTATCATCGATATTAATTGTTTCTCCTGGTTTAATTTCTTTAAGGGAAGATGATTTCTTCTCTTTTAATGTTTTCGACAAAAGACCTTTTAAATTCGAATTCCCTTCTTTCTCTTCTTTTTTTTCATTCTGTTCTTCTCTCTTTATTACAGCAAGACATTTTTTGCAATAAACCGGTCGATTGGGGCTTGGTTGAAAGGGAATTTTCACCCTTTTATTGCATCGCTTGCAAGTTGCCTCATAGAGTTTATCGGAAGAATCAGAGTTAGGAGTAGAAATATTTTCTGCCCATCTTTTTATCTTGTCTTCAACAATGCTTCGATCTGTTCCATATCTCTCCTGAGAACTTTTGATAATCTTTTCTTCATTATCAATTAAGGGAAAAGGAGTGGGAGGTAAAGTTTCTGCTGAAAAAGCTTTTCCGGCTATTCCATCAATCATTAACTTAAGGTAAATCTGAAATTTATCTAAGTTTACTAAGTTTCCTGCATCAAACTCTGGCGTCATTTCTTTTTCAAGATATTCAGCGTCTTCTGCTCCAACTCGAAAACTTATCAATGTTCCAATATTGCCAAAAACAGCATCCCTGACATTGTCTTCCATTTGAGAAATATATTGATGAGCAATAATTAAATTTAAACGGTATTTTCTCGCTTCAGAAAGGATATCGATAAAAGATCCCGTAGCAAAATTTTGGAATTCATCAACATAAAGAAAAAAATCTTTTCTTTCTTTTTCTGGTATATCAACTCTCGACATAGCCGCTAACTGTAATTTTGTCACAACAAGGGCTCCTAAAAGCTTAGAAGCGTCTTCCCCTATTCTTCCTTTTGACAAGTTAACGATAAGTATTTTTCTTTCATCCATGATCTTGCGAATATCAATCAGCGTTTTAACTTGTCCAATAATATTTCTTATTAATGGGGCAGAAATAAGCTGTCCAATTTTATTCTGGATGGCTGCAGTTGCTTCAACCTCATATCTTTCACTATAACGAGCAAATTCATTAACCCAGAAAGACCTTATTACTGGGTCCGTCACCTTGCTTAAAACTTTTTGGCGATAATCAGCATTAGCCAATAACCTATTAATCCCCATCAGAGTTGATCCAGGATACTCCAAAAGGGCAAGAATCGCATTATTAAGAATATATTCCATTCGTGCACTCCACACGTCGGGCCACATTTTTGCAAAGACTCCCATCAGCCCGCTAGCCACTAAATGTCTTTGCTGAGAATCAACATGCTCCATGACATTAAAGGCAATTGGATGATCTATATCACCTGGATTAAAATAAATAACATCATTGAGACGATTGGAAGGAATAAATTTTAGCAATTCCTCTGCTGCTTCCCCATGAGGATCAACAAAACCAACTCCTCGTCCAGCTTGAATATCTTGAATAACAAGATTTTTTAATAATTCCGTCTTCCCCACCCCTGTCTTTCCAACAATATACACATGCCGACGACGGTCATTCGGCTTAATTCCAAATTTCCTTTTTTCTCCTCGAAAAGTAGTCTTAGCAAAAAAATTAATATCCCCTTCAGGCATAATAAAAACTTAACTGATCCATCATAGCACATCTTCCCTCGGGATTGAATTTAGAGCAAAAATACTTTTTATTCTTGATCGGCAACCGGCAAGTTGAGAGGTGGCTCCCCTTTAGACATTCTAATCCTTTCCAGAGAAGGAGCTGGCGCAGCAATTTTCCCAGGAAAATGAAAAATAGTTGCTAATTCTTCCGTATTCAAAACGAACGTCCCTCCTCCTTTTGGGAAAAGCGGGGGTAATCTTTTAATGTAATGCCAAAAAAGATCGCGTTTTTTAAAGTAAATTCTCTGTTCTTTGTGGGGAGGATAATAAACTGTCGTCACCATCCAAGGTCTAAGTCCATTTAATCCTTCCGTCGAAAGCCCAACAAAAAAATTGATCGGCACTTTAATTCGTGGCTTAAAAAAGTTTTCTTTCTTCCCTAGATAAAGAAAACGAATTGTACATTGAAAACCATATTTAGCAATTTTATCTTCAATAGCCTCAATTACTCTATTTTCCGCTGACGTAAATTCCATCATCGAAAAATTTTTCTTCTCAACAACTGCTTCTTCTGATCCTTTCCAAAGGAATAGAGTTTCGAAGACCTGACGCAGAATAGATTTTCTCTTCTCGTCACTAGTTCTCTTTGTTAATTTATCTCTCAATCCTCTGCCTCGACTAATCCAATTATCTTCCTTGTCAGTAATGGGTTTGGCAACAATCTGAATCCACAGTTGCTCTCCTTTTTTCATCATTGCCATTCCTTCTAATAAGGAAGCTAGCGGATCTACTCTTTTTTCTTCTTTGGCTTCTGGGCTTTTCTCAAAAAATTGTTCGTAGGTTTTTATTGGATAACTATCCGCTCTATTCAACCGATAATTACATCCCCAAATTTTCCACTCTCGATTAGGTAATTTTTGCGGAACTTGTTGAGTGTAATCAGGAAAATCAATAATTTCAACCTCTGGATATTGTGAATAAATAATAGATTTTATCATTTCTTCAAGAGCAATCGGAGAGCGAATTAAAAAATGAATCTTTCCATCTATTCCAACAATTTCTAAAGAAAAGTTTAACAAAAATTTTCCATCGATCCATTCTTCTTTAAAATTAGAAGGATCATAAACCGACCAAAGATGGGAAAAAACTTGTTCCATCGCTTTGATTGGTCTTTTTACTTCCTCGGGAAGTTTTATCTCAAGAAGTTTATATTGAGCGCGTTCTGCCCCCCAACGATTTTGAATACGCCATTTATACAAAAAACGCCAAGAAGGAAATAAAAAAAAAGGCAGGGCAATCCACCACCACAATTTAATCATTTGCCCAACCCAATAGAAAGCAACAAACAGACTTTGACCGATGACCGGAAAAGAAGGTCCTAATCCAATCATTTTAATTAATTGACTTTAGTTGATAAGAACCTTTCTGATTCCGAATAAATTGATTGCTACGATTAAGGTTAAGCAAGATCGTGCTTCTTTTCACTAAACGGCGCTCAAGAACCTTATCAATAATCTCATCGGCAGATAATAATCGCTTGCTTCCTTCTAAAACTCGAGCAATGACGTTCTCAACAGTTCCTGATTCATATCCCCATTCCCTTAAGGCATATAATCCTCGCCCGATCAAAACAAATCGGTCGTCACGGATTAATTCGTTGTGAATCGTTTGAACTAAAGCTTCTCTTTGATTATCTTCCTCTAAGTCCCATTTTTTTATAAAAAGATTGATTAACTTTGCCACTTCCGCAAAATGTAAGGGAGTATTCTTTTCTTTGAAAACCAAATACGCTTTATCTTTTAGTTTTTTTGGCTTCACTTCCGGCCATTCAATTAAGCCAAAATCACCACCAATTCCTTTTTCTATTTGGCGAGCAATTTGCAGACAAGACAACAGAAGATCAACATCATCAATAGTTCCTTTAGTAATAATATCTTTTGGCGACAAAGAATGATTTTCTTTTTCTAGTTGCTCAACGACATTTTTAATTATTTCCTGAACATCGGTAGCATTTCCCTCTTCCAGTTCCCAAAAAGGATAGGTCTCCTTACTTACTTTATTTCTTTTAAATTGAGGAGCTAAAACAAGAAAAAAGAACACCTCTGCCTTATTGTTTTTACCACCAAGATCTTCCAGTAACAAATCTTCTCTTGCCACTTTTCCTTGTTTTTCTAAGTAAGAAATAATGTGTTTAATTGCTAGCGATCGTTCTGGTAATTTTTGTTTTCGCAATTTTTCCAAACCAGCTTCTTCGATTTGTCTAATCCTTTCCCGAGTAACCCCAAAGTCTGTACCTATTGATTCTAGTGTTTTTCTTTCGGTATTCTCTAATCCAAAACGTTCCCGCAAAACTTTTTGTGTTCGGGAAGGTAGTAATCGAAAAACGCTCTTTTCAATTTCAAAATAATTATTATTCGCCATTATTCTTACTTATTAAAGCACAATAAAAATTAAAATCAAGATAGAATGGCCTTCCTCGAAAAATTTTATTTTTGAGTGCTTCTTAATTTATAGCGCATTATCTTCCCTATAATATTCTTTGGAAGATTTTCTACAAATTCAACCTCTCGAGGTATTTTATAATAGATGAGTTTTTCTTGACAATATTTTATTAATTCTTTAGCAGTACACTTAATATTTTTTTCCAGGACAACAAAAGCTTTTAGAGTTTGTCCATAATATTCGCTATTTACGCCCACAAAAGCCACTTCTTTTACTTTCGGATGATTAGTTAAAATATTCTCCACTTCCGCTGGCCAAATTTTTTCTCCACGGGAATTAATCATATCGTCTAATCTTCCTTTTAGATAGATTCTTCCGTCATCGCTAATCCACCCCACGTCTTTGGTGTAAAACCATCCATCTTTTAAAACTTCCTTTGTTTTTTCTGGTTTTTGCCAATATCCTTTAAAAACTTGTGGTCCCTTAATTATAATTTCTCCAATTTGCCCAACATCTAAAAATTTTCTTTCTTTTTCTTCCAAACTAATGACCTTAATGTCTGTATCAAAAACGGGAATTCCGGGAGATCCAGGTGCTTTTTGGTAATTCTCTCTGATGGGATCCATTGTGATAATCGGCGAAGTTTCTGAAAGCCCATAACCTTCTAGCAGGACAGCTTGTGGGGCCATTTCTTTTATCTTAATAAAAGTCTCTTCTGGGATAGAAGAAGCTCCGCTAGTACAAACCCTTAAGCAGCTTAAATCATACTTCTTCTTGTCGTTTTCCCAAGTTCGAAGCATCCCCTGATACATTGCCGGGACTCCAACAAAAGCCTGAATTTGATTCTTTTTAATCGCAGCAAGCGCGCTTTTCGTATGAAATTGAGGTTGAAGATATATCGTTGACCCCTGATAAAGAGCAAAAAACAAAACTGTTGTTAGCCCATAAATATGAAAAAAGGGCAAGACGCCCAAAAAAGAATCCATTTTTAATCCTTCTGTCCATTTTCGCGAAGTTGCCACCACAGAGAGAAGATTAGAATAAGTCAACATTACCCCTTTTGGTTTCCCTGTTGTTCCGCTGGTATAAACCATTAAGGCTGTGTCTTTTTCTAGATCCCCATCTCTTTTTTGATAATCGGAAGATTGGCTATCTTCGATCAACTTCACAAAAGAAAGAAAGTTATTTAAATTATGCTCATTTCTCTTTCTTGCAAAATAATTGGGTGCTTCTTTAATTAAGGAAAGCGATTTGAGATAAGAAGGAAGGTAATCAGAAATATTTGTAAGAATTATTTGTGTGTTCAATTGTTGATCAATTCCTTTTAGTTTCCCAGCAAAACGCTTTAAAGAAATAACGAAACGAGGAGAAAAATCTTTCAAAACATATAATAATTCTTCACTAGGATAAAGAGGATTTAAAGGCACTGGGATTGCTCCCGCTTTCATCGTTGCTAAAATTCCTATTATAATTTGAGGACAGTTAGGAAGTAAAAAGGCGACCCGGTCGCCTTTTTTAATATCTAAATCTTGTAGTTTTTTCGCCAAACGATCAGAAAGGTTTTTTAATTCTTGATAAGAAACCTTGTAACCATAAAAATCAAGAGCTGTTCGACGAGGATGTTTTTCTGCCATCTCATCAAAGAAGTAGTATATGGGATGATTAGAATAATCAAGAGAAACGTCCTTTCCTTTAGGATAATATTGGAACCACGATTCTTCCTTTGATGTATTATTCTTATTCTTAATCATATTATCTCCAATTAATGGGATAATTTATTTTACCGATAATTGACAAATAAGCAAATGATTTTTATCTTTTAAAACAGAAAACTAAGATTATTTCCGTTTTTTCAAAAGATAGCAACTAGCTAAAAGAGGGCTAGCCAAGAAAAACGACGAGTAAGTTCCAGAAATAATTCCGATAATTAATGCTAAAGCGAAAAAGTGAAGAGCAGTTCCTCCAAAGAAGAAAATAGACAAGAGAGCCAATAGGGTCGTTAAAGAAGTATTTAGCGATCGTTTCAGGGTTTGATTAAGACTAATATTCACAGTATCAAAATAATCTTTCCCTATTCCTTTAAGTAAATTCTCTCTAATCCTATCGAAGACAACAACTGAATCATTAACCGAATAACCAAAAACAACCAGCAAAGCAGTGATAATTGAAATATTGATCTGAATTCCATATAGCTCTCCAATAACAACAAAAACTCCCAAGGCTATAAGAACATCGTGCAATAAAGCTATTAAAGCCGCGAAGCCATATTGCCAACTAGGTAAAGGATGGGCAATTTTACGAAATGCAAAACTAATATAAAGAAGAATTATAATCGTCGAAAGAATAACTACTGTTCTTGTTTTTTGATTCAATTCTCGTCCAATAATTGGGCTAATTGATTCAAAGTTAATTGATGCTTTATCGATCTCTCCTAATTCTTCTAATGCGCCAATAATTTCTGTTTTATCTTCCTGGCTAACATTACGACTATTAATCTGAACCGTCATTTCTTTTTCTCCAATCAATCGAACATTAACTGCTCCCGAAACAGTTTCAGACAAGGCTTCTCTTGCTGCCTCCGCTGTCGGTTGTCCATCAAGATATTGGAAAGTTAAAGCACCCCCTCCTTGAAAATCAATTCCCCAATTTAAACCAAAAATAATTAAACCAATAATACTACCTCCCACCAATAGGAAAGAAAAAAGATAATATATATTTTTAAATTTCAGAAAATTTATCATCTTATTGCCATAACTTTTTAATTTTTGCCAGTCTCGTATTCTCAAATAACCTTAATAAGGTTGGAGTCACCCATAAGGCAGAAAAAACACTTACTAAAACCCCCAAGGACAAGGTAATTGAAAAACCCTTAATAAAACTCGTCCCGAACCAAAACATTATTATAGCAACTAATAATGTTGTCATGTTTCCATCACGAATTGAAGGCCAAGCCCGTTTAACCCCGGCATTGATAGCTTGTTTTAGCTCTCGCCCCTCTTTTAATTCTTCCTTCATTCTTTCGAAAATAAGAATATTCGCGTCAACAGCCATTCCAATAGAAAGAATTGCTCCTCCAATTCCCGCTAATGTTAAAGTAACTGGAATAAATTTAAAAAGAGCAAGGATAATCATGGCGAAAACCGCTAGAGCTAAACTAGCCAAGAAACCAGGAAAGCGATAAAAAATTAACATGAAAAGAACCATCGCCGCTAACCCGATCAATCCCGCCCACAAAGATTGATCCAAAGAAGTTTTTCCCAAGGTTGGACCAATTGTTTTCTGTGATATCAATTCAATTGGAACTGGCAAAGCTCCGCTTTTTAAACGATTAACTATCTCTTTTGCTTTTGTTATATCTAAATCTCCAGTGATCACGGCCTTCCCCCCGCTAATTTTATTTTCAACGGTTGGGGCATACAAATCAGTATCGGTAATCTCACCATCTCCGTCGGTGTCAACAATCGCTTTCCCGTCAAGGAAAATTGCTAATGGCTGTTTAATATTACGAGCAGTAATTTCTTCAAATATTTTTGCTCCTTCTTCGTTAAAACTGAGTTCTATTTTTGGCGATCCAGTTGTTTGATCAAAAGCAACAGTAGCTTTATCTAAATAACGACCAGTTAACCCTGTTGTTTTCCATAAAGGAAGAAATTCTTCCGCTATTTTTGTCTTAATCAAAATATGACTTGCTTTTATTTCCTCCCCCTCTTCTCTTTCTCCTGTTTTTTGAATAAGATGATAACCAAAATCACTTTTAATTAAATTGTCTGTTATTTCCCCTTCTTCTAGAGCAAAAGCCGCTTCTTCGAATTCAATAACCATTGCTCCTCGACGAAACCATCCCAAATCTCCTCCTTTTTCTTTTGAACCAGGATCTTCCGAATATTCTTTTGCTAAAGTAGCAAAATCTTCTTCTCCTGCTCTTATTTTTTCCAATACATCTACTGCTCTTCGTTGGGCAGCTTGATTATAAAAATTTAATTCTTCTTCTCCTTCGGGAGCTAAATCTTCTGTGGAAGTTCTTTCTTTGAATTCTAAAACCGGTGTTTCTCCTATTTGTTGTAAAGCTTCATCTATGTTTTTAATTCCGGGTAATTCTACAATCAATCGAGGATTGGTTCCTCCTGTTTTTGTGAACACTCTTGGTTCAGCAATACCAAAAGCATTTATTCTTCGCTCAATTACGTCTCTTATCCCTTCTAGGGCACTATCTTTGTCTTGCATAGAAACTTCTGAAACGTCTGCTTCGTAAATCAATCTTGCTCCTCCCTGCAAATCTAGCCCATATTTGAAATCCTTCTCTGGTAATCCAGGAAAAGACCAAGAAAAAGGAAAAATAACGCTAATTAAAAAATAAATTAGCACAGTTAAGATAACAACAGAAAAAACTTTTTTACTCAGCATTATGAAGCTTAGGTTCTTAATTTTACTTTAAAAATAGTTCTGGTAACAATTGATTCCCATCTTAACATAAAATTTTGAAACATTCTATGTCCTTCTGTTTTATATTCAACCAAAGGATCTCTTTGCCCATAAGCCCTTAGGCCAACTGATTGTTTAAGAGAATCCATATTATCAAGATGCTGCACCCAGAGATTATCTAGCATTTTTAACAACACTAGCTTGCTCACATCTCGCCATTTCTCTTCTCCAATTGTCTTCGTTTTTTCTTGATAAATCCTATTCCCTATCTCATCTAAATATCCGATCATTCCCTTCTTGCGATCGATTTCTTTTTGAGATGATAATTTAACTAAATTCAAATTGACATCTTCATTGATAGAGAAAATGGCTTTTGCTTCTTCGGCAATTTCTTCTAAATTCCATTCTGAAGATAACTCTCCTTTTGCGTGAAATTCAACAAGTCGCAGAATCTCCTTTTGGGTAATTTTTTCTAATTCGATTTGTCCTTTTTTTGAATCTCTGAAATCTTCCATTATTTTAGTTCTTTTCTGATAAA
>Ga0307928_10004952_pt1 | contig 10038 bp, 27 predicted proteins | sample AceLakmetagen232_FD_201815 | JGI IMG/M metagenome (GOLD analysis project Ga0307928, IMG submission 201815) | Saline water microbial communities from Ace Lake, Antarctica - #232 | ecosystem: Environmental > Aquatic > Non-marine Saline and Alkaline > Saline | place: Antarctica: Ace Lake...
GAATGGCACGCAACTTGCATACCTACATATTTGTAGCATATTGGCTCTATTATGTATCATGTGTCTCGTTAGTCTCTCATTTATGACATGGCATGCATTCTGCTATCTATTCTCTTGTTCTTTGATATTTGGTTTCAAGCATGGTTGACGGTTTTGATATGGACTCTCCATATGTCCGCCATTGCTCCTCTTTCTGCGGATCTTGATAGTGAACAGGTAATGCTGCCCTTCTTCTTCTGCGGTTTCTGAAGCGAATGGGTACGGGTCAAAGAGAGCATTTGAAAAGACCTACACTAACGCTTGATACTGTATGATAGTGCTTTGCCTTGTGTCCATCGTGGCTCACACATTACCATCCCTGAAAGGATGTGATATATGAACGATAAGACAAACAACAAGGCAACTAATGACATCGCCAACGGCATATTGACTGAGATTGTGAAAGCAATCAAAGCCGAAGCCGTAGTAGTGACCAAGGCCAAAACTAAGGACGAGCGTTCGAGCTTGGCCTTTGACTTGGCCGTAGTGGTAAAGGGCATTGTGTCGGAAGACGGCTACACCATAGCCAAGAACGGACACAGTGCCACATACGCCACTAAGGGCGCGTTGCGCGATGGTATGCGCAAAGTGTGGTCCGATGGTATGCGCCCAGTTGCGCGTATGATCGTGTCGGATCATGGCGGCACAATGTCACCTCGCGAATTCGCAAAGAGCGGATCACGTTACCTCAATACGTACTCGAAAGTCCGTTAGTCCACCCGTCATAGTGGACACAATGCAACGCACTATCACACTTTCCCGACAATAGGCCAAGGTAGAAACTGTGCCTTAGTAGGATAGCTAGTGCTTCTCGGTTATGGACGTATAAGACCGAGGTTTGAGCTAGTCCCCTTGTAATGATCTTGCAAGCTAGTATCGCCATTGCACAGTGTATGCGTACGCTTTGACTGTACGACAAGGACCATCCAAACCGAAAACCAGACACTGACAAGGGAAATAGGGCAAGTCGGCTCTGGGTCTTACACTCCAATCCAGGCACACGATAGGAACGGAGAATTTGGCAAGTGAGACAAGCGCAAATTGGCCTTGGCGCTTAGAATCAAAAGGCAATACGCGAATAGCTGCTAGCAGTCTCGTGGAGCTACCAGAGTCTAAATCTGGAGGTGTTCACCGTTTCACCATATCAGAACGGACCTTTCCCGATTGGCGCAGTTTATGGCGCAGCACGACAAGTGCGGTTAACCGAATCGGACACACTACAATCCAATGTTTTCCGGAGTGTAGAGTGGAAACAAATGGACAACAATGGGGAAGGGAGTGCAGCCTGGGCAATGGTCAATTGCCTCAACAGGCTGTGCTTCCCGATCCTTTTCTCTATGCTTTCTCCCCCGCTAATCGGGAGAAAGACAGGACAAATGAGAACCATTACATCAAGCGTAATCAACTGGCTCAACTCGCTGGGCGCAAGCCTAGAAGACTTCCCTGCCGATAAGGATTGGCTGGAATTGTGGCAGAATGAGCCAGAGATTGACGAGGTTCACATCACACTGCAAGAGTACACGGCGGGCAACGGAATGCCATCTATAAGACTCACGTTCGACGTTCCGAGAGAACTTCTCGAAGGCGACGAATTGCGGCAGTGCGAGCTGAACGGGTGGAGTTCGCAGGAGTTCGACTTCTCGGCCAATGAGGACGACTATCTGAAATGGCTGCAAGAAGAAACCGTGCGTATTCGCCAATGGATTACAGGCAAGAAGTAACCACTCCATCCTTCCTCCCATAACAGGGAGGAGGGCGGGGGAGAGGGTATAGAGAATGATGGCAGAAACAGAGACGCGGCCAGCAATGCCGCGAGAAGGAGAAGAGAGAATGACAGAGGAAATCAGGACAATGTGCCCGGACTGCGGGCAGGACATCGTAATTCCTATGGACTGGTATGTCGGGCGCGTAGTGTGTCCGTTTTGCGAAAAGCACATAAAAGCGTTCATCATTCTCAAAGTCGAAGAGACCGAGTAATGCCGCTCCCGTATAAGGCACAGTCACACGAGAACATGTACGTGGCGAGCATGGACGGGGCAGGAAAAGCCCTGTTCTGCATCAAGGACAGGTGCGTACACGTAGACTGTCCAAGCGTGACAGAGAAGGCACAATTTAGGCGACCACAGAGGTATGTGGCGCAAGGCATACGAGGACGATGGGGACTGTCGCGTAAACAGAAGAACGCGGCCAGGGTAGAGAGCGAAGTGATGAGGAAAGAGAGGATGGTGTAGCATGATCCTCACGAAGACAGCATACAGAACAGAAGAGGAAGCGGCTATGGCTCTCCTACTGAGCTGTGCCGCTGTCAAATTCACAAAAGGCTTAGTGCTGATAGAAGCCAATCCGGATGTATGTGATGGCGTAAACGACAGCCTGCCGGCGGTAGCTGGCCAGAGTGTAACTTTTTCGGAGAAGTCGAAGGCGGCTGGGCCGCATGGGAATACGGGACAGATTTCGATACTTGGATGAAACAGAAATAACCACCGACAACCGCAACAACGACAACACCACCACGGAGACTGAGACCATGAGTACGAAGACCACAAAAAAAGCATTCGCAAGCATGGACGACACCGTGCGGAAATTACGCAGGACCGATCCGATACAGTTCAATGTCCTGTATAACGAATGGCGCAGGATGGTATTGTATAACGAATGGCGCGAAATGGCACAGGACAGGCGACGGAATCGCGGCTAGACCACCCCCAACCCACTTGGGCGGGACTGCAAACCGTCCAACGATTTAAATGGTCTAACTTATGAAACCCGAAAAGAAATACAGACGGCTGAATGACAACAGGAGGGGACAAATGCAATACAACGACAGCCTGTACAACTCTCTGAGCCTCCGCAAATATGCGAAGAGGTTTCTTGAGCATGTGCCGGAGGATACTGATTTCCTCGTAAGCTCAGGAGCGAGTGGATGCGCCATAGCAAGCGCTATGCTCTGCCTGTCCGAGTTTCAGCTTGGACACGTTCACTACTACTCAGGAGAAGTGGTGTCGCATCACAGCAAGGAGACGAAGGACGAATCGGGACAGTTTTTCCAATTGATTGTCTCTAGGGGCAACTCGAAGTGCGTCATTGTGGACGACCTCATCGACAAGGGCAACACCATTCTTGCCGCATCGGCCAGGTTGCCGAAGAAAGCCATAATCACAGCCGTCATTGTGGCGAAAGAAGCAGGATGCCGTAGGGCGCGGATGGTGTGCGATACACTGAAAGTGCCCGTGTTTCTGACAGACAAGCACGAAGTCCTAACACCAAAGAAGGAGAAGAAATGAGAAAGGAACAGAAGAAGCGGCTAATCAGGCTGCGCCTTGCCCATACAGAACGAGTGGGCCGACGCATAAGAAGGGCATTTATGGCCTCTCTAAGCCTCTGAGTACTCAGGGGTAGGTATGGACATGGGCCAACCCTCGTTTGTGCCTTAGAGAACGAATATGCCAGCCTAAACGCATCCTACAGACAAAGGAGAGACATGAAAGGTGGAAGGAGAGTAGATTGGACTAGGAGAATGCTCCATCAGGGCAATATGGAGGCTGAATACCTCCGCTCTGACGAGAGCAAGACCGACTCGAAGAGGAGCAATTTGGCAAGAGTGATGGGAGGATAGGTATGAACGAACAACTGGATAGTATTTTAGCCAAGCTGGACACCATCGAGGAAAACGTCATCATCTCGCAGCGAGAGAGGGCCGATCTGTTGAGGGCGCTGAAAGAGACCGTTACAGACCGCAACGCCCACGCCCTCGCCTCGGAGAGCCTGGAGGCCGCCTTCCGCAGGCTCTGCGAGATCAATCGTGTCGCCCTGAAGGCCATAGCCAAATGCGAGGAGGTCGAATGCTGACGTTCACATCCATAGGCGTGGCCATGTTTCTGGCCGGAACCATAACGGGCTACATCATAGCCCGTATAGAAAGGCGGACGACATGCAAACATTACACAATCTGAATGAGCTTCCTGCCAAGGAAATAACCCCGGAGGACATAGGGCAGACAGCCCTGCGCTATGCCCACAGGGACGTTGTTGTGCATGGCGGAAACAGGACGGCGCGGAGCCTGACAGCAGGCGTGAGTCGGCTGTGCGGCGGCTCGTTTCTGAAGAATGTTGTGAACTCATCGGGCTTCAGGGCGGCTAAGTTTCTGTGCCTGTAAGGAGAACTCCATGATTCGCTGGGCTACGTTTACGCTCAGAGCACGCACTGATTGTGGTCAATGCGGCAGAGCAATAGAACGAGGGGAGCGAGTGAAGGGGAGGAAAGCCAATAGGAGATGGAGTGTGTTTTGTGGACGATGTGCGCCTGTGGCACAACAAATGAGGAGAAGGGGATGAGTTGTGGACTATGCGGAAGCGAAGATGACACAGTGAAGCAATTCGGAAAGTGGTGGTCTCCAGATGATGGGTGGCGCTTCGCTCCGCTATGCGCCTACTGCTGGGGGCAAGTGAAGGACGACAAGCCGAAGACCGGAGACTATGCCGTGTACCGGCAGGAGGAGTACGGAGAAGCAGCATTCGAGGATGATGCAGAATACGGGAGCATGATATGATGCCATGCAAAACAGGCGAGGGATGGGTGGTGAACAAGGATTGGAGCAAGAAGCAATTCAAGGACAGGGCTGCTGTTGAGCGCTATGCAATGAGGCGCATCCCTCCCGACCTGAAGCGGCTCGGCTTCGGGGTTGGAGTGTGGGAAGGCCCGGAGTATTTCAGGTATAGCTACGATGGACGCAAATAGAGGAGACGGAATGAAACTGGAACTGAGAACACCAAACACGGGCAATCCACATGTAGACGAAGTGTGGATCGACATGCTAATGGACGGACGGCACGCCGGAACCATGTACAAGAGAGATGCCGAGCGGCTGCGGCTACACCTGAGCATGCTTTACAAGGTGGCAGCAGAGGTGGAGTCGTGTGCATCGTACATCAAGGGGCACGGACTGACGCCAGAGGAGACAGAATGAACGACGCATACACAAGGGCGCGTAGGATTTTAGAAGCGGCAGAGAACAGCACCAAAAACAGGGATGCTGTATGGCGCGTGGAAAAGGTGGAGCTTCACGACTCGGGGTATGCCGAGCCTGGATATGCCAACCCAGAGAGCGGGGTGGTGGCAACGGGCAACTGGAACAACATCTCGCACTACGACAAGGAGAGGGGGGAGTTTGTGACAGACGACGAAACGCTGCCCCGTGTGTCTGCCCTCTTCGAGAAACTGGGCATAGAGATAGGGTGGAGCGATGAGTGGGCGGCATGCTGTGAATGCGGGAAGCTGGTAAGGATTGTAGCCGGCAGCTACGGATGGACGGCAAGCTATGTCAGCACGGACTGCGGGTTGATATGCCATGAGTGCATTGATCCGGCAGAGCACTTGAAGTTCATTGAGGGACGATCAGACGAGGCCCTCACGCTGGACATCGACCCGGGCGAGCACGGCTACACCAAGGCCAATGACGAGAGGTATGAGAACGGATGGTACGGAGGACAGAACGACGATCCGAATGCCATAGGCAAGGCACTGGAAGAGCTGGGCATTGAACGCTATCTGTTTAGCATTGACGGAGTGGGGCAGTTTGACTTATCCTTCTCCGTGTGGGTGCATGACAGCGAGACGCATCTACTAGAGGGGGAACCGAAGGGCAAGTGTGAAGATCCTGCTGACGTGCTGAAGCGTGGGCTGCAATCAGCCAGCATACAGACGGGAGAGGCGGAGGGTGATGGCATCGTGTACTCGAAGATACACAGCGATGGCACTGCATCCACACGCATGGTGTCGCCGGAAGAGTTTGTGAACGGAATCAAATAGGAGAGACAGAATGACCGAAGAAAAGACAGGCATAGGTGCATTCGGCACACGTAAGGACGTGAACAGAGAGCCAGCGCTGACGCCGGCAGAGATGCGGGCCAGGTATGGGGAGAAGAAATGAAATACATGGTGACAACGTCATACATCGACGTAATTGGTTTGATATGGATGCCGGCGGTGCAGTGCTCGATGCGCTACACGCTCACGGACTACGACATCGACATCTGCAAGGATGATGAGGGCAAGGTGACGAGAGAGTCTGTCGATTTGTGGCTGTCCACACACTCCGGAGACTTCCAAGGCATAGACGACTGGACTGCCAGCCTTGAGGTGGACGGGGAGACGGTGGACTTCGAGTGGGCGGAGGAAGAGTCCGAGTTCAAGTACATCGACACAATGGGGGAATATGAATGAGAGTTCCAACAGACTATAGGTTCTGCATTCAGTGTACGGACACAGCAAGCGGAACGGTGGGAGATTTCGTGTACCACAAATACGACAAGATGAGGGCGGCGTCACCCGTGTTCGATAGCGTTGACAAGTTGTTCGATTGGATGCGTGAGCGTGGCTTATATACGGGACAACTGAGTTCGTATGTTGTATTCACAAACGACGGAGAGACGTGTCTCTTTGATGGGAGAATGGCATGACAATGCGACAATTCATAAAGACGAATCGCGCCGAGCTTGACGAATGCATACGAGGGGCATGCCCCAACATCGGCAGGCTGAACGACGAGGACAGGGAAGATTGGATTGGGAACGATGAGGGCCTGTATCTATGGGCCAAGCAAGAGGGAGTGAACGTATGAGCGAGCGAGACCTACAACACATTGGTATGGGTGCAGTGGAGTGTGTCGCAGAGATGGTTGCGTCCCTTCGTGCCGCCGAAGAGTCAGACGAGGGCACGGCAGAGTATGAAGGGGAAACCCTCACTGCCGAAGAGATACAAGAGCGGATACATGAAGACCCTCTCTCGGTAGAGGTGCGGAGTGATTGGCATTCACCGGGCAGCGAGGACAGGGCGGAGTCACAGTACAAGATTCTGCTGAGCACAGGTGGACCGGCAACACAAATCATAGGAGAGCTGAACGAATGGGGACAGCCTGAGTCGGCAGAGATGCAGGCGCAGGATTGGTTCACCAAATGGGAAACCACAATGACATCAAGCGAGCAGGACGATGCGCTGTTGGTGTATGCAAATCAGTTCTACTTCGGGGAATGATATGGGCACCCCAATCACAGATCAAATCATTGACAGGATGATGGCGGCAGGGTACGATGGCTTCACGTCAATATCGGAGGCAACCCGCATCATGCGTGAGTTCCAGGCTTCCGATAAGAAAGAGATGACGTTCGGGATAATGGGTGCGCATGGCAAGTGTGTAGATGCAATACAACTACGGAGGGAGGGAGCATGAAGCATACAATTTACATCAGGCACAACCTCGGCATGTACCTCAAGGCTCGACGCCTTGGATGGCGCACGCTATGGACGGGAGAGGGCATCATCTGTATGACGAAGGAGGCAGCATGAGCGACACAGCGGACAGAATAGCGACAAGGATTTGCAGGGAGGTGTCGATGGTGGGCATATTGGACGAGGCTCCCGCCATCATAGACGAAGAGCTGGCTCCGCTACGTGAAGCAGCCAAGGCATTGAAGGATGCGCTCGGGGATGCCTCACCAGACACAGACCTTTGTAGTGGGAGAGAACACAAAGAGATGTGGGAGCGGTACGAGGCGGCACTCACACAAGCAGAGGAGGCGGGAATATGAAAGACCTGACGAACAAGTTTGTTGTAACGAATAGGCAGATTGAAGTGAACACAGACGAGCTTGAGGACATGCTGATAGCCAAGCTCTCGCTGACTCGGGAATCAGTGTTCACATGGGATGAGTACAGCGGGGCTGTGCGTAACACTCTCTCCACGCCGGGAGGCTGCTGATGTTTACGCAATGACATGAAAAGAAAGCTACAAGCTAGCAAGAGAGCAAGAGAACGAGAGAAGACAAGACGTACATTGGAATGGACAAAGAAGGGGAAGACATGAGCCACATAGTTACAAACCTCTACGAAATACAGGCCATACTGGAGGCGGTGCATGACTGGCACCATGACATTCCGCTGCCGCTGTTTGCTACATTGGACAACGTCATAAACGAAAGGGAAAAGGCAGAAGCCTTACGCGAAGCCATGAACGTAACGGACAAGGATGTGTACTACGCAGGAGAAGAAGCATGAACGCGAAGACATTGACAGCATTGAAGGGATCAATCAAGAAATGGGAGGCCATTGTCGCAGGGAAGGGGGCAGATGAGGGATCGGGCAACTGTCCATTATGCAATGTGTTTATTACGTCGAGTTGCAGGGGGTGTCCGGTTAGTGAGCGGGTAGGAAACGTAGGGTGCGGCGGTACTCCGTACGCCGAATGGGACTATCTCATGAGCAGGGAGGGAGCCTACGGGAAGAAGGGCATTGCTGATGTATCATCAGACAAGGCGCCATTAGCCCGCTCATATGCCGAGGCCGAGCTGAAGTTTCTGCAATCATTGCTACCAACAGAGGGAGAAGAAGCATGACATTCACCGGCACCATAGTGATGTATCAGTTTTACACTAGCAAGAAGTGGTGCGCCACCGTCACCGCAGGACAGGGCAAGTTCTATGCGGAGACGGGATGGCACATGGGTATGCACGAGGCAATGACTGAGATGGTGCACATGCTCGACCGCGACCATGACATTGTCTGGGAAAACATAGACGAAGACGGCAACTACGTGGAGATGTGAGGAGGGACATGAATGTGGATAGTACCAAAAAACCAACCGTGGTCAGCCTGTGCGCAGGATACGGCGGACTCGAACTCGGACTTAGGGCTGTTGTCGGAGATGTGCAGCAGCTACTTACTGTGGAGATCGAAGCCTTCGCCTGCGCCAACCTGGTTGCGAAGATGGAAGCGGGCGAGCTGGCTGCGTCACCTATCTGGACGGATATTAAAACAACTCCCAGATGGGCAGCAAGTTGTCTTCGACACCAGACTGACTGGCTACTGGCGGGCTTCCCGTGCCAGCCGTTCAGCCAAGCAGGTAGAGGGGCAGCGGATGCAGACCCGAGGCACCTGTTCCCTGCCATCCTCAATGTCATCGAGCAGGTTGAGCCAATGGCAATCCTACTCGAAAACGTCGAGGGCATTGTCAGTGCCAAGCTCAGTGGTGATGAGTGGGCAGACCCAGCCGGAACCTCCGTATTGCTCCATGTCCTCAGAGAACTGGAACGCAGAGGTTACAAGGCGACGTGGGATGCGGCAAGCGCGGATGGAACAGGTGCGCCACATGAGAGAAAGCGCGTATTCATCCTTGCTGTGCGAGCCGATGCGCTGGAGGACGCCGGACGTAGCACAAGCGGAGAAGGTGAGCAACAAGCCCAACTTCGGGCAACTTGGCTTGGCGAACGATCCCGCCCTGCACGGGTACACGGTGGAGAGGGAGCCAATGCAGAAGTCGATGGGCGGGGACGGGCAGAGCACGAAGCCGAAGGAGAGGATTGTGCCGCTATGTTCCGTGGCTGGCCAATGCCAAGATTCAGAATGCCATGTGGAAGGGTGCTTGCTCCGTGGAAATGGGGCTGGGAGCCACCGAGGACCATTGGAGATAAGGCGTTTCGCAACCCCGAGGAGCAGGGATGCGGGGGATTGGTGCATGAATCATGCGAGACGCGGCAAGAAGGAGGAGGACACATTGGTGGGGCAGGCGACGGATCAGAAGAGACTGGGGAGTCTCAACCCTCGATGGGAAGAGGCGCTGATGGGGCTGAAGCTAGGCTGGCTGCGTCCGAGTGCGACAGTCGAGTCGATGAGGTGAGGCTGGCCGGGAACGGGGTGGTTCCCGAAGAGGCGGAAGGTTCAATCAGAAGGATGATGGAGGAACTATTATGAGCGACAAGAAACATACACTACTGGCAGGGGAGATGATGTGGATACCCTATTGCAAAGCCATTGCATTAGGCGGCAGCTATGAGGCGCACTGTGCGAAGAGCTGTGTTGCCATAGGTGGCGAAACCTCTGGGGATTCGCAAGGAAGGACGGAGAGGGCGCTCGCGGGGGGTCGCATTGATGCCGCCGCATACAGGGCAAGGATGGAGGCCATTGAAATTGTGAGCGACATGTACGACAAGGGCATGCGGACACATG
>Ga0307928_10004953_pt1 | contig 10036 bp, 6 predicted proteins | sample AceLakmetagen232_FD_201815 | JGI IMG/M metagenome (GOLD analysis project Ga0307928, IMG submission 201815) | Saline water microbial communities from Ace Lake, Antarctica - #232 | ecosystem: Environmental > Aquatic > Non-marine Saline and Alkaline > Saline | place: Antarctica: Ace Lake...
AAGAGATAATTTCACCATTATAACTTATGTCACCATTTGTTTCACAAATACTTGTAATAATTTCTTCATCTTTATAATTTATTATTTGTCTATATTCTTCAATTTTATAATTAGAACCATTTGCATTTACTAAACAATTTTCATTATCCAAATTACATTCTATATTACGTTCTAAAGTTGCATATATTGGTATTTTATTTATTTTCATATAATCAACATTATCACACAATTCTAATATTACATTATTTTGCTTATTATTTTCAGAACAACCTATTAATGTAAATACGAAAATTAATATTGCACAACTTATTATGTATTTTATTCTCATTTTATCTCCCTGTAAATCAATAAACTTGTTGTGATTGTGGCATATAAACAATTTGTGGTTTCTTTTTATCGTAACTGCCACGTGGGTATGTTACAACTTTACCAGTTTTCGTATTTTGATATCTGCCATCACCAGTTGGTACATATTGCACACCGTCAATAATCATCATGTTTTGACCATTGACCGTTTGCGATTGTTTAATCCATTATTATATTCTTAATCGTTGTATTTTCCCCTAGGGTATGTTACAGTTTGACCAGTTTTCGAATTTCTCCATTTCCCAGAAGGTAGTCTAATATATTCTACACCGTCGACCATCTTCCCTTGAGGAATGTCGCCCATCTCTTCTTCTGGTTCATCCATTGGTTCTGGCATTTGTGGTTGTGACTGTTCTTGAGCTATTGCCATTTGTTCGAATGCATTCGCCCTTTGCGATTGTAATCTTTGGCTTCCTAACATTTGATAAAATCCATTACCGCTTCCAGTTTGAATATTTGCCATTCGTTCAAATCCCATTCCGGTATTTTGAACTTCGCTTTGACCAAGTGCATCACCATATGTTTCTTTTGCTTTTTTACCTTTGCCTTCAATTCCAGTTAATCTATTTGCTTTAATAACATCGGCTTCAGACTTAGTAATTGCAGCTTCTGCTTTCATCATTTCGGATTGACCTTTACTAATAGCAGCTGCACCTTGTGCTCTTTGTAAAAATCCTTTTGGAGCTAATTCTGCATATTGATATCTTTGTGTTGCAATACCCGAACGTTCATCAATTTTTTGTTGTTTGTCTGCAACTTCTGCAGCTTTTTCCCGTGTCTTTATTAATTCTATTTGTTCTGGGGATAATCTATCTCCACCAACAATATCTTTAGATTTTCTTTCCCTTATTACTTGGGAACTATATCCATCATTGGTAGTACCACCTTTTGTTTTGGTTTCTCCTAATATTTTATCATCAATTGTTGGTATACTTGATTCTACACTTCCAGGACTACCTTCTACTGTCTTTTGATATGAACTACTTGAATCAACTTGTGTAGCTGCAATTCCGCCACCATATTTTAATTCCATAAGTTCTCGTTCTCGTTGTGTTGAAATTCTTTCTTCATCAAATTTCCGTTCTTTGATTTGACTAGGAACTATACGACTACCAATCGCGCCGCCGACTGCTTTAGCTGCGTTACCAATATTACCCCAAAATCCTTGAGCGTTTTTGTTCATTGGTTCACAATCAAGTATGTTAGCAACTTTGTCTCCGTCAGCGTCACCAAACAAATTGAGTTTCTCTTGAACGTTTACTCTTTTCCAAGCTGTGCCTTCTGGTTGTTTATACATACCAGCCATAGCAGATGCTTGTTTATTTTTAGCGCCCATAATATTTTGCATGCCTAGCATACTATTAATCTTAGATTGGTTTTTTGCGCCCATTATAATTTGTCCCACACCTTTTGTTTGTGGTCGTAAATTTGGCATACCTTTACTTTTAGCTCCGCCGATTAATTTATTAATATCAACTTTAGATTTACTCCCACTGAATAAACTATTAACATTGAAGTTGCCTTTTGGTTTCTGTGCTCCGCTGAAATATGCATTCATACTTTTAGGTGCACCACCGCTTGCAGTAAGCATTTTACTTTTCTGTGCAGCGTTTTGCATTTTGCCACCACCACCCATACTTAAAAATGACTTTGCTTTCATATCAAAAGCATTTACATTAAATCCACCTTTGGATTTTTGTGAACCGCCCATTACCATTGAAACTTTATTTTGGTAATTGGATTTTGAAGATTTTGCGGATTTACCCATTATATCTTCAACCTTTTTTGAATAGTTTTTATTATACATGTTTCCACCTCTAAATATTTGTTTATTGTAATTATTATTGATTGGTTTATTATTGAATAGTCTTGTTTTAGCGTCCAGCTGACCAGCAAATATTTTATTTTTACCAGCTAACATTTTCGCTTTAAGATTAACACCTTTATTAGATAAATTGTTTACACTATTATTAGATTTGTTAATCATTTCCTGTTCTTTATTCTCAGACCAATGTTCATCATGTGGAATAGGATTTTCTCCTGTTCCCATAATGTCATTATATTCGAATATTTTTCCTTTTCCTATTTCTGATAATGTTGGTATTCTCATTTTTAATTGGCCTCAATTCTTACAATATTTTGTCATTTTATGTTTTTTTTAATATCCTTCTTGACCTTCGCGCCGTATGGCCGCGACTATCATGTATATCACTATAATAAAGAACAAAATAAATGGAAGTGCTTGGAAGAAATCCATATACTTATCTATACCTGCATATATTTCATCTACTGTCGCTCCATCATCTAAATCATATATTGCTGTTGAATTTGCTTGTTCTTTTATGATAGGTACAAGATTACCTACAAAAACTTGATTAAAAACGATATACATTATTCCTAATCCAAATAACATAATTAATCCATAAACCCATGCAAATCCTGTAGATTGTCCGCCTTTACTCATTTTTTAAACCTCATGTTTCTAGCATTTACTGCTCTGGTTGTTCGATATTTTTTAGGAAGCTTTACGCTTTCTTTAACTTTAAATGTTTTCTTTTTAACCGTCGGAACTGTTGTCTGTTTACGTGTGTTAAATGTTCCAGATGGCATTTTTCTATCTAATATTTTACTTTGTGGCATTGATAAACTTTCCGATAGTTTAGACCCATATGTTTTTGATGGTTCAACCATTCTATTTCCAAAAGATGGTGTTTGTTGTGTCGGCTGATTTCCGCCCATTGCCATTCTCGGAGTTTGTAATGCCGCCATAGCGCCTACACCGGATAGTCCGCCGAGAGTTACTCTTGAAGCTTTTTGTGCATCTAATCCTTTTACTGCACCAAACATGGTATCGACTTTATCTTGCGCAACATCACGTGAAGTTAATTCTTGCGGTTGTGAATAAAATTGTTTTTGTTTAAATTCTGACCATAAATCTCTTATTGGATTATTAACTGTCCAGGAACTCGGATATCGTTTTGATGATGTTCCACCGCCACTTCCTAGATTACCTGCTAATAAAGGAGGGAATCCCCAAACCATACCACCAAGTCCACCGATAGCTGCACCAGTTAATAGTCCGCCACCGAATCCGCCAACTGCTGTAGGTGGAAGTATATCAACTCCACCTATTACATCTGGCGCACTTATCGCTTCAGAGCCAGTTTTTCCGCCAGTGCCGCCTTCTATACCGCCTTCTGTAGTAGCATATTCTTTAGGTATTGCACCAACTCCAGTAGTCGATTTTCCTAATGATGAAACTCCAGTTGTCCCCATACCCATAACTGCAGGTTGATTAATTGATTCTCCAATACTAGTTTTACTATTTCCTAAACTTGATATTAATTGATAAGCTGAAAAAGTGCCAGGACCAAGAGCTTGAGGCGCACTTGTACCTAAACCTCTCATAATTTGTGAACCCATATTAGATGTTTTTAATAAATTATTATAAGTTAATTGTCCTTGATTGTAACTATTCGCAGTTCCACCAACTTCAAGTTTTACATCACCTTTGAGTTTTGACTCTGAACCACCCATCAATCCAGAATCTGTTCCCCTATGGTCAAATCTAGTATCTCCGCTTCTACGACCAGCCATCGGACCACTTTCATCTAAGTCCCACTTATTTGGTTTACTCCGTGCTAAATAACTATTTTTAGGAGTTGTTTTAAGTTTTATATTTCCACTAACGACTGATTCAGAACTAGCTTCTCTGAAATTTACTCTGCTAACACTACCTCTGCCACCTGCAATTGAACCTCCTTTGTTTCCTAAAATTTTTTGCAAAAATGTAGGTTTTACTCTGTCGCCCCAAAAACTATCTCGTACTAATCCAACTTCTGGTGGTTTTGTTTTTAAAACAGGAACATTTGCACCTGGGGTCGCATATGTTGTTTCTCCTTTGAATACATACGATTCATATTTTGGAACAGTTGGTTTTGGTGGAGTAATTCTAATCACTTTATCAAATTTACTTTTAAAATTTTCAAAATTAGTTTTTGCATCAGTTCTAAAATCACTATTTTTACTAAACGTTCCAGTACGTTTATCAAATACAACATTTTTACCTGTTGTTGTTTTGCCTGTTGATATTGTTTTTACATTCCCAGAAAATGTATTTAATGGTTTATTAACATAAACAATTCTTCCTGTGGCTGTTTTATAAAAATATTTAACTCCGTCTGTTTCTATTTTTCTGTCTACCCCACCTATTCTTATTTTCATGTTGGCTGGGGTATTTTTAATTGAATATGTACTATATTGCTGACTTGTCTGACTACCTTTCGAAATAGATTTTACATTATCTATTATTGATTGCTGATTAACTGCAGGTTCGGAAGCAGATTCCAAATAATTTTTTATTCTTAATTTTTCAGCGGCTGAAGTGGAAGACGAACGATATGATTTCAACATTATTTTATATTGTTGTTTTGTCAACGTCACTTCTCCTGTTCCACGGTTCGCCACATATTGTTTATATGATGGTATTTTAAATGTTCTAGAACCAACACCAAAATCTCTACTCAAGAAATCTTCATATTGTTGTTTACTTATTTTTATTCTATTTGAAGTTGCTGCATCACGAGTTGTTGATAGTTTAGTTGATGCTTTACCTGTTTTAGATATTCCAGTTTCCTTAAATGCTTCATATTTATTTCCTATTTTTCTAACAGAATATCCAGAATTATATAGTTCATTTGCGCTTGCTCTTTGACCTGGATATATTCCACTCTTTGTATATATATCCGCTATATTTTTATATGAAACACTTCCATCTGGAAATGTGACTTTTACTCTAACATTTGATGTTGAAGTTGAATCTCCCATTTTGTAAAAACCCTTCTGTTGATTTTTTGCTAATTTTGTAATAGTTAAATCTGGTTTGGTTCCTGTAGGACTTAATTCAATTTTAATTTTTCCCATAGCAGTATCTACATCTAAAGGTTTCTTGAATCGTTGATTAGATAATTCTTTTGAAATAGTTTGGTCATTTTTATAACTGGATGTCATTCCTTTCGGAACTGCTCTTGTTCCTCCAGTTGCAAGTTCGTTTGTAATAGCTTTATCAATTTGTCTCGCAACAATGGTTTTCTTTATTTGAGTACCAGTCTTTGTAATACCTTTTGCACCCTCTTGAATAAGTTTAAGTGATAACAATTTACCTGCAATATCTGAAGCCATTCTACTAACATTTTGTTCTCCTTTTATTGTTTCAATTGTTTCCGGAACTACTATAAGTCCAGTTAAAGCGCCAATACCTAATCCTTTCGCGAATGTTCCCCATGATGCTTTTCCTAACTCAACAGCTTTTTGGCCGACGTTTGTTTTTACTATTTCGCCAGTTATAGGTGCTGTTAATCCTTTTATTAAACTCGTTCCTATTATTGTTGAAGCTAAAGCTCCTTCTACTGCATCCCATTGCATGTTATCAAAATACACACCCGCTTTATTTCCAAAACCTTCAACTTCGCCAGGCGAAACACTATAGGGTCCATCATAACCGCCCAAAACAGCATGCAATGGATTTAAATTTTTCCATTTGTCGGGTTCGCTCGGGAGACTTACTGCTGCAACTTTTAAATTATCACCATATTTTTCCCACAGTGCAGGTGCAGTTGCAAGAAATTTTCCTGTATATAATCCTGCCTTTATGAAGGCTTCTTTACTCCATTTGCTAGATTCTATAAAACCATCAGAACTATGAGTGATAGCTCCTAAAAATTGTTTCAAACCTTTATCATCTTCATTTGAATTTTCAGATTTTTTAAAAACTGCTAACCCATCATACTGACTAGACCTTTTGCCCGATTCTTCTATCATTCTTTCCCAAGCACTTTTATTATCTATTACTTCGGTCAATCTTTGAAGTTCACCAGGGACGGTTACTATTCTTTCTTTATCCCCAAAAACATTTATTATTTCTTCCGATATCCCGCCAGCTTTATTAATTATATCTTGTCGTCTATTTATGTCTGCTACTAAACTATTACGTTTGTCAATATCACTTTGGAGTGTTGTATCACCAGCATTAATTTTATCAACAAGGTCAACTTCTTGTTTTGTTAAATCAACATTGGATGTTCTTATAATTTCATAATTTGCAATTTTTTCCATTATTGCATCATACTCGGAAGATGGAGAATTTTTATCCGCATTATATTTAGCTATTCGTATATCCAAATCTTTAGACATATTTCGTTCTTTAAAATATGGTCCAAATCCTGTAGATACTTTTTCATCTTCTTTTTTTGCATCTGCTAATCGGGCTTTTGTCGCATCTATAGATGCTTTTGTTTTTTTATCGCCAGTTTTTTTATATTCGGCTTCTAAAACTTCTAAGTCATCTTCAATAAGTTTTATTACTCCATCCGTACCATATTTCGCTATTTGTAAAGTTGTTAATGAATTTACATCATCTCCAATCAGAGTATTTGTCTCTGCTATTCCTGCGTCTATTTCATCTACTTGTTTAACAGCTCTATTAATAAATATTGCTTGATTATCACTTAACTCTTTAAATCTGCCTTCAACTATTTTGTTATCCTGTTTTTTGCTACCAGTTGCTGGCATCCATTGGTCAATTATTGAATTGTGTGCAAATTCTACATCTTCTCCTAACTTACTAACTTTTTGTTGCGAAACGAGTGATACTGGCGTATCTCCCATATAAGTTTCTATGTTAAATGCTCCTTCTTTTTTAATTTCTTTCTTTCCTGTTTTTAAATCTATACGATAATCTCCTGTTCTCCACCCTTCCGGTAATTCAGCAGCATAAGAACCGCCAACTTTAGTACCTAGCCGAGCTTCCATCTTTTTTCTCTCTGCGTCTGTAACTCTTCCGGCTTTGTCTCGTTTATTATAAATTTCTAAATCTAATGCTATTTGCCCAGAAGATTTATCATATTCTTTTAATTGTTCTGCTGTTTTATCTTTGATTAAATTTAAATAGTCTTTTTCTCTTTTGATTGCTAATATTTCTCCTGCTAAATCTTTTCTTACTTTATTCATACTTGCATCAGATGTAGAAGAAAATACTGTCGTTCCAGCAACTGTTCCAGGTAATAAACTATTAACATCTATTCCAGGATGTTTCTTTTGTAATGATGCTTGAAATTTTGCTATTTCGTTTTCTAGTTCACTTACTTGTTTAGTATCACGAATCAAAGTTGATTGAGAATTTAAATAATTGACTCTACCTCGTAAATCTGCAAGTCTTCTCGCATCCGTTTCTGTACCAGATGGTATAACAGGACCAACAAAAGCTGGTTCATTACTATCGCCCATAAGAAGTGTAGATTTATCTGGTCTTTTAGGACCAATAAATGGAGCTTTTTCAACCTTCACTTTATCTAACGAAACAAATTCAACACCTTTAGGTTCGGGCATTCTCGGACCAACAAAATCTGCTTTATCTTTTGCCATTGGAATAGGCGTAGCTGTAACTTCGAGCACAGGGTCATCCCTAAACATAGCTGGTCGCAACATTTCTTCGAATCTTACATCTTTTGTTCCAACTGTAAACCCACCTTCTTCGGCAATAGGCATATTATTAATATTTACTGTCTCTACTGTAGAATTATCTCGTTTTTTGATTGCACTTTTTGATTTTGGTCTTAGTGCATTTGTAATTTTTGCAGCGTCCTCTGTGCTTCGTGCTCTAACATTATATTGTTTTTGTTTTAATATAGCTTCTTTTTGTTGAGCTCCGGATAGATTGATATTTCTACTTGATAATGCTCGTTCTGGAGTAACCCACTGTGTTTCTCCGCCAATATTAACTCTTACTCTATCAGTATCAGAAATTTTACCTGCTGCGCCGTATGTTTGAACCCTTCTTGCACCTTTGCCACTACTTATACTACCCGAAAATTGTGAACCTGTTGTTCCGCCGTATGTTATATTCCCAGAAGAATCTCTTACGCTTGTACCGACAATGCCTTTAAACGTACCGCCGCTCAATGCTCTTTCTGTAGGCGTTAATGATGTATCTTTCGCGGGAGTAGGCGTAGATGCTGTATTTACGTTAGAACTTGAACCGCTAGAACTTGAACCGCCACCACCTCTCGCTATATAACTTTTATACGCAGTACCGCCTTGGTACGCTGGATTATCGAAAACACTCATTTATAATCAACCTCGTTTTTTAGAATGAAATGTATAGTTTTTACTAACATATAGATATTCTTGGCACTACTCCTTTATATATATATTTGTTGAGATTGGTGATTTGCCTTTTAAACCGTGATTGTTTGTTCTATTTCCTCCCTAACCCAATCCAAACTACAATTTTTAGATATGTTATCTTCTGCCCACAATGGTTGTAAATTTGTATAATGACACAATCTATAAACATCTGCTTCTGTTTTAGCGGAACTCAAAGGAATGATATGGTCAATATGAATTTTTCCGTTTAAAACATTGACCCAACTCATATCAGACAAAAACTGCTTTTCTATGTAAATTTTTAATTCCTGCGGAGTACATCCGATTATTTTAAAGGTTTTATTATTTTTTTGCATATTTTTTGTTCTTAAAAAACAACGTGTTCTACATCTCATTTTACATGATAAATTGAATATAATATCATTTTTCATTTTATATCTACGCAACGTATTTCTTCTATTTTTAAATTCCGATGTTGAATTTAACCCTTTTCTTCTGTTTTTATTTTTTGGTTCTTGATGATACCCTCTAAGTTCATATCTATTTTTTTCTCTATAATTTGCATAATAATTAACATATTTTTTTGAACTTTGACGCGTTTTTCTCATCAATTTTACTTCTAATTTATTTTCATATTTCTTTTTTACTTTTTTATAACCATCGCTTCGATGATATTTTTTCCGCCTTTCGACAACTTTAGGTCTGCTATCATATTCTTTTTTTTGTTGTAAAATTTCTTCGTGATGAGAATTATAATATTGTTTATTATAACATTTTCTACACATTCCTTTAGAATGGTGTTCCCCGCCACAAATCCTACACATTTTCATATTTTAAAAATCCGGTTTAATATCATCTTTTCTTAATTCAAAATCTTTAATCCACTCGATGTGAGTTAGTATACCCATCTCCAATAGCTTGTCGGCGATTGTTCTATCTCCAATACTTCCATAACCTTTTTCGTATGCTTCTTCTACTTTTGCAGCATTTAGAATTTTTGATTTAAAATGCTTTTTCATATCAAGATTACCTTTAATATCTTTCTTGAATTGTTTATCAAATGCGCCATATAATTTCATAGAATCTTCATACTCTTCTTTTTCAAATTCTTCTGAACCTTTAATTAATATTTTTAACCATTCTATGTTATAATGTAAATCTTCAGATTCTATCTCTTTAGTTTGAATCCATTCACCTTTACCGCTTTGATTACATTTTCTTTTGCCCAGTGACATTGATTGCGAAATCATGACCCAAATATTTTCCTGGAAAGTTATTAGTCCTGCAGCTTTACCCATTTGTCTAGTGAACCATCTTTTTGGTACCCTTCTACCAATCATTATACTAACTGTCATTGTTTTCTCCTCCGTTCGATTTCTTCTTATATTTTTTGAAGAAGACAGATAAATCTCCTTTCTGTACTTTAAATTTTTCTAATAATAAATTTAATAATAATGGAACAACCATTATGTATAATATCGCTTGCCATAATACAAGGTCGATATGA
>Ga0307928_10004954_pt1 | contig 10035 bp, 11 predicted proteins | sample AceLakmetagen232_FD_201815 | JGI IMG/M metagenome (GOLD analysis project Ga0307928, IMG submission 201815) | Saline water microbial communities from Ace Lake, Antarctica - #232 | ecosystem: Environmental > Aquatic > Non-marine Saline and Alkaline > Saline | place: Antarctica: Ace Lake...
GTAAGCATCCTCCGGTACATCCGCAGACAGGTTCACCGAACTCCACGCCGTGTCCACCGCCTCACCAACGGCTACGGCCCGCCACAGCACCTCCCAGTCCACGAACCAGCCCCCGCTCGGCGTGGTCGTCGTCGGCGTCGTGTGCGTGGTTGTGGTCGTTGTATCCGTCGTGGTGGGATACCACATCTCAGGCACCGTGTAGTTGAGATACGCCGCCCCGTTGCCTGACGAGTTCGCAGGCACCCGGTGGGGTGGCCCCAGGTAGATGAAGCTCTCGACGCCCTGCGGGAACTCCCAGACCTGGAGGTCGCTGTTCGTCAGGTCGAGCATGTGGGATACTGCAAGGCCTGTGGCCGCAGCCTGCGGGCGGTAGTTCCCGGGGCCGAAGTCCAGTACGTAGTCAGCCATCAGCGTGCTCCTCTTCTCAGTAGGCGATTGATATCACGACGGGCTCGCATAAGGGCGGGCCGCAGGAATGGACGGGCTGCCATCGTCTTCGTCCCCAGTTCCAGCCACACAGCGTACTTGACGTTCGTGCCTACACGCAGGATCGGCACCGGCCTCTTGTCCAGTTCTGACGTGATGCTCCGCAGGAGCCGGCGCGTGCGGGTGTGTGGCGGTTCCCCGTCTACCGACGCTGCGTACTGGGGGTGCGTGCTGGTCGGGCCGGGGTGCCGAAGCGTGTTCTGGATGTCCCGCACCATCATGGCGCCGAGCACCTGCATTCGGTTCACAAGGGTATCCTCTACCTTGTTCACCACGTCCTTGCCGTGCCAGGCGATCTTCATTTCACCCTCACGACGTTGATCTCCCAGATGCGCCGCCGACCTGCCACATCCTTGAGGCCCGTCATCGGCGCTTCCGATGCTGGCGACGGCGCGTACAACTCCCCGTTTTCCATGAGGAGGCGGTACGTCTCGTCAATCTCTGCGTTCTGCGGCGGCATCCAGATAACATGCGTCACCTTCACTCGAAGGCTTTGATAATATACCGCCTGCTCTGCGCTGATCGGATTCAGGCTACACGGCACGTCGAGGATGACCGTAGCGTAGGTCGTCACCCAGCCGCCCATGCTATCCTGCACCCTGTTGGGCGCTTGGATTCGGCAAGTCCGGTTGCACATCGTCAGGAAACTCATGGACCCCTCACGTCATCAATACCCAACCCGCAAGACCCCCGATAGCGAGAAGCTCAAAGCCAAGTAACCAGAGCACGAGCGTCTGCCCCTTTTCCAGACTACCAACTCTCTCCTGCATCCCGGGGCAGGGCAGGTTATCCAGTTTGTCCCATACGGTGTCTAGGCTCTTGGCAATTCCCTTCAGCGTCGCCTCTGTCTTGCCCGCCCGATAGCCAACATCGAAAGTCTCCCGCGCTGCCTGCTTGTCGTTGCTCATATCAGTAGCGTCTCTCTATAGGGCAGGAGTGTTGCTTTCATTCCAGCGGTGAAGGGGCCGCCTTCGAGTAGCGTTGCAGAGGCCGCCCACTGATAGGGGCCAAGCCGTTCGGACAGGAGCACCCCGCTCGTCGCCGTGAAGTCGGCAATGCCCCGGGCAAGGTCGATGCACACCACCTGTACGTCTTCCGGCACCGTGCCGTACCCGCCTGTGTATTCCACCAGGACGTTGCGATAGCCCGTAGACCAGACGCCAGTGAGTTGGATTTCCCCTCGGGTGGGGTTCACGGTGAACTCGGATTCCGGCGGGCCAGCAATGCCGAGCATCAGCGTAGTGCCCATGCAGTATGCCCCCAGCAAAGGCCAGAGGTCGATTGACGGGTAGGAGGTGTAGCCTGCGGTGGCCGTGGCCGTCCAGCCCGCAAAGGCGGTAATCACTGGAGCGAGTCCCCCGATGGTGTTCTGGGGCGCTGCCGTCAGATCAATGGTGACGGGCGTCACTACAGCGAGCATCACGCTCCGCAAGGTCATCGTCTGCCCGTCCTCGGATATGCTCACGCTGGCGTTGCTGGAGGTCGCCTGCGAATAGGCCACCTGCAGGGCGCTGGACTGTCCCGTACACACCCTCGTTACCGCCGTCACGGGCCGCTGCTTCAGGAGCAGGTACGGATCGCCGGGCCCGTCAAGGAACTCCCGGTACGCGCGGCTCACGAAGTTCCGCTGGCAGTAGCCCTCAATCACATCTGAGGCGGCGTTGAGCAGGTCTTCCACCATCGCATCGGCCATGTTCGCAATGGGAATCCCGCTGATGCTGCGGAACCTCGCTACGGTCGTCAGTGCATACGGGTCAAGAGCCATCGACTCTCCTCCAGAACCGTCCGCCTGGGGGCTGGCAAGCGAGGAGGAACCAAACCCACCAGCACCCAGGCTTCAGGCATTCCTCTCTACGTCCAGGCCGTTTCGGTGCCCACCCACAACGCCGCCTGAGCGTAGCGCGGGTTGTACCGAAACAACTGCACGAGCACCGGCACCGCAGCAGCACTGTTGATGCTGATGTTCACGTGCGTCGCGTCCGGGTCAACCGTCTGAATCTGCGAAGCCCGCACCTCCATGATCGCGGTTTCCAGCGCAGCGTTGATATTGGCCGGGGTCGTCAGCGTCGCCACGGTCGTCGGGTTCGTCCCGTCGGCGTCCGTAGCCGTCACCAACTCGAAGTTGGTGAGGTTCGAGGCCGCCGTCAGCAGCGTGCAGACCGCAACCACCTTCTCGTAGATGCCGATAGGCAGCCAGGCGGCGAAGACATCCACATCCTCGCCACTGATGTCCGCACTGTAGAACGGTGCGACGGCCATGTTCCTGGTCAACAGTTCGATGTCAGCCATGTGCTTCTTCCCTTCTGCTTACTCGTCCAAGCCCTAAAAGTATGGTTCGGGGACGGGACGGCTAGCCCGCCCCCGAACGCAGCGGACTATGCTCCACCAGTCGTCGTAGTCGTCGTGGTTTCCACTACCGTACCCAGCACGACGAAGGGGCTGTACGTCGCCCCGCCGTTGTGAGGCGTCACGTCACTCAGCCACCACGGCTGCCCGTCATCCCGCAGAACGTAGCGGAAGCAGGTGATGTCGTAGTTGAAGTACAGGTGAATCGACGTATCCGCCTTGGGTGAGAGCGCAGAGTTCTTCCCGCCGATCATGTACTGGCTGAGGTCCACCAGAGCGATGTCGCCCTGGACTCCCAGGGTGCTGCACTTCTCGGTGACGAAGTACGGCCTCCCGAGAATGGTACTTGCCAGCGAACTCGGGAGCATGCCCGGGCCGATGAACATCGGCGTTCCGCCGGCGCCCAGGGGGTCCCGCATCCGAGCCAGCTGGTTCTCGGCCTCGGCACTCAGGAGCCAGATGCACCGGCTACGGCCGGGAATCCACATCCGCATCCACATGTCGAGGATGTCATCGAACCGGATCAGCCCGGCGATGTTCCGGGTTTCTACGATCAGGGATGGGTTGGCCGCGTTGATGCAGCCCAAGGGCATGTTCACGCCCGTGCCGTTGAGGTAGTCATCATCGGATTGGAAGGCGATGCTCTGCCCGGCCATCTCCGTCAGCAACGGCTCGATGCTGATGGGCGAATCGTCCAGCAGTTCGTCAGAGACGTGGACGAGCACGATCTTCTTGTGCAAGGTCAACGTGACCTTGGCGAAGGCAGGCTTGCTCGGGCTCTTCGACGCACCCTCCCCCGGGCGGTAGATGGTGATCCCGCCGAAGAAGGTGTTGACGTTGCTGGTCGTGTTCACCGCAGGCATGGAGACAGCGTTCGTCCCCATCGGGATGAACTGCGCCAGGGGCAGTACGATCGAGCTTTCCAGGGCGATCCGCTTGAGGTCCGCGATGAACTGCGTGGGGACCAGGAAGCCGCCCTGCTCGTCGTCGTGCTCGACCATCACGTGCGTCTGCTTGATCTCGGCGCTCGCCTGACGCCACTTCAGCAGCGGCTCATCCGGATGCACACCCTCCGGGCCCGCTGCCCGAACCGCCATTGCGAAGGCGCCCTGACTGCGGAAGCCTCCGGTGGGGTCGTCGGCGAGTCGGTCGTGCACCTTGGTCACCGCAGCCTTCTCGATAACCTCGGTTTCCAATTCGGCAGCAGCCTTGGCCTCTTCCTCCGTCTTGGCTACCGCAGCCTTCTCGGTCTCCTCGATATACTCATCGAGGGTCTTAGCCTCGGCGATCCCTTTTGCAATGAGGAGATCCGCCACGTCCTTGCCCACTTCGATCAGGGCGCCCGCCTCGTAATCGGTGCCTCCCAGGGCAAAGTCCTTGAGCATCAGGACTGATACCTTGTCCATTGCTTCGTCCTCTCACCGTTGTCTCCTCCTCTTCGGTCTGTGCATCTCCAGGCCGTTCCCAGCGTCTACCTCCGCCCGAGGGCTGGCAGTTCACTGGGGCAGCCCTGATACATCAGTCCTCTACGGTCACGCGGCCTCTGAGGGCCGCATCGGTAAGCCTCCGTACTTCTACAGCCCGGATCGCCCCTATGGGTGCCCGGGAGGTCAAGAGTTGTCGGGCATCACAGCGAGCAAGGGAATCCCGATCCCGCACATCCTTGGCGGGCTCGAAGATCGCCCCGTCATGGCCGTCGCAGTGGGTCCGGGCCGCTGAGACGTCCCAGGCGTCCTTCGGGTATCGGTATGCCTGCTCGGTCATGGCGCTCTCGCCCTTCAGCTTGCCCATGATGATGCTGTACGTCGTGCCCTCGTGCTCCCGTGTGGTCCTGCGGAATGAGTCGGCATCGAAGTCCCCGGGGTCTCGCAGCCTGCAAGCGTGCTCGTTGGGGTAGGGCTTCTTCCACCTGAAGGTTTCGCCCACGTCCGGCAATTTCATAAGGGCCAGTAGGCCTTCGGGGATGCTCTTGACGCCCGTCTTCACGGCTAGCGCCAGGGCCTCGGGGTTCGACGGCACCGGCACGGCACTGTATTCCCAGAGTTCCCAGTCCGTATAGATGCCCCGGCATCCCGCCCAGTCCGGCCGTGCCTTCAGGTCGTCTTCGACGGGCTCGCGAAAGCCCCCGCTCTTGGGCATGAATCCGACGCTCCAGGCTTTGAGTACTTCGTCGGCATAGAGGTCGAACATGATCTGCGGAAGGTCGTAGTTCGCCACGGGATGAAACTGGGGCTTGGCGATGATGTCATTCTTGCGCACCTTCTGCCAGAGGCTCTTGCCGATAGGCAGCGCGGTGTGGTCGTGCATGGCGAGCACGATGGGGTTCTTCTCGAAGTTCTCGAAGTCGCAGCCTGCGGGCAGCAGCACTTCCTGGTCCCGGTCCAGGGCGTCAGTGGATATCTTCACCACCATCGTCTTGTGCTCCCGGTCCACGTCATCCACGGTGGCCTTCGCCACGGCAACGTCGGCGTGCTTCAGGCTCTCGGGGAAGGCTCCACGCCCCGGCCCCGGGCGTTCCTGGCGACGCATCTCGCCCCCGCACTTCGGGCACTTCAGTTCGACGCAGTGCTTGTCGCTGGCCAGCTTGTGCCCGCACTCGATACACTCACACTTGTACTTGCCCTCATCGTCCTCGGCCTTGCTCTTGGCCGTCAGAACCATGTCCGCACCGCAGGCTGGACACTTCAGCCCCTCGGCCTCTTCGTCCAGAACCTTGTTTGCTTCGCAGGCTGTGCATTTGTAGAGCACACTCATGGGCTCTCTCCTTCCAGTTTGGCACGGGCCTCTCGCAAGAGCACACCTTCTCGGCTACGCCATTCCGTAGGCCCAATCGCATTGCGACTATCCTGGGGAACACCAACGTGTGCGGAGACGTCCCACTCGGCTTCTCGTAGTAGGGCAACTGCCTCCGTCAGCAGTTCCCGCAGGCTCTCGTGGGATTCCAGCACTTCCCGCATCAGGCTAGGACACACATCATTCCCACATCCCGGAGGGGGCATACCCTTCTGCAATACGTCAATGAAGAGCTTGGCGACGATATCTCCCTTCATTGCCTTGCTCCTTCTCTGTGGGCAGGGTTGCCGGGGATGATGAGACCCCTCGGCGCCTGCTTGGTCTTCGGCCTCGGCACGGCCATGAAGTACATCAGGGTCCCGCAGCGCGGGCACCGTATCTGTGCGGAGCGAACATCCCGCCGGTCTCTGTAGCCGCAGTGCATACACCAGAGGTCCGCCATCACTCCTCCCCTATCAGCATCGGCTCGACGTAGCAGTTGCACCCAGGATGCAGCGGCGGCAATCCCACCGTTTCGTAGTCCAACTTCAGGTGCCTATCCTCGTGGGTGATGACGGTTCCCTGCTCGTAGTAGGCCCCGCCGAGTTCAGCTATCTTGCCGTTGAGGGGCGCACACCATTCGCAGGCGTTCGCCGTCGTCCGCCACCGCTTCCCGCCGATGACGCCCGTCTGCTTCCACGCGGCCTCGTGGCCCGCCTGGGTAGCCCTGGTTTCCTCTGTCTTGGCGATGATCCGCGCCCGGCCCTTGTCCCACTCATCGAACTTCTCATCGATCCGCTTGGCGAGTTCCGCATGGCTCTCTCCTACCGCTATGCCCTCAGCAAGCTGCTTCCGCAATTCCACGTCGAGCGTGTCATTGATTTTCGCCGCGAACTTCAGGGGCTGCGTCTCCAGATATTCTTGAATCTGGGGATTCTGCACGTCGAAGGAGAACACCGCCCCAGCGTAGTCAGTACCCTCGACCAGCAGATGTACCTGGGCCACCCCGGAAGCACCCCCAGCCTCCAGGTAGCCGCCGATGATGGGCCCCGCCTTCGTCGCCAGCAGCACATCCCACTGCTCCCGCTCCAGCCACTCGAGCTGCTTGGTGACGGCCTTCGGTATCGCCGTCGTCAGGATATGCCGTCGAAGTTCCCGGCTGTAGTCGAGCAGCACCGTGTAGAGCTTCTGCCCCTCGACGGCCTTGGAGCTAGCGGCAGGAGTCGAACCTGCAACCTGGGCATTACGGGTGCCCTGCTCTGCCGGTTGAGCCACGCTAGCAGCGAGTCCGAAGGGCTGTCCACCTCCACCAGACGATATGGGCTCATCCCCGCCCTCCCTCGGCTCCATTCCCTCCCGCACCCTGACTTCGTTAGGCACCAGCACCTTCTTGTCGAGGTACACTTTCGTCTTCTCCAGGGTGAACACCTCATCTTCCGGCACCGGATCGTCATAGGCCACGAACAGGTTCTCGTCACCGTACAGCGGGATGATGTCGCGGTTGATCTGGTCTTCCTGCAGCACGCATCTCGGCTTCACAGCGTACCGGGCGTGGAAGTCCCGACCCTCCCGGGCGTTGCTACGGTTCACGTCCTTGGTGAGCAGGATGCTCATGGGCACATCGTAGGCTCCGGCGATATCCTCCCTGGTCAACTGCCGCTCGACGGGCGTCAGCATGTCCTTCGGGTAGATGCCCAATTGCAGCAGTTTCATGTCGGAGCTGATGACGGGGATGGTCCCCGCAGTCGTCGCCCCCCGGTACTTCCGCCTGAAGATGCGCTCGAAGCGGTCTTTGTCATCCGGGCTCATTCCCTGCGGGGCCGTGAGGATTGCCGGCGGGATACCCCCCGATGACATCAGGCTGTATTCGTACAGGAGCATGTTGTGATAGAGCTTCACCACCAGCCCGATAGCCTCCAGGGGTGCGTAGCCATAGACGCCCGACCTCGGGTCGGGGTTCTTGACGTGCATCACCTCCTCGGCAGCCAGGCGTACCTCGTTGGGCGCGTCGCCCACCAGGTAGCCTGCGATGAGCTTTTCCTTCCCCTTGGCGACCAGTACCCGCACCTTCCCCGGGGGTAGCACGAGCAGGTGCTTGGGCCTGCCGAGTTCGTCCTTGACGATGTAGCCGAAGAAGTCACCCACAAGGTCGGGGTGGTAGACCATCATCCGCTTGAGCTGGCTGCCGGTCAGGTGGGGGTTGCCCCCGCTCCAGAAATCATAGAAGGGGTGCTCCAAGACCTCCTCTACGTCCACGGCCTTGCGAAGCGGTGTCTGCAGTCCAGGGCGGCCCTCGAAGTCCTTCAGGCGGCTCCTGGGCACCTTCCTGGTAGGCCTGAGCATCCTCGTCGTCCTGCTGGTGCGGGCAGCGTAGAGGCGCAGGGGTATGACGCTCACGGCGACAGCGTTCTTGTTGCAGCAGACGTACACCCATTCCCGGTACATGGCGAAGAGGGCTTCCGGGTTGTCAGGGAAGGGCACTCCCCGGTCGCCGCCGGTGTATTCGATGCCGAGGCCCGTCAGGGCTCCGGCCCCGGCCTTGGGCAGCATCTCATCGAGGGCGTCCCGTACCGCAGCCCGGATGTGCTCGTTGGCCTCAGCCTCGCCCAGCGGCAGGGCCGTCGCTGCTATGTCGTCAACGTCTGCTGTCGCTTGCCACATCGCTCATACCCCTGCCCACCCCCTCGACCCGTCGGGACGTGATAAGCACCTGAATGCTTATCTTCCCGGGAACCGCCACCCTCCCCGCCGCTGCGCAGGCTGCCGCATAGGTGAGTCTCTTCCCGTGTGCCAGTACCTCAAACTCGTCGTCTCTCACTTCCCAGTCATAGACAGTGCGAAACTTGGGCTCAGGCTCAGGCTCAGGCTCAGGCTCGAACCTTACGGCGCCTTCGGGGATGGGATCGTCATAGGCCACGCCCTGGCGGTTCACCGCTACGGTCACAGCCTCCACGTTGTCCTCCAGGCGGGAGACGCGCGCCAGCAAGTCATCTACGTCTTCCCGTACCACCTTGCCCCATCGACGCAGGTTGTTCACCGCATCATCCAACGGGCCTGTCTCCATCCCAGCCATCACTCTCTCCTCCTCACGAGAACAACTCGTCGTTATCCGGGTTCAGCCACTCGTCCTCGGCCTCAGCCCCCACCATCGCCGGGGCCATACCCTTCAGGAACCGGCTCGTAGCATCCTCCTCGTGTTCGCCGGGCATGAAGATGTCGAACCGCACCGCCGGGTCTGCTTCGGCCAGCACGTACCGCAGGGCATCCATAGCGTGGTCGAACTGCTTCTCCGGTGCATCCTTGCCGGGCTTCCACATATACGCCTCGAACTCCTTGATGTGGTTCGTACACGTCGGCTCTACGGTGAGCATCGGCACGTTGTGGCTGGCCCGTCCTGCAAGCCGCTGCTGCACCCGCTGAATACCCCCGAAGACGGCATTGTCGGCAGCCTTGACGGGGAGACCCGCAGCCCTCATGGATGCGATGAGTTCGGCAGCACTGGGGTCTACGATGAACCACTCGGGGTTGTACTTCCAGTTCGCTACCTTAGCCACCCTGATGAACGCCTCCTGCAGCACCTGGCTCTTGTAGAACTCGCTCACGATGTGACCCAGCCCGGCGCCGTCGAAGCCCACTACGCTCATCACCGCAGGATTCGTGTAGCCCTCGTCTACCCCGATGAGCACCCGCTTCCAGTCCCCGGGCTTCATGCTCTTGCGTTCCTGGACGTGGATGCTCCTATCGAACGTATCATAGACCAACCCCTCGAACGTCACCCACCGCCCCTCGTAGTATCGCTGCCGGGCCTGGGGGGACATCCCCTTCAGCCGCTCGTGGTAGTCGGGGGGGAGGAACTGGTTATCTGCCGTCGAGGACATGATGGTGGCCGCGTCCCCACCGTTGCGATGCCAGCGCACGCCCTGCTTGTCTACCTCCTCCTCGACGTTCTCGATGTAGTCCACGTAGAGCCAATGCTGGCGACTTCCGGGGTTGCAGACGAGGAAGAGCTGACGGTAGGGCCCTGCGTCGTTTCGCAGGCGGCCCGCTATAGCCTCGGCGTCCAACTTGGTGATCTCAATGGCCTCGTCTACGCCAGCCCAGCCCAGGTTCAGCGAGCCCAAGCGGGTTTCCTTGTCCAGCCCCGTGTAGTAGATGCTCCCCCCGTTGTGGATGGTGATGAGCCGGTTCTGCTTCTGATGGCTGTATGTGCCCTCCGGCAGCACTGGGGGCAAGCCGCCCTCGCCCACCAGAAGCGTTCGGAGCGTTGTCTGCCGGAGGTCGAAGAGCTTCTTGCGGAACAGGCCCACGAGGTTCCCCGGATGCTGGGCGTGAAGCACGGCCTTGACGCAGAGCGGGTACGTCTTGCCGCTACCGTAGGCCCCGGACATCAGCAGGCGGGGCGACTCACAGGTCACCGCTGCGTGCTGGTGG
>Ga0307928_10004955_pt1 | contig 10034 bp, 27 predicted proteins | sample AceLakmetagen232_FD_201815 | JGI IMG/M metagenome (GOLD analysis project Ga0307928, IMG submission 201815) | Saline water microbial communities from Ace Lake, Antarctica - #232 | ecosystem: Environmental > Aquatic > Non-marine Saline and Alkaline > Saline | place: Antarctica: Ace Lake...
TGTTTTTCTATTCCAAGACTCTTTAGCTCTCATTATTGTCTTTTCTCTATATTTTTCATCTAAATGATATATAACTGTATTATAAGATAAATTAAACTTTTGAGCTATTTTACTATATGTTAAACCTTGTTCTCTTAGTTTTTTCATTTCTTCTTTATCTTCAGGCTTGACTATTTGTATTTGTTCCATTTTGCTCTATTTTTTCAATTAAGTCTATTTTTTCTAAAATAATTTTCTTAACTGAATCTCTTTTTGAACCTAATCCATGTATTGCTTTATACATCTCTACAATCCTATTTTCTATTTCACTTAAATTAATTTGAATTTGTTTCTCCATTTTCAAATCCTCCTAAGATATTAACTAAAATACAATCAGCAATATTTTCCACCATTGGATAATTTATTACAATTCCTTTTTTAGTTTTCTTTTCTACCATTAAATCTAAATTAATTCCTATAATTCTTGCTATCTCTTGTCTATCCTGTTTTATATTAATTTTTCTTGTCATCTTTTACTCCTTCGTTTGGTTTAGGAAGAACGCACTGATTTTCATTTGGTGCTTCATCACCCCAACAATCAAAACCAGATATTATTCTCCTTGAAAAAATATCTATTCTTGGTTCTGGTGACATTTTCTTAACTATTTCATAAAATTCATCTGGTTTACAACTATGTTTTCCTGCTTTATTAAAAGATTTAAACCAATTTAATTCTCCAATCTTCTGAAATTTCTGCATTGGTTTTCCAAAAAATCCAAATAAACAAAATTCAGTAGCAAATTTATATCCAAAACAAGGACACATCCCATTAGGTTTAGCCATTACCATAACTAAATGAAAATTAACTCCCCATGATTCTAAAACATCAAAAGTGTCTTTTAGCATTTTATTTGTTGTCCAACAATAAACATGGCATCCAATATTAGCAATATCTTTAATTTTAATATTTTTTATCTCTTCTAAACTCATTGTTTTGTATGGAAGTTCTTTTGTTCTATTAGGTCTTCTATTTACTTTCCCAGATAAAGATATTTCCCATGCTGGGTCTATTACAATGGTATTATATTTTTTATTTGGTAATTTCATTTTAGGTGTGTTTCAAAACTGAACATATTTTCATCACAATTTAAACATTCATAAGGATAATTCTCAATTCCATGCCTATCATCTTCTAAGCTTGTTTTATCAAAGTATTTATTATTTTTAACTTTATTTCCACATTTATCACAACATCTAATTTTTTTCATTCTATTTTCTCCTTTTCGTTTAAACATGGAATTGCGTCATAAGTTTTAAAAAATATCTCTCTACCACAAGGGTAAATCTCTCCTTGTATTCCTTGAATAATAAAATCTCCTTTTACTGCTTTTATTGTTCCCTCTCTTGTAGCAATCCAAACTTCCTCTTCTACAACCTCTGTTGCTTTGATTATTATTGGTTTCTTTTTATAGTGTTTCCAATCTTTCTTTAAATCAGTTAGTTTCCTTATGTGTGTCATTTTCCTACTCCTTCCTTGCCCTTTACATAGTTTTTTATAGATTCTTCTTTTGCTATTGTGAACATATCTCCTAAATATACTTTAATATCTTTTTTCCCAGTTTTAACATCATCAAACATAAAAGATATTTTATTCTTGCCTTCTATATTTTTGTCTATAAATTCTATTATTGATTCTCTTAATTCCTTATCCATCTTAATCCTTCACCTCTTTTGGTTCTTGAACCTCTAGGGATGCGTCATTTTTAACTTTCTTTTTACTCATCATTTAATCACCTCAAATTCAAATATTAAATCATCATAAATTCCTCTAAGAAATATCTTTAGATATTTTTTGAAAGGTATATATTTTTTCCATTGGTGAACATAAACAAATTCTTGGTGAATTACCCTAATTAACTTTTCCAACTCAAATTCTCTTAGTCTAGTATCAATAAACGTATTCTCACTTAATTCAATATTCTTCTGATATAATCCACTTAGACTTGAGTATGCAAGAGCATGAGTTCCACTAACAATTATTTTTCCACCTTTTTTTGTTATCCTAACTATTTCTTTTAAGCATTTTATACAATCATCAATCCCTGCTCCAAGAACCATATCCAATAAACACTCATCAAATTTATCATCTTCAAAAGGATAAGGATAAACATTTAAATCATGTTTAATATCAACTTTAACATTATCTCTAATATCTAAGTTCACATATCCTTCTAAATAAAATTCTCCACACCCTACATTTAATTTTTTCATTTTGGCACATCCTCCGCAACAACTGTGTCCTTCTTATCTTTATACCATTTTTGACAATCTTGACACCACCAACCAAAAGTAGAACTATGATGTCCTCTTGAAGATTTACAACTTGGACATTCAATTACTTTCTTCATTCTTTCACTCCCGTTTCGCTTTGTAGTTCTTTTGTTTTCGCCAGATTTACGTCACTATCCAAAGCATTATTTACTTTCATCTTTTTCTTTCTCCAAACACTTATGACAAATGTGGGTTATCCATCCCCCCACATTTTCATAAAATAAAACCTCTTTTGTTATCCCACATTTACAACATACATTTTTCATCTTGTTATTCTCCTACTTGATATTTTAGACATCTCAGGTGCTTTTATTTGTGCAGAGTTGCACTTTTCTACACAAGCACCATTCCAACCAATATAATTTTCATCTTCATAATATTCATCTCCATTTTCAAAAGTCTGTGTTATACTTAGCTTTGGTTTAGGGATTGCACATTCTTCGAACATTTCTTTTATTATTTCAATTTTTTCCATTCTTTTCTCCCTCCACGGATGTGCTTGTTCGTGCATCTTTGTACTTCCCACACCTAACTTCACCTAACTTCTCTTGTAATCTTTCTATTTCCTTTTGATGACAATTTATTTCTCCACATATAAATATAATAAAATCTTCTTTACTTGCCATTATTCTGTTACTCCTTTGTCTGCTTGTGTGTCATTATCACCAAACATCAATTCCATAAAAACATCTTCAGATTCTTCATTGAGTATCCAAACATTATCTATCCAATGCTTCCCATTTCTAAATTGAGTTTGCAAAACTAAGACATCTAAATCTTTTGCGTTCAGTATCTTCTTTTCAGTAGTTGAGACGGTTGAAGTATATTTTCCTTTAATTGCTTCAAAATCTCTCTTACAAAAAACCCTCATTATTGGTTTACTTTCCATTTTTACCTCCTTCTAATCTAATATTTAATCTTTTCATTTTAATAATTTACTCCTTTTTAGTTTTTCTTCTTCACAATTTTTACATACTTCTTCATAAACTCCATTACTTATTTTAATATAATAATATGGTTTCCCACATTTTTCACAATATATACTACTAAAACTTATTGGTTCGATTTTGAATGTGAATTTTTAACCTAAATAACTTGTATGAGTATGTTCTTGGTTATCTGAATCTTTATTTGGAAGGTAAGTTAATTGACCCATAACAAAGTACTTACTTGTACTAGCTGAAAGTAAGTAATTTGGCAATCTTGCTGAATTTAAAATAGTGCCAATTAAAGCATCACATACAAAAAAACGAGTAGAAGGATTAAGTTTATTAAATATTTTATCAATCTTTTCAATATTACTAGTAAGTGAGTTTAAAACCTTTTCTGCCTCATTTATGTTTTCTTCATGTTCTTTATCACTAATTTCTACAATTCCAATTTTATCCATATTATTAATTACCTTTTATTATTTATAAATTTATTTTAATTCTGGTTTAGGCCCTGGTGCAACACCTGTGCAGTAATAAGGACATTTAGTATCATATCCTTTACAAGTGTACCCACATCTTTCTAAATTACCTATAGGATAAACCATATCACTTACTATCTTTTTCCATCTGCATAGTTTAGGTTTTTCTCCATTTAAATCTTCCAACATTTTTTATAATCCTCCTTATTTATATCAAAAAAAGTCTCTAAAAAATCAAATACATCATCCTCTCCAGTCATTTCTAAATGATTATACCATTTAATTACTTCTTTTCTTATAAGTTTAAATGCTTCTGGACATAATATATTATATCCTTTCTTTTGTAAGAATGCTTCATCTATTTCTTTTAGTGTTTTTATTTCAGTCATTTTATTCAATCAATGATTCTCCTACAAGTTTATTTATTTTCTTTTCAAATATTAATGGGTCATATTCATGTTTTAATTCTGCTTTCAATCTCTTTATAAATTCTTTTACCATATACCATTCTCTTGTTCCTTCTATTAAAGATAATTCATCTGTTAAGTTTAATTTTGTTTTCATTTTTAATAAATTTTACCTTTAAACCTCTTAATTCCATTTATCATAGCATGAATAAATTGTATTTCCTCTAAATCATTAGCTCCAGCAGGCTTAGTTGATTGAATTAATCTATTAAAGTATTTAATCCATTCCTCTAAAAGTTCAAGAGAATCTCTTATACCTTCTATTCTCTTTAAATCATTATCAAGTTCTGCATTAATAAGTAATTTTGATAGTGTTACTGGTATTTCTAAAGTTTTATGTTCATTAACATCTACTGTATCATCACCTGCAAAATAATGTTTTTCTATTTTCATTTTTAGTGTCAGCAGGACCTCTTGTAAAGAATTAGTTAAACTATGGTAACATCACTTAGCATACTAACCAATTTCAATACCCTGCTGACTATTATATTAATTTTTTTCATTTTTAAATTCTCCTTTATATTGTTTTAAATATTTATTGACTATTTTTACATTTTTAGGATTAAATAATTCTATTTTTCTATCTGAAATTTCTAAAAAACTATTACCATAAATCATTTCATCTTTATACTTCAGACTAATTATACTAGTTAATGCTTTCATTAATTTTTTAATAAACTCTTTATCTGCTCCATTACTTCTGTTAATTTCTTTTACCATTTTAGTAACTTTTCCAAAATGTTCAAAACCTTCTTTAATTGATTCTATTTTATTATCTTTGTTAAATTCTTTCTTTGGTTGAAGTGCTTTAAAACATCTATCATCTTTTTTTCTGTGTCCTAATTTTTCCATTTTCTTTAATCAATTATTAGTGTTAGCCATGATACAAATAATAATGTTGTTAATATTATTAGCAATGAAACCATACACAACAATTTATTTTCTTTTTCCATTTTAGTATACCTAATTAAAGTAAGTTTAATATATAAATTTTTACTTTTCAATTAAATCTGTAAGAAATCTATACTGATTTAGTTCCCTTTTGAGTGTGTGAGGATAGCTTTTGTTTTGGTCTATGAATTTTACAATTTGACATACCTCAGAAGCTAAATTTAATATACAATAAATAATAGACTTTCTCCCACAAGTAAGTTCTTTAATTGGTTTTTCTAATGTTTCTTCATAGAACTTTTTATCATCTTCATTACCTAAGTCTATTGAATATATTTGAAATCCTTGACCTCCAAAACGACTATCTATCAGAGTTATATCAAAGTCTTTAATTTTATTATAAGCTAACTTCCTAGCACTCATACTATCAAAACAAAATATTACTATTGTATTTAAGTCAATATCAAATTCAAAGTCTTTATCTATTTTTTTATTAATAGTATTTATTTCAATATCACTAAAGTCTTTTACTATTTCTTTAATTGCATCTACTTTAAATTTACCTATATCTTTAGTTCTGTATATTTGATTTGAAACATTTACTGGTTCAACTTTGTCAAAATCTATAGCAGTAATATTAGAAATACCCATTTTTGAAAGTGCAAAGGCAATATAAGATCCAGAACTTCCAACTCCACAGATTATTATATTATGAACTTGTTTTTCTGGATCATAAATTCCTTTACTCCTTGTATAATCAACTAGTCCCATCTTTGTATTCCTCTTTTAATCTATCATTTATTTGTTTAAGTCTCTTGAGAGTATCTTCATTTATCTGTTCATCTAGTACTTTTAATTCATATCCATAGCTTCCTCTTTGTCCTTTTATTAATTTAATAGATTCTTTATCTATTCTTTGTATTTCTTCATTACTCATTTTCTTTTATCCCTCCTTTATTATTAATTAAAGTTAGCAATTCTTCAATACTTATATTTAAAAAATGTTTAATCCAATAAGTTATAACAAATTCCTTTTTATGAGAATTAACTGTTACTTTATTATCTTTTATAGAAATGTCTGCCTTTTGTTCTTTGTCTACTTCTATATCTTTTGCCCACTTAATTGCTTCTTGTTTTAACTCATCATAATCAATTTCTCCATATTTAGGTTTATCACAACCACATGACCTACAAACACCATCATCAAAAGTTACACAATTACATTTACAAGTCCAGCTTGTTAAATCTTTTAAAGTTTTTAATTTTTCTTTGCTATCCATTTGTTTTTCCTTTTATGTTTAGTTTTTCCAAGACCCTCAATTTTAGCGTGTTCGCTTTGAGAAACTACCTGTAAATTTTCTCCTTTTTAATAACTTTCATACATTGAACTTACACGAGGAACTGCTCCAAATGTTTCTGATTCTTCTTTTAGAATTAATTTTAAGTGTTCTTTTATTTCTTTCATAGTATCTGTTGCCTGAGTTTTATTTTTAAACTTAAATACTACTTTACATTTTATACCACTTGTAGCTATTACTTCTGGTTTTATTTCTTCAAACTCATTAGCAAGTGCCTCTGCAAAGTAACCATATAAGTCTTCAACTTCTACCATATTAGTATTATTATAATAAGTAACTCTTTTTGCTATTTCTGCTTTTAATTTATTACTTTTATCATAGTCGTTATAATAATTATCATTGTAGTTATAACCATCATAATCATAAACTGCTCCACTGCTTCCACCATATCCACAACTTACTACTTTAGGTTCTGTTAGTTTCTTTTTAATCTCTTTTTGCATTTCTTTAGCAACTTTTGATTCATCTATTTCATACTCATAGTCTAAATTATCTACACTTATAAAAAATGGTTTTCTTACTTCTAATCTAATTTTATGTTCTCCTTTAGAACTTACTATAAAAATTCCTACATCTCTTGGTTCCATAAACTTAGTTATAAAACTATCATCCTCTCCTGACCAGAAAGCTGACATACTAGCAGTATGGCTGTGGAACTCTCCCACTATCTGCTTACATTTATCTTTATATTCTTTTCTAAGTTTAACTAGGTTTTTTCCTTCCATACTTATATGTCCACCTGTAACTTCTTGATAAGGAATAAGCATATCTTCAATTACTATACCTTTTGAATCAATTTTACCTATAATAAAACCTGCTATTTCATTTTCGTAGTGAGTACTAAGGTAGTCTGCTTTATCTTTAAAAGCTTTTTTCATAGTAATTGGTATTTCAAGTTTTACTTCTTTTTCACTTTCCATGTTCACTCCAGTATTCAGACAGACTGAAATATTTATCAGCCTGATTATAACTTTTTAAATATAAATAAATAAAATAAACTAATTTTTTTAACTCATAGTTTCCAAGTAATTCATATACTTTATTCTTTCTATCTCCAAAGCAAATAGTGCCACTTGTATCAATATGTGGATGAGTTAATTCATGTCCATCACCATTTAATACTGGTTTTTTGTTTTTTATTTCTATTTTCTCTGGTTTTATATAAATTACAAACTCACCTATGTAGTAATCTATTCCTAAGTCTTTTATAAATATATCTCCTACCTCTACTTTAATCCCATCTTTACTTAGACTTACTTTTTTTACAAAAGGAAGTGCCTTAATTTCGTCAATTCCTTCCATAACTATTTTTTTAGAATTTTTAATTAAACTATTTAAACCTTTAATACCTACAATGCTACCTTGTATTTCTCTATAGTCAATAACTATTGTTTTTTCATAATCTTTTATTTCTTTACTTTTACTTTTTATTTTAAGATCTAATTCAACTATTTTATTTTTAGCAGAATTACAAAATCTTTCAATAGTAAGTTCTTTTAAAACTTTTTTAATATCAACTTTTTTAACTTTATTATTTTTAACAAAATCTTTTAAAGCTTTAATAAAATAAAACAATAAATCATTTTTAAATAGTAATTCTAAATTAGTATGAAAAAGGTTATAATAAATTATAATTAAGTTTCTTTCTTTAATATAACAACCTATTTCAAATTTTTCTCCTTCTATTTCTACTTCTATTTTCTCTCTTGGTTCTTCTATTTTGTAATAAGAATTACAACTATTATAACCAGCTAAGTTTTGTATTTTATTATAAAGTTTTTCATAATGAGTATTACTAACCATATCAACAAAATTATTCCTAACCATATAATAACTAGGATCTATAACAAGTGTAATATTATTAAAGTAACTATCTTCTCTTATTTCTTTTTGATAAGTTACTTCTTTTATTCCTAAATCTTTAAATTCAGCATTAAGCCTAAGTATAAGTTTAGGATAATCTCTTAGTCTAGTTGTTTTTATAATTGATTGCATTTTAGTTTAACTTGTTTTTATAGTTTAATTTTAAAAAAATAAAGGTAGCTTTAAATTATCTACCTAAAAAAATAATAAATAATAAATATTAGTATATTTTACTAATAACTAAATTCCATTACTATAAGATGAAGTTAGGAAATATGTTTGTTCCTTAGCCTTATCATCTACATTAACTGTATTTCCTCTTTCGTCATTCACTTCTTCTCCTTGACTCAGATTAAACCCAGCTTTCTTAGCAATGTCTTGAACTGTATCACCAGTTTTGAAAGCAACCACCTTTAAATCCCCATCAAACCTTCCAATTTCTGCTTTCTTAATCTTAGCCCTACTTGTTCTAGCACTTGTTCTAGTTCTCGCTGTTGGCATTTTCTGCTTCTGAGTTAGATTCAGAACTGACTTCAACTGGCTCAGTAGTAACTGTAGACTCTTCAACTTCTTCTATTGGAATTTCTGCTTCTGGTGTTGCTTCAGTTTCTTCTTCTTGTTCGATAGGTTCTATACTAGGTGTTTCTTCAGCAGTTACTCCTTCATTAACTGGTATTTCTATAGGTTCTTCACTTGTTTCTTCAACTTTTTCTTGTTCTATTTCTTGACTCATTTGTTTTACCTCCTTACAATTTATTTAAATATAAAAAATCATTTAATCATATAATATACATCAGATATATAAAATTTATAGTCTAAAAGAGTTTAGAAGTCTTTTATTAGATTAGGCCCTGCAAGTTTATCTATAAATTCTACTAATTTCTCACTATTTCCTATTTCATATTTATCATATATTTCTTCTCCTAATAATTCTCCTTTCAACAACCTGATAAACTCTTTTACATCTTTAACTTTTAATTTTCCTTCGTCTTTCATTTCTGTTGGATAAATTACTTGTTCTCTTATTTTCTCACTTAATATAAATTCTTTTTCTTGCTCTATTTTAGTGATATGAGTAATACCTTTTTCTTTGTAACCTTTTACAGTTGTCTTTATTCCATTCTCAATATCAGTTCCTTTAATAATTTCTTTTACCATTTTTATTTCCTCCTTTCAATTAAATTCTTTAAATTATACTCAAATATAGCGTTGTAACACGTTTTAAAGCTCACCACAGATGTTTTTATTGTTTTTATTAGTATTACTATTAGATTTTAAAAAAATGATATATTCTCTTTTTATTTACATAATTAATTGAACCTTTTGTTACATTTAAACTTTTATAATAATAGTTTTTATTTTTAATTTTAAGTTCATTATTTTCCTTTAAAATCTTTTTAATTTTATTGATCTGTGGTTTTATTTCTTTTTTAAGGTAATTACTACCCATTAAGTTTATAACTTTATTGTGATCTCTTTTAGAAGTTAGTATGAGATAACTAATATGCTCCCAGCTGAGTTCTGTATACTCTTGTAATTTTTTAAGTAAGTTATATACTTTAATTTTATCTGACTGATTCATATGTCTAATTGTAAAACTATCAAGTGAATCACCAATTTCATTAGTGTTTAAACTATTTATATCTTTTAAGTTATTAATACTTTTAATCCTTTCAATATTTGATATGTCAATCATATTATCACCTCATAGTCTAAACAAGTCATTAAATATAA
>Ga0307928_10004956_pt1 | contig 10033 bp, 12 predicted proteins | sample AceLakmetagen232_FD_201815 | JGI IMG/M metagenome (GOLD analysis project Ga0307928, IMG submission 201815) | Saline water microbial communities from Ace Lake, Antarctica - #232 | ecosystem: Environmental > Aquatic > Non-marine Saline and Alkaline > Saline | place: Antarctica: Ace Lake...
GCTCGCCGTCCGGACCCAGGATCAGCGATTCGGGAAGAGCTGTCCCCCGGGGGAAGACGCGGGCCGCCGGCACCAGCCAGTCGTGGCCGTCGGCCAGACGCACCAGGTGTCCGGCAATCTGCTCGCGACGGGCGAGGTCAGCGGGTCCGGGCGGGTTTCCCCGCTCAAACGCCAGCCAGTAACCGCCGGCGGGCAGTCGTGGGCATTCCCGCCACTCCTGGGCCTCGGCGAAATAGCCGCAGCGGGGTTTCGTGCCGTCCTCGGCCGCCGGGTGCAGCGCCACGACGATGCCGGGGCTGTTGCCGTCGGGGCCCGCGCCCGTCACCTGGGCGACGTCGAACGAGGCCTCGCCGAAGACGGCAGCGAGCCCGGTTTCAGTCTCCCGAAGGGCGTCATCGCCGGGTTCGAGCGCCACCCGCCCGGGCAGAAAATACAGAAATCCAGCCATTGACGGTTTTCTCCTTTTTCAGCTTTTTGGCCCTTTTCTCTTTTCAGTTAGACGATGTCGGCCGCCGTGCTGATGGCCAGGATCGCGTTGGTGCCGTCGGACGTCGGGGTGATGGTGACGGAACTGGTGACAGGGCCTCCTCCGTGGGAGCCGCTCGAGGAGTCCACTGAGATCATGCCCTCATCGATGGTGAACGAGATATGGTTTGAGGCGTCGTCCGCCTCGCGCGTCACATTCTGCGTGACCTTGCGCAGGTAGACGATGCTGTCGGTGGCGCCCTGGGCGGCGCCCGCGAGGCCGAAGGTCCTTAATGCCAGCGCGTCGAGCGTCTCGATGGTGATCGAGGGCGCCCTGCCTTGCACCGCGGCGAACGTCGGCCAGACACTGCCGTCGGCGCCGAGGACGAGTTCCACGATGCCGAAGTTGATGGTGATATTCTGCACGCCCTCGAGCTGCACGCCGTTGATCATCACGGGGCCGGCGACGAAGATCTCGTCCACCGTCGGCGTCCCGAGGAGCGCGGCGTCCGCCGCCGCCACGACGATCGGCAGGTTCGTCCCGTCGTAGGTGGCGATCGCCTCCAGCGACATGACCGCCGGTGGCGGCGAGAGCCCGCCGGCCGCCGTGATTGTTCGGGGCAGGAGGAGCCCTTCCTTGATGGTGAGCTTCTGGTGCGTGGCGCCCGCGGTGCGCGTCGCGCCCTCATCATACTGCTGGAACCAGGCCTCCAGGCCCGCCTCGTCGGCATCGGCGGTAATGGCGAGGCCCGCGATGCCGATCGTGCCGAGTACGGTGGCAATGGCACTCGAGGAGAACGCCAGGCGCGGCTCACCGCCGGCGAGCGCCACGAACGTCGGGTCGACCGCCCCGTCGGCTGCTACCAACATGCGGTTGGCAGCTGGGTTGACGGCGAAATCGGACACCTGGTCGATGAGGACGTCGGCGGCGCCCACGGTGTCAACTTTGACCGCGTAAATGGTATGCGCTTTCATGGCTTCATCCTTTCAGCTTCTCTAGCTAGGCTAAGCTAAAACCGTTTGACCTCGGTTTTTGTGATGGCGTTGAGCCGTGCGGTGATATTCTTGTCCACCAGGTGCGCCAGGCCCGTGACCTCGTCGGTCGTAACCGCCGTAATCTCGTCCGCCTTGTGCACCTCGTCGCGGTTCTTGTGATATTGATAAAGGTACTTCGGACCCATGAGCTTGCCCCGTGCGCGCTTGGAGGTGCCGCTCAGGGTGATGGAGCGCAGGAGCATCCGACGCATATCGCCGCTCCAGACGAGCGGCCGGGTATGGCCCTTCCTCCGCTGCTTGCGCTGCTCGTACTTGGCGCTGCGTGCCTTGTAGCCGTAGCGGGTCGTGGCGCTTTCAAAGAAGTGCCGGCGCAGGAACTTGTGATGCCATTCCTTGACCGCGTCCTGGAGGGCGGGCTTCACCGCCCGGCGCAGTTCCGCCAGCGTCGCCTCGGGGCTCCCAACATAGGTAATCGTTCCACGTACCGGCATTTCAGGTCTCTCAAAGCCCCCACGAAAACTCGTATATCACCTGGTAGTAGTCGCCTTCGACGTCGCCCTCGGCGGGCAGGCTGCGGGCGGGGCCGTCGGCCTTCCGCACCGCGTTGACCGCGAGGTAGCCGTTGGAGGCGGCCAGTGCAAAGACAGCCGAGAGGATGGCGCCGATGTTGTTGGCAAACTCGAAGCCGGCATTGGCATAGCTGTCGACGAAACCGGCGCTCACCTCGGCCTCGAAGAGGATCTTCACGGAGCCCTCGGCGATAAAATGGTTGCGCGCGCCGCCGGCGAAGGCCTCCGCCGTCCAGTCGTCGCCCTGCATGACGAGCGCAAAGGGCCTTGTCGGCTCGTCTTCGGCCACATAGTAGACGTGCGCCTCGGCCGCCGCGATCGTCGCGACGTCGCACCAGGCCTGGAAGGCGTCCGTCGCCGCCAGGAGCTCGCGCATCCGGACCAGCGGCAGGCTCACGAAGCCGGCCGGCGTCGCCGAGTGCAGCGTCCAGCGCATCGGTATATGCGCATAAAGCGTTGTCATGGCCTATCTATCTCCTCGCCCGCAGGTCCTCGCGGGACCGTTCGACCAGTTCCACGCGCTGCACGTCGAGCGTGTGGGCGCCCGCCTGGGGGGCAACCGACAGCACCGACCAGTCCTCCGCGTCCACCGTTAAGGTCGCCCCGCGCACGGGGGCTGCGACGTCAGTCATGGCGATGACTACACGCGCGCGACGTATGCGGGTTGACCCGTCCTCGGCCGTGACCGTCTCGGGCGGGTCTTCTTCCCAGACGGCCTTCGCCACGGCCACCGCCTCGCCGCCTGCCGGCGTGTAGGTGACCGCCACGCCGAAGGTCGACAGGATGTCGGGGAGCGCGGTCGCCGCGAACTCGGTTTCAAAGGTGCTGCTCATCCTGATTCCTGCCTATCTCTCTCTTAATGGGCGAACTGCACCAGGTCCACGTCCAGCCGGTCGAGGGTCGCAATGAGCGCCCCGTGTTTGGCCTGGATGTGGGGAATCGCCAGCTTCTTCTCGTGAAATTCGGCGCGGAGCTGCATCACCCTTTCGATCGTGCCGTCGATCACCATCTTTTCAAGCACTGCGTACTCTGCCCCCTCGATATCCATCTTGATGACCACCTCGTCATCGAGCGCCACCGTCCGCGCGAGCCACGCGCTGAAATCCACGCACTCGGCATCGAGCGGGTGCGCGAAGTCGAGGTCGCCCGTCTTCTTCTCGCGCAATACCGAACTCCACTCGGAGTTCGGGCGCGTCGGGCTGCGGTAGAGGGGAATGTGTCCAGTCTCGGTCCACGCCGCCTTCTGGATAAGGTGTACGTGCGAATAACGCTCGCGGATCCTGCCCCAGTTGGCGTGTGAGAGACAGGCGGGATTCGGTTCAAAGGCGTAGATGATGTCGTCGTCGAAGTTCTGACACCGCGCGAGGACCGTCTTGCCCTTATGCGCCCCGAGGTCAATGTAGATTTTCTTCATGATGCCGGACCTCCCGGGAAGAAGGGGCGCGTGTCGATGGTCACCAGCTCGCCGCGGCGATATCTCTCGCGCAGGTTGACGGTGCGCTTGTGATAGACCAGGTCGTAGGGGTTGGCGCGCGGCGCGGCGAGGCAGTCGCCGGTATCCACCGAACTGCGCGGCACGAAGCGCAGGTGGAGACAACGGAAGTAGGAGCTGTCCCAGTCCGCCTCGTTCAACCGCGCATGGCGGTCCGCATACCGGCTTGTACCGTCAATAAAGTGGACGCTTGCCGTCGGGAAGAAAAGCGGGTGCCTGCCACTGACGCCCCAGCTCGCAAGGAGGCCCATGTTGTAGAGCTTGCTGGGGTCAGGCGTGGGCGGCGCCAGGTAGCCGGCGGCGGTGTCGCCGTAAATCCTGACACAATGCAGGAAGTTGGCGCGAATCACCCAATAATTCTGATATGTTCCCAAGAGGATCTCCGCGCGCAGGCGCACCAGGCCCGCCGGGTCGTAGACCTCGTCGCCGTCGACCCCGAAGACCCACGTGTCGGTGCCGATGTAGGGTTGGATGACCTCATGTGATTTTGCCAAGTCGGGACAGGGGCGCAGGTCTACTCGCCCGGGGTGCTCCCGAGCCACCCCCGCGACGCGCTCGGCGGTGCCGTCGCTCGAATTGTTGTCGAGGACGATGATCGAGTCACATAGGGCCAGCGCATTGGCGAGCACCCGCGCGATGTAATACTCCTCGTTCCGGACCAGGCTGATGCCGATGATCTTCATTCCTCGGCCACCTCCACCGGTCTCAGGTCCGTCTTGCCGCTCTCCATGTGCTGGAAGATGACGCACTGGCGGTCGAGGTCCACGTCGGGGTAGAACTCGGGGAAGACCGTGTAGCGCATGACCGGCTGTTCATCGTGGCGGAAGCGGCGCAGCCAGTCGGGGCGCTCGACGTTCTCGATCAGGCGTTCGAGGATGCTGATGACGAACTCGCGCTCGCCCACCCAGACGCCGGCGTTCAGGTAGCGGTTGCGCAGGCCGAACGAGTTCTCAACCTCGCGGCTTTCGGCGAGATATTCCGCCGACTCCCGCGGCCACTCGTTGGCGGCTGCGTTGAACAACATGCGACAGCCGGGGAAGTATTCAAGGTAGCGGCGCATAATCTCGTCCGGGTGTTCGGTGACGAGCACGTCGAAGGCGTCCAGGGCGATGACATAGGGAACGTCGAGGCCGCGGAGGTACTCAAGCGCCAGGTATGGTTTGTGGATGTTGTGCCAGCCCGCCGCAGGCTCGCGCAGCACGTGGTAATCGACGTTCATCAGGTCGAGGCATTGTTCGAGGATGGTCGCGCGGTCAGACGTGCTCCAGGTGATGATCTGGTAGGACAATTCCGGGTCGGAAGGGGCGAAGGAGCGTGCAGCCAGGTCGCGCAAGACCTCCTGCGTGCGGACCGCCCAGAAGCCGGCGCGCCCGTTCTTGCCGGTGGCGTGCTGGACGATCGGGTAGGTGCCGGTTCGGTAGTTGTGATAGCGCATCGAGCCTCCGTGGGTGGGCGAGGCAGTGCCTCGCCCCTACAAAACATCGGGGGTGGGCGCGCTCGACGGCGGCGGCTGCCGAGCGCGCCCTGGGTGACTGACTGACATCCCCAAGGTGATTGATTGTCTAGCTGGTCGGGTCGACCTCCATGAGGTGTCCGAGGTACTTGTCCACGACGACCTCGTCTTCGTACAGGTCGCCCTGCACGATGGTCGATTTCGTCTGCGGCTCAAAGTAGAGGTTGAAGTCAATGTCCGTGCCGGGGCCCATGGCGTCCCAGTTGATGATCCGCGCGATGCAGGGCTCGGACGGGTCGTCGGTCTCCGCCACGCGGCAGACCATCGCCAGGTCCTCGTCCCAGATGTCGGTGACGGTGGCCGTCGTGTCCGCCTCGTTGCCGGAGTTGTAGACCGCCTTGCCCGCGAAGATGTACTTGAGCCCCAGTATCGGGGCGAGCACGGCGAGCACCGCGTCCGGGGTGGCGACCGTGATGCCGGTCAGGAGCCCCGAGATCGCGGTGTTCACCATCGTCAGGTTGGTGACCTGCTTCTGCGAGCAGATCAGGGCGTTCGCCTCGAGGCCCGTGTTGGCCCGGACGTATTCCTTCGCCGCGGCAACCTGCCCGCGGACGTCTGAGGCGGCGGCGTCCCAGGGGGCGGCGTGGTAGTCGGTAAACAGCGACGCGCCGGTCCAGGTGGCAATATCGAAGAGCAAGTCCGCGATGCGCTTTTCGCGGCCGGCGAACAGCTCGCCCTTGACGGTCCTGCCGCCGACGACCTGCGCCTGCATGATGCTGCGGTAGAGCGCCTCCGTCTCCACCGGGATCTTGTGTTCGTAGCCGTGGTCGATACACTCGAACGGCGTCCCGCCGGTCCCGAAGTCTCCGCGCTGGTAGTTGGCGCCGGGCGCGCGCTGGAGGCCCGCGTTCTGCGCCATGGTGGACTTCCGCGTGATCTTGGGCAGCGAGCCCTGTTTTTCGCTGGAGTTGATCGGCCGCGCGACCTCGCCGGCGATGAACTTCTGGTTTTGGGGGTCGAACTCAAATACCGCCTGGGCGATCCAGGGGGCTGGGATGGTTCCGGTATAGCTTACGCCCATGGTTTTATCTCCTCATCAATGTGTCTCTCCCTTCCGAGCGAGGAGAATGCCGAGTGTTTCTTGCGCCCGGGCAGGCGGTCTCGGCTCCGCCGTTCGGGGGCTACCCTAGCCCGGGCAAATGCGCTTGGCAGCGCGGACTACTACGTTAGGTTATCGCAGCGACCTCGAAGGAGTGGATCACCGCCATCTCGACGATGTCCGCGATGGTGCCGGAGACCTCCATCGCCACGCCCACGACGATGCCGCTCGTGACGGCGTCCGTGACCCTGCCGCTGGCGGCGCTATACAGGAGGTCGCCGACCGCCAGGTCGTTGACCGCGGCGAGCACCTTGCAGGTCGCCACGCAGTTCAGCATCCGCACGGAGACATGGTCGCCGTTGTCTACCGCCTCCTGCGTCACGCCGATGACGTTGCCCTCCTCGCCGCCGACGCCGCCGGTGTAAACCACGTCGCCGGTGGTGGCCTCAATCTTGACCAGGGCCCACTGTACGAGGTCCTCGCCCGCCTTGAAGGTTACGGTCGGGCCTTCGTTCTGAGTCGCCATTCGTCTATCTCCTCGGTTTGAAGGTGTCTGTCTGTCTGTCTGTTGACGCGCGCGGTCAGACTAGACTATCTCCGCGGGAAGCGCGCGTTCACGTAGTCGTCGGCCGTCTTCGGGTTCTCGCCCGCCTCGGCGAATACCGCCTCGTCGAGCGTCGTGCCATCGGCCTTGGCGCGTGTGCGTGCCCGCGACATGAAATCATCGGGCGCACCGTCACCGCCCTCACCGAAGGCGATTCCCTCGGCGCCGGCGCCGTCAGCGCCGTCAGCGTCATCGGCCGGCTGTGCGGGAGCCTTTTTGAGCGCCTCGATCTCGGCGTCCTTTTCGACCAGGAGCACGTCCTTGAGCGCGGTCTCCGCCTCGGCGACGTCGTGGCCCGCGGAGTACTGGTCGATCACGAACTGGGGACGCTCGCCGAACTTCGCGCGCAACCTGGCGAACCGGTCCCGCTCCGCCTGCTCGGTTTCCCTCTTTGCCGCGTCCAGGTCCTCGGTCGATATCTTCTGGACCTGGTCGACCGTCTTTTCTGCCATTGGAATCTCCTTCACATCAGTTACCGTTTGGGGAATGACCGCCAAACCTCGGCGGTCCAGATAGTTGGTCAGATAGTCGCGGGCTCGCTCGCTTTCGACCCCGAGCCCCAGTTCCACGTCGGCCGGCAACAGTTCGGATAATCCGAGCGCCCAGTCGAGAAACCGGTCGGCGTTGGCGGCGACCGCGCCGAACTCCGGCGCCCCGAACATGCCACTGTTGGCCGCCGGTTCGTCCACCGCGTCAACGGCATGGAGATGCGCCAGTCGTGCATGGGGCAGGTTGTCCGCGTTGTCGGAGTCGGGGGAGAAGAAGCGCCCGTTTTCGGTATCGTGCGCATCCACAAACGCCTGCTCCGCGTCAATGTCGTGGCTGAAGACGATCGAGGTGCCGAAGGCGTCCGGGTCCTCCTCCGCCAGGTCGAGCACGTAGCCGGCGAGGTTGCCGTCGGGGGCCCGCTCGGCGACCTCCGCCAGGTGCAGGTCCGCCCGGACCTGGTCGCCGTCGAGACGCAGGTTGTGGGCGCGCCCGAGATACTTCCCCAGGCCGTCCGAGCATAAGCCCGGGTGCGTAAAGCGGCTTTTGAGGCCGTGTGCTGTGCTGTTGCCGGCGGTGACCACCTGGACAAGAAACTCGTCGTCGAGCCAGAGGTCATGTCCGAGGGCTTCGCCGCGGCTGACCACGGAGAAACCACGGATGACGTTCTCGTCGCGGTCCACGCCGTCGGCCCCCGCCGCGAGGCCCCGCGCCAGGCGCGAGCGGGTCCAGTCCGTCAGGGCTTTTGACGATGATTGAGCCTCGGGAGCCGGCTGACCCGGGCCCGGACGTTCGGCGCGCCGCATCTGGCCGCCGCACTTAGGGCACTTGATATTGGCGCAGTGCTCTTCGCTTTCGAGCTTGTGTCCGCACGCGATACACTCGCAGTTGTATTTTACGGGCTCGGCTGCCATGGTCAGGGCTCCTCATCCACGGGCGACGTCCGCCTCAGGCGGATCGCCCCTACATCAAGGTTCGCGCGGCGCGCGCGGTTCGTTCTCAGGCGCCCGGGGGTCAGGCAGCTCATCGCCAGCAGAGCCGCCGCCAGCGCCCTCGTCGTCGCCGTCCGTCTTCTTGGGGGTCGGGGGTTTGAGCCCCGCGAAGATCTGCCAGGGGACGGTGACGCCCGACTGTTTCTCGATCTCCTGCGCGATCCGGATGGCGTCCTCGACTTCGAGGCGCCGGGACGCGACAACCTCCTCGCGGTCGGAATTGAGCGACTTGCAGGCCTTGGCATAGGTCACCAGGCCCCTATCGAGTTTTGCTCCCCACGCTTGACATTCCTTCAGGTGGTCGATCCAGGGGAAGGCGGGCTTGATCCATTCGTGGCGGTATTTATCGCCCCGGTCGGTGAGTTTTCGCGCGGCAATCCACCCGTCGACCTTCCACGTGTAGACGAGGCGCGTGAGGCGGTCCTCAAGGAGGTTCTGGTAATCCTCGAACACGGCGAAGGCCTGTTCGAGGCTGGCCCGGGCCGATGAATAGTTCGATTGCGACCAATCGAGGAGCACCATCTCAAGCGGCAGGCCCAACGGCAGCCCCAGCAACCTCAGGAACATCCGTATACTCTCGGTGAAGTTCTTGCCCGGGATGTTGCGGTCGATGCCGGTCACCGATTCGCCGGGCTCGGCATGGAATATCAGCGCCGTATCGAGTTCGTGGAGGCGCGAGGAGAGGTCGCTGGTGTCGGTCGTGGCGTGCTCGGGGTCCTCGTCGCTGGTGGCATATGCCTCGGCGCCGGCGTCTTCGCGGGTGATGGCGATTGCCAGGCGCGCCAGTATCTGCCAGGCGAGGGCCTCGGAGTCGCAGACGTCGCTGATACGGTGGAGCATGGCGAACGAGGCCTGGCACACGGGGACGCCGCGCACCTGGCTCGGCCGGTCGAGGAGCGGCACAAAGAGGAAGTCCTTGGGCTCGTACTCCTTCGGCGTCGCCTTCGAGACCTGGCCCTGGGTGCCGTAGCGTGAGACATAGAACGCGGTGGGCTCGCCGAATGTATTGAGCTTGATGCCGTTGGCGTTGTCGTTGGCCGCGATCTGCTCGGATTCGACGAGCTGCAGGCGCCCCTTCTTTGCCCCCTTGCTAATCTTGACCGCCCCGACGTCGCCGGTTAAGAGAATTTCGCGGCAGACCATCTGCTGGACCTGGCGCCAGGAGAGGAGCCCACGCGCCTCGGGCGCCGCCGACCACTCGCGCCAGAGCCCCTCGGCAGTGGCATTCCATTTTTTGCTCGTCGTCCGGGCCTGGAGGCCGAAGCCGCCGCGGACGATGTTGGTCACGGCGCGGTCGATGAGGCCGCGATACAGGCCGTTGTCGCGCCGGAAGGCGCGGGACTGGTTGATGAGTTTGCCGCGGTCGTAGCGGGCGTGGTATTCCTCCGACCCGCCCATGGGGAAGCGCCCCTCGCGCCGCGCCTGGTCGACAGAGCGATACCCGAGCGGCGTGTAGACATTGCGGTCGCGGACCAGGTCAGTGCGCCTCGTCATAATTTCGCCTTCCCCCGCGTGAACACCGACCGGGTGCCGGCGACGGCCTTGCATGTAGCGGTCTCCTTGGGAGCTGCCGCTTGCAGTATCTTGAGGTATTCGCGGATCTCGCGGGTGGAGTAGGCGGAGCCCGTCTCGGTCATCTCGGGGGAGAGCTTGTCGGAGACCTCCGCCAGGTGCAGGCGGAAGCGGGTCAACCGCGCGGCGCCCGCGTCGAAAGTGACGTAATCGGAATACGTCCAGGCCACTTCGCGTCTCCTCTGCCTGCCGGTGGAGCGGGGCGGCTCGGCTGGGTGCAAAAAGAAAGGGCAGGCTGCGTGGAGATGCGGCTCCGCACAACCTGCCCTGATTTCTCCCGAGCGCGGATACCGGCGGTGGCCGCC
>Ga0307928_10004957_pt1 | contig 10033 bp, 13 predicted proteins | sample AceLakmetagen232_FD_201815 | JGI IMG/M metagenome (GOLD analysis project Ga0307928, IMG submission 201815) | Saline water microbial communities from Ace Lake, Antarctica - #232 | ecosystem: Environmental > Aquatic > Non-marine Saline and Alkaline > Saline | place: Antarctica: Ace Lake...
TTAAAACAATTATATTGCCCATAAAAAGGCATTATATGTTCAGATGTACCGCTATTTGTTATTGTATCAAATCTATTATGAAATTTCGAAGGTAAGATTCTAGTAAGATTATACGATAAAGATTTAAAACAACCAGTAATATCTATTGATACATGTTTAACTCCAAGAGACTTAAAATAAGCCTTTGCTGAATGTTTAGAGGATTCCAGATTAAGAACTTGACGCAGTGGCTTTTTCATTATTTGACAACCTAATTCTAACATCTTTATCCCCGAAATTTTCTCTTTCCAACCTTCTCCTACTGTTGTCTTAAAACATTTATTTAAAAATTTCCATTGAGCACGATTATAGCCCATAATTTATTCCCAATAACTAGTATATAACCATTCTTTCCCGATATTAATAAATCTTTTTATTTTCTCTATATAAGCATAGTCAACTTGACCTATTTTTTTTGCCTCAATATTAATTTTCTTAACTATTTTATCTATATTCTTCTTATCCCATTTAATTGATCCAGGAATATTACCATTAAATACCGATATTCTTCCCATTAGTGCCATCTCAATAACTTGATTTGACAATCAGTCATGCTTTGTGAATCTTAAACCACAAAAACACCTTTAAAATTAATTTTATAGTTAAAAATATTAATTATTTTTTTAAATTTCTTTCAGTATTAACTTTATAAACTCATCAAAATCTTTTTCATATTTATTTTTTTTATTCTTAAATAAAATTGCTAAAGCAACAATGTCTTTATCAAAAATATAAGAAAAAACATCTTTTCTTTTCTTAAATTCATCTACTATCTTTTTTATACCAGGCCATTGTTTTGTTCCATAATCATGAATTAAAACTATTCCTCCTTCTATTAAAAAAGGCCAAAAATATTCAAGAGAAATCTTAGTTGGCTCATATAAATCAGAATCTGAATGTAATAAAGAAACTGATAAGTTTTTTTGTTTTCTCACAAATCTAGGAACAGTCTTACAAATATCTCCTTTAATCATTTCGCATAAAGAATAAACTCTATTTTTTGATAAATTCGTTATACACTCTAAATATGTATTTTTTCCATGTTTTATTCTCTTTCTCAATTTTTGTCTCCTCTTCATAGTAAAAGCATCGAATTTACCAAAATGAGGCAGATTTTTCCAAGTATCAAAAAGATAACCTTTTCTTTTTAATTCTTTTGCCATAATAACAGAAGCAGTTCCTTGCTTTACTCCTGTTTCAACGAAACAACCTTTATCTGTAAAATTAGAGATATATTCAGCTGTTTTTTTAATTATATATCTATGCCGTTGTTTTAAATTCATATTCTATTCTCAGATACTTTTAAGTGCCTTTTTAACACACTTATTTCTACTTATATTTTTAAGGTTTTGATAAAACTTTTTCCATTTATTTTTATCCAGTTCTAGTTTCAAATACTTTAAACAGTCTTTCACCTTTTGGATATAAGAACCCCTGGCATCAGGACAATATTTTTCAGTATGTTTAATGGTTAATTTAGAATAATCAATTGCTTTTTGTTTATTTCCAAATTTCATAAAATATTTAGCTGCCCAAAAATAAGGAGTAAACATTTGTTTATAACTTTTACATTTATGAGCAAATTCCACTGACTTAACATACGTTTTTTCCATTATATCTAATTTATTTTTGTCTTTATATATTAAAGATTCATCTCCCAATCGATGTCCCTCCATCTCACATAAAATTGTTAAACCATAAAAATTACTTCTTTTTTCAAATTTTTCATATAACAATTTTAAAAATTTTCTTGGTAATACCCAATTAGGTTTTTCTTTTTTCATTTCATTAAATTGGTTATTAGATTTAAGAGTTCCTTGTTTCTCAAATTGTCCATAAATAAATCTGATACAAGCAGCAGTATTAACATGATTACTAGGGGGGATCATGGGAAATTGTTTACTTAATTTAACAGCTATTTTTTTTATTTGTTCTTCCTCAAGATAAGGCAACATTAAGAAAATATCCTTGCCCGGAGAACCTATATATAATCCGTTATAAATAGCTCCTGGAATTGGCTTAATATTCTCACATCTTTGAAGTTGAATTCCTTTTACTATCTTAGACAATAACCCCAATGAAATAACTTTTTCTAATTGATTATAACTAATATGTGATTTTTTATCCATTAACTATTTTTTATTTTCATTAAAAATACATTTTTATACCAATTTTCTTTTTCATTTCCAATATTAATAATATCTAATCCTGCATCCTTAAAAAATTCTTCCCATCTTTCTAATTTCCAAACAGTAAGATGTAGGGTTTTTCTTTTGTCTAAAACCGGATGAGGTCTAATCAAAAAATATTTTTTAGTAATTCTTTTAGCTTCTTCAATAGCATTATCTAAATCCTGAGTTCTTAGGTGTTCATAAACATCAGCAGCTAAATATAAATCAAATTTTTTATCTTTAAATATAGATAAATCAGTAGCAGAAGCAAGATAACATTTAAAATCTTTTTTCTTGCATTTTTTAATAATATAGTTAGATACATCTATTCCAATAGCTTCTATCTTTTTTTTTCTCCAATATTTAAGAGCATTTCCCCAAGCACAGCCAACATCTATTACACTTTTAATTTCATTCTTTTTTATATATTTTTCAAAAATTTCTAAACAAATTCCAGCTCTATTTGTTGCTTTCGTATAATTTCTTTTGAACAAGGGTTCATATATTTTACTATAAAAACTTAATGTATCTTTCATATTTTTGCCATTCTAAAAGCTTCTCTTAAATGTTTACTTTTAATTTTAGTTTTATATTTCTTAAAAAGCTTTTTTCCATTATCAAAACTTTTTTCTTTTATATATTTAATACTCTCGGAAATTCTTAATATATAAGCCAATTCTTTAGTTTTAACATAACGTTCACAATATTCATTAGCATTTTCTATAAGTAATTTACTATATTTTAAAGCTTTTTCCTTATTCCCAAATTTTTTAAAATATTTAAATGCCCAGAAATAAGGAGTAAACATATGTTTATAACTTTTAGAATTATGAGCAAATTCTATACATTTTAAATATTTTTTTTCCATTTCTTTGAGTTTTTTCTTATTTTTATAAATAAGAGCTTCATCTCCTAATCGATGTCCTTCTATTTCACATAAAATTGTTAAACCATAAAAATTTTGTTGTTCCTCAAATATTTTATATAATATTTTCAGAAATTTTCTTGATAATTTCCAATCAGGTTTTTTTTTCTTCATTTTTTCAAATTGTTTATCAGATTTAAGAATTCCTTGTTTTTCAAATTGTCCATATATAAATCTAATACAAGCAGAGACATTAACATTATTTTTCGGAGGAATTTTAGGAAAATATTTATTCATATTAATAGCAACTTCTTTCATTTGTTTTTCACTTAAATAAGGCAACATGAAATAAATATCTCTTCCTGGAGAACCAATATAAATTCCATTATATTCTGCCCCCTTAATGGGTTTTAAATTCTGACAACCAGATAGTTGATTTTGTTTAACTATTTCTTTTACCAAACCCAAAGAAATAACTTGTAATAATTGTAAATATGTAATATGTATTTTTTTTTTCATTCTAAAAGTGTTTCAAAATAATTAAGATATTTCGTTGCTACTTCTTTTATATATAAATCTTTTCTATCAGGAATCATCAAATTATTTTTTAGATAGAACATTGCTTCTACAATCTTTTTTTTATTGAGAGGAGGAGGATCATATAAATCTAAAACTTTATAATTCCAATTTTCATCTTTAATACCAATTCCTGCTTTACTACCCAATTCTTCATGCCCTCCTGATTTACTATATATAACAGGACAACCCGCAACGATTGCTTCAACCATTGAATTAGGACACCAATCAAGCCAACTCAAATGAAAACTAGCAATAGCTCCAGCCAATAGTTTTTTTATCTGTTCTTTATTTTGCCAACCTACATATTTTATCTTAGAATGAATTATTTTATGTTCGGGTTTCCCAGTAACAATTAAGTTACTATTTATTCCTTGTTTAAAGGCATCTATAAATGATTTAATTATAGTTTTAAATCGCTTATGTGGTCTCCATTTACAATTAGCAAGAAAAAAATTTTTTGGTTTTCTTCTTAAAAATTCGCTAGGAGAAGCCCCATTTGATATTATTTTTTCTTTTTTCTTTTTTACTTTTAAAAATTTATGATATGCATCTTGACAAAATTGACCTTGATAGACAAGAGCATCACACTTATCAATAGAATTCTTAATTGATTTATTTCTTTTTTTATAATCCCATCTAGTATTAAGTATTAAACCATCTAATCTAAGAACTTTTTTCTTTCCGCCAATATAGAATTCTTTTGCCGGAAGAAAAAGAAAAATATCTGGATTATTATTAGTTATTTTTATATTTCTTTTCCGGAATTCAGCAGCAAGTCTTATTAAAAATTTATGTTTACCAGAATCAGCATCTTTCTTATCAACATTTATATTAAATCCAATTTTCATTTTTTGCTAGATATCTAAGATTTTTTTCCCATTCTTTATAACATACAGCCTTATAGCTCGTGTTAGAAAATCTATTTATTATTTTAGCTAACTTTATCGATGCATTCTTGAATCCAAATTTTTTATAAAAAGATGATTTTATTTTATTTTTATTCATAGATAAAACTTCTTTCATTCTTTTTTTCATTATATCAATATAATTGTTATTATAATTTCCTGTTAAATATTCTTCTATAGAAGGCGCTTCAAAAAATCTACCGTTATCGTTATTTACATATTTCCATCCGCCATAAATAGAAGAATTAACCAAAACAGGTTTACCTCTTATTATAGCTTCAGCCAATAATCTCGGACTAGCATCGGCAGTATTAGGATATAAAACAAATTTTGAAGATAACATAATAGAACAAACATTTTTACCTGAAAAATTTTCATTTATTATTTTTAGATGTTTTATTTTACCCCATTTTTTTTCTATTTTTTTCAAAGCTTCATAAAAAATAGTTCCTTTAAATTTATATTTATTCTGTCCTTTAATATAATTTATAACTAAACCTTTTAGATTAAGTTCTTTTGCTACTTTATCTATCAAGGGAAGCATATATAAACCTTTATTTCTAATACCGTGAGTAGAATAAAGAGTAAAATAAACAAAATCAAATTGTTTTTTTCCCCAACGATCATTTATATAACTAGTAGGACTGATAAGTTCATCACAAAAATCTGATTCTGAAAAAAGAATTTTTTTAATATTTTTAGGAAATATATTATCGTTCTTAAAAGGATGACATATTGCTTTTATTTTTTCTGACCATTGATATTTTTGTTCTAAAAAAAGATAAGTACAAATAATACAAATAGAATTTTTTTTTATATATTTTCTTTGTTGTCGTATAGTAAAAGGTTTTCTTAATACCATATTTGAAATATTTCTAATATGTCCATTTTCTATAGCAATTAAATTTTTATAGCTTGTTGATTTTATTATCATTTAAAAAAAACTTCTAAATTTTTTCTATATTTTTTACCAATCCTATATTTTTCTCTAAAATTATATTTTTTATCTTTTATTAAATCAGATATATTTATTCTTGGATTTATTGAATTTTTATAATTTTCTGAACTTGATCTCTTTAACATTCTAGTATGAACACAGCGAAGAGGACAATTATCCCATTTAAATTTTTTATATAATTTTTGTTTTTTAGGATAATGTCCAGAATAATATTTAGAATTTCTAAAAACATGAGTTTGACAATGATAGGCAGGAGATAATCCATTATCATTTTTCCAAGATCTCAATAAACTAAGATTATATAATTTATTTGGATCTTTAGAGGGAGGAGCTAAATAGCCCTTCCCCATTTTGTTTTTCATATCTAGATCCATAAGATGGAAAAAGAAACCTCGCAACATCCATACTTTTTGATATTTTCCTCTCAATATCTCAGGTCTTAACTGTTTTAATCCAATTGGATCATATAATTCATCCCCGTCAACTCCGAATAACCATTTATTTTGACCAGCAAATTTTTCTATATATATTTGAGATAATCTAATATCATCTATGTGTTCTAATTTTATCTTTGAATATTTTTTCATATATTTTTTTACAATAGAAAGTGTATTATCAGTAGAATGATTATCGACTACAGTAACTTCATCACAAAAATCAATAATATTTTTCAATACTTGTTCAATATAAATATCTTCGTTTTTTACAAAACAAAAACCAATAATTTTTATACCCATTTTATATTTATAAAAAAATAATTATTTTTTATCAAATTTTTTTAATATAATTTCATTATCTTTTAATATTTTTTCTAATCTTATACGTTCTTTTCTTTTTTCAATTGTTTTTTTTCTATTAATACTTTTATTGCGATATTCTTTTTTTGGCCATTTGCTAGAACTTCCTAATTTATATTTAACCAATTTTTTATTCATCTTAACTCCCATAATAAAAGCATCTTCTAGGAGTTTAATCATTTTATACATTAATTTAGGATTTGTATCATGCAATTCTAAAACACATAAATCATATAATTCTCGATGTAATTCGCAGATAGTTCTATTCGTATGAACAGTCTTACCCTTGCTGTGATTAAATAACTCACTAAAATTCATCTTAGATTCTCTCCGTTTTTAATAAATAATCTAATTCATCTTTTGTATTAACTCCTGTAAGTTCAAAACCAATTTTATTTAATTTCTTAATCAATTTATTATGTCTTTCTTGATTAGGATTATTTTTTTTTCCTCTTTTATCTAATTTGTGGAAATGCCATTCACAATATATTTTATTAATATAAAAAATCGCTCCAGTTTGTATCATATATTCTAATAATGGATATTCTTCTCCTTCAATATCTATTTTAAGAACAATAAAATTATCTTTACTAAAATTTTCTTTTACATACTCTGAAAAGTTTATAGTCTCAACATAAATATATCTTGATTTTTTTATATTACCTGTTTTTTTTCTATTTAATAGGGTAGAACCTGTTCCTATTTCTTTTCCTTTTCCTTTACATCCTCCTTTTTCAGTACAATAACAAATATAAAACTTGACTTTCTTTTTATTTCTTGTACTAACCACCTTTCTGTAGATTTTTACTTTTTTATTATTTCTAAATCTTTTTTTCATTTCTTTGTAAAGTATTGGAATGAGTTCAAATGCAATATAATAATCAAAATCAGGATATTTTTTTATTACTTGCTCTAACAAATTCCCATCGTATGCACCTAAATCTATATAATATTTCATTTTTTTTATTCCAAAAAAAGTAAACCACTTAAATCTTTTTTTCTTTTTTTTATCAAGTTAAGAACTTTTTTCTGAAGTTGATTATTATTTTTTAATTTTTCTTTAGACCTATGCATCTGTTTTTTATGTCTTCTATAAAGAGCAACATTTTCTTTAACAACTCCTATTCTAAAATTGTAATTAAATACTCTTGCAAAAAATTCTCTATCACTTTTACTTTTAAGATTTTCATCATATAAACCTATTTTTCTATGAATATTTTTTTTTAGCATTACACCTTGAGCATGTACATAGACAAAAGTTCTATATTTAATCCACAAATCCCACATTCTACTTATAGAGGTTTTATTATTTTTATAGTCCAAAACTCGTCCATGAACAAAATCATAACCTTTTTTTAATTTTTTATAACGAATTGAAATTCCATTTTTTGTCAACATATCATCGGCATCAAGCATAACTAAAATCTCTGCTTTTGCTATTTTAATAGCAACATTTTTTGCATGAGAATATCCTTGATTTCTTTGCAAATGAATATATTTTAATCTTTTCCCTTCATATTTTTTTATTACTTCATAAGGATAATCTTCAGATGCGTCATCTACAATTATCATTTCAGACTCTTCAAAATCTTGTGAAAAAAAAGATTTTATACAATCTTTTATATAATCTCTATAATTATAAAGAGTCGTTATAACAGAAACTTTTATTTTTGCACTCCTCTTATAACATTAATATATTTTTGAGCTACAATATCAATATCAAGATCAGGACGAATTGGTTTATTTTTAATCTTTAATAATTTATGAATTCCCCTAGCAACTATTTTTGATTTTATATTATCTACGTTTCGTGGTTTCATATATCTTCCTTTCCAAAATTTATCTACGTTTAGAATAACGCCATCACTTTTTACAATTTCTTTAGTCCCGCCAAGATTTGTACAAAGCACATTTAGACCAGAAAGAAGTCCTTCTATCACTATATTGGGACAAGTATCAATGTGACAAAGATGAATCTGATAAGAACAGGCTTTCATAATTGCAATAATTTCTTTATTCGTTTTTTCTCCTAAAAAATGAATATATTTTGATTTAGATTTATAACCTTTTCTTTTTCCTTCTACTCCAATACCTCCTATCATATATAAATGTCTATCGGTTCCAGCTTCCAAGAAACCATTCATTATAGAAATAGGACGTTTATTTGAATCCCATCTTGCACAAGATACAAAAGATTTAGGAATAATAGTTTTATCTGGTTTTATATTTTCTATATAATGAATATCAGCTCCATTATAAATTATAGAATATTTCATATTTTTTCCATTAGGACAATCTGGTCTTAACCGAAGAGTTCTTTCACATAACTTAAAAGCAAACTGAGATTGAAAAATAATATGATTAGAATGTCTTATGGTTTTTTCAATTGGTTTATTATTGTATGTCTTATATTTATATATATACCAACAATTATCTAGTCGAAGAACATACGGTTTTTTCAATTTATTAAGTTTTCTAATAAAAACAAGCTCTATGTCAAATTTATTATTTATATCAGTAGTTATTTTAATATTATCAAAATTTTTAAAAGCTTTTATTAGTCTTGTCCGAAAAATACCTGGACCACCTTTAAATTTTGATGTATCTATAAAAACCTTAATAGACATTTTAATTCTCTAATATTTTCTTAATAATATTTGAATATTGAATAACCGTATTTTTTATATTAAGATCAGGACGATCTACTCTATTTTTTATCTTTAATAAATTATAAATTCCTTTTGCCACTACTGTGGATTTCAAATTATCTAAATTCATTTTTCTTAAATATTTTCCATTCCAAAATTTATCCACTTTTAAAATAATTCCATTATTTTTTACTATCTCTTTTGTTCCCCCCAAATTAGTACAAAGAACATTTAATCCGCATGCCAATCCTTCTATCACAGTATTAGGACAAGAATCTATATGACAAAGATGTATTTGATACTCACATGCTTTCATAATTGCTATAATTTCTTTGTTGTTCTTTTCTCCCAATATATGAATATATTTAGATTTATATTTTTTGTTAATTTTTTTTCCCCCAAGTCCACTTCCTCCGATAATATACAAATGTCTTTTTATTCCAGATTCTAAAAAACCTTTTATCATTGAAACAGGACGTTTATTTGGTCTCCATTGAGCACAAGCAACGAAAGAACCTGGTGATATTTTTTTATTAGGTCTAATTTTCTTAATATAATCAAAATCTATACCATTATATATAATAGAATAATCTTTTTTTTCTCCTTTTAAAAAATTTTTAATTTCTAAGATATGATCACAAAGATCAAAAGAAAAATTAGATTGAAAAATTGAATAATTGGCCTTTAGGATAGATTTTCTCATACCCTTATTTCCTGATTCTCTTCCTTTTTCATAATAACAACCATCCACTCTTAAAACATATGGTTTAGAATGTTTATAAATTTTTCTAATAAAAGCCAATTCAATATCAAATTTTTTATTAACATCGGTAATGATTTTTATTCCTTCTATTTTAGCTAAGATTGGTATAATTCTGGAACGGAAAGTAGCTGGTCCTCCTTTAAACTTAGTTGTTTCTATAAATAATTTAATTGACATAATTTAATTTTTATAATGTAAAATAGGAAAACATTTTATTTTTTCTTTTTTTCTTTGTTTTTCTCTTTCAATAAATATTTTATTTTTTATTCTTAATAAAGGTTCTTTATGGGAAATAGGAGATTCTCCGC
>Ga0307928_10004959_pt1 | contig 10031 bp, 18 predicted proteins | sample AceLakmetagen232_FD_201815 | JGI IMG/M metagenome (GOLD analysis project Ga0307928, IMG submission 201815) | Saline water microbial communities from Ace Lake, Antarctica - #232 | ecosystem: Environmental > Aquatic > Non-marine Saline and Alkaline > Saline | place: Antarctica: Ace Lake...
CCTCTCTGTTAGAGAACATCTCAACGCCCTCTTTAACTCTTACGTCAGAATTGTTCCTTAGCTCTGTGCCTCTTATAAACTGTTTAACGGACTCTTTGCTCCTGCCTGTACTCTTGACAAGCCTGGCAACAGAAAAGTGCTTCTGAGCGAGCTGAAGCCTTAAGCTCATGGCATCCTGAAGAGCTGTGTTTATATCTTCCAGGATAGGCATAAGCACGCTTGTGTCTTGCGATCTCAGCCCTTTCCATAAAACACCGGAAGCTCTCTGGGCGTATTTAGGAAGTTGAGCAAGACTCGCTTTTCTTACGCTGCTTTCAGTCTCCATCTCATTTTCCATAAAGGTAATCCATCTTATCACCGTTTCAGGTATAGCCGGAGGAGACTGCCAGTGAGGTTCCCCAAACCCAGGATTGACCTCGACATACTCAACCCCAGACTTTACGTATCTTTGGAACTCTCCTTGAGGAAGAGAGCCCTTTGGTATTATAGCCTTGTCTCTGTAGTTTTCTATCTGCTCATCAACCCTGGAACCAAGGCGATTAAACTGTCGCTGAGGGTCCTGGATGATATGCACAGCCGATTCATGCCATTGCTTATTAAGTATCGGTAGGATTCCGGGGATATTAAAATACGGAATGGCCGCGTCAGGCGTGGGATTGTCCCCGTCATAAAGTAACCAACCGCCTGCAACTACCATAAACCGCCCTTTGGATTTTGTCGGTGATTTTTTCTCATGGTATTCGAGCCTTACAATCGTGTCTTCTTTGGGTCTGACCTCATCCGGCCTTTCAAATAAAGTCGTATCGGCCCCGTCAAGGTTTTCTTCCGGTAAAGACCCTGGGGCAAGTTTAAATTCCTTCTCAACCATATACTTTGGAAGTCTTTTGCCTTCAATGAAGTGCCGCCAACTATCCCTTGTCAATCCATATGGGTCTGGCCTTACGTTAAACGGATTGATATAATCAAAATCAAGATTGCCATCTTCTTTTCCGGTGCTTTTTCCATCCTTAACATATCCCTGTTTATCTTTGTTCCACCATTCCTTCCAGAAGGCATCACCGCAAACAAAAGCCCACCATTTTGCCGTGCCTATTTTTTGAAGGAACTTGCCAAAGGTAGTGAGGTTTGTGTATTCGATTATCGAAGACCCGAGCTTGGCTGCCTTAATGTCATCCGGTTCGTCAGTGTTTGGGTCAACGTAGAAAGTATGAGGGTAGCGGGTATCTCCTATCTGCTGGCGGATTATGGGAAGGATGCGATTATAAACATTCTTCTTTTCCCTTGGCACTTTATCTGAAATGTCAATTAATTCTTTTTTCTCATTACTGTAATAGGTATATTGGTCTCCCTCGATCCAGGCTATGTATTCCTTCCAAGCACCGTGGAAATTTTCAACCACAGGGTCATTCTGCCAATGGTCTTGTATCTCCTCAACCTTGGCTTTTAGTTCTCCAGTAAGGTCTTTTGGGGCAATGGGCTTAAATTCTTTAGCCATGTTTAAAACTCCTCAGCTCTTTTTCTTGTCTCAAGGTCAGAGGGAGACATCTTCTGTTCTTCTTTTATCTTTATTTTCTGTTCTTTTTTCTTTACCTTAACGTCCCCTGGGTATTCTTTATCATAATATTCCGCTTCAGCTAGGTTTTTAGCCATAAACTTTGTAAACAGATTTTTCTTCTCTCGGTAATGAAAATAAAGTTGCAAAGCGTTTAGTGCCAATGCCAGCACTAAAGCTAAAAACCAAAATAATTCACTCATTTATTTCTCCTTAAAAAATTGAGGCAATCTCCCTTTGCCCCCTGGAATGACTCTCTATGTCTTTTTTTATTTGTTTAGCAAAATCAGAAGTTTCTTCCATTATAAAGTCCGAGACCTTTGTTCTGCGTGGGATCGAAGCTGCCCTTACTTTGAAATGTAGATATACCGTATCTAAAATATCGGTCTCTTTTTTCTTGCCTCGGTAATAAGTCCTGACTCCGGTTTCATAATCTTTAAGCCCCTTGAATGAACGGATCATCCCGCTTTCAAATTTCGGCACAAGCTCTTCAAATCTGGTCATACGCTTCTTGCCCTCGATTTCAGAAAGAACTATATGGGGGTCGATGTTCTCAACTCTCAGATGGTCAGCAAGATAAATCCCGAACTTCTCTTTTTCTATGATTATAAAACGAAAGGGTCTGTTGGCTTTTTCTGACTCATATATTAACCTTATGACCCAATCCTTAACCTTCATAGGGGTCAATTTACGCTTTTGAGCATAAGGGATATTTAGGTTCCCATCAACATCCCACTCTCCAATGCTTATGCCGGTAAAAGAACTTTCATCCGATAAGGTCCCGGCCATGTCAACGGCAAGGTTCCTTACAAATGGATTAGGTAGTTTTTTAATGTGGACAATCCATTGCTTTTGAAAAACAGCCTCTTCTTCCATCACCGGCTGTAACTCATAGAGGGCATTATAAAGATACGGCCCCATATTCTTTCTCTTTCTCTCTAAATAAACCTCATCAAGCTTTTCCGGCATGACCGGATTTCCCTCTTCATCCCTGCACGGACAGCTAAATACCGAATATCCTTTAGGAGAGATAAAGGTTTGACAGGGTTTCCTGTAAAGAAGGCTGTAATCAAAGTCGTGGTCTTCCGGGTCAAGAATATCCCCGGATAAATCATCCGGCCACCAGGGAGTTTCAAAGATTAGCTTCCAGGCGTTCTCGATTAGAGTAGGTTCTTGCTGGTTAAACCTTATGATTGTCTTTTCCCGCTGGGTTTTTGTGGTAGAATTTACCTCATTTACCAGGTTATCGTCTATTCCACCCTCATAATGGTGCCCTGTAAGCGATTTTTCAGGCGATCCGATGTCTATCTCTATGCCTTTGTAGCGTAATTTGCCTTTATCTAAAGCCAAGACATCAAAATCACTTTTCTTATGGGGTAGAATACGGGAAAAAAACTTCTGTAATAATTCATTCTCTATCAATTCTTTAACGATTCTCTCAAGCTGATCCTGGGCTAGGTCAAATATCCCTGAATAAAGAAAGATTTTCCCTCTCCTGCTAATAACACGCTTGCGCAGGAACCATTGAACAATAAATCCCTTGGCTATAGAGCTCTTTAATAAGTCCCTTGACATCAAAACCAGCTTCTCGGGGACAGGATTCTTTTTAAAGTCTATGAAATCACAAAGTTTTCTGTGAACCCAGTTTAAATCTCTATATTCAACCTTTTTCCCATGATGAAGAACGACTTTGTTTATAAAAAATAAATCATTCAGCGCCATTCCAGTCCACCAACGTGAATTTTTTGGCTCACCAGGTAGAGTAGAATGGATCTCTATCATTATCCTTCACTCCTCATCCATTAATCTACAAATCCTGTTATTCCTGGGCTTTCCGTTTCTCTATTTATATAAACCATATGCCAATTATCCAATACTAATGGATCGTGGTCTTGATGGCTAATTATTCCCAAAGCATAAACTTTGCGCCCTCTTCTCATCTTGATTAATCTTCTTACAAAGTGAGGTTTATGCCCTCCCCTTGAAAGCTTATCTCGCGTGCATTTTATTTTTGTATCTTTATCAACTTTAGTCAAAAGCCCATCCTCTTCTTTTTCAGTTAAGGGAATGAAAAAATATTCACCTTGTCTTTTTATTTCCCTGCCTTCCTTCTCGGCCTCTACTACTACCGGGTGCTTCAATGACTGATGAGCATCTGCTACGGTATTTATATGCTCTTTTGGCAATCCAGAAATGAACAGATGTTTCTCATCAAACCCCATCAAATATTTTCTTTCAGTTGGATCGGTATATTCTTTTATTTGCTTAATTTTGCCATTATCATCTTCTCTCGGAACAGCATATTCCCTTTTTGGTTCTTTTACTAAAAGGACTAATTGTTTAAAGCTCTTGTCTATACTCAATACTTCAACCCTGTTTTTATTATCTCCCACATCTATCATAAAATGCTCTTCTGGGCTTTCCCTAACAGAAAGCCTCACAATGGGAACGCTACCGGGCCAACTGTGCCTAGAGGGCTGACCGTTCCTGGGTGCAGCAACCGAAATAGGCAATCCAGCCTCTTTGAAATTAAATAATAAATCAACCTTTGCAGTATCTGTGTTCATTACCCCTCACCCCTCATATTATAAAACTGCTTAAGAGCAACCTCATCGTCTACGTTTAAATGAATAACAACCCCTCTTTCCTCTATCTCTATCTTCTTTGCAGGGTAGTTATTCTTAATTTTATTCGCCTCGGAAACAAACTTAGCCCTTGCGTTAAAATCGGCCTTATTCTCTTTGCTCATAGGGTGAGTAGCCTCTAATCCCTCTGATATGGTCTTTGCTATCCTCTTGTTTGTTACCCCGGCCTTCTCTAATTCATTAACGATAGGCTTCTGTTTAAGGGCATTGTTGACACAGGGTATAGCGCTTTCCGGGGTGTAGCCTGCGGCTATGCCAGCGGCCTTCTTGTTCTCGGGTCTAGCCCCCATTTCAGAATATTTCTGTAGGGCAAGCTTCTGGCGTTCATTAAGGACCTTTGGTTTGGGGGGTTTTTTTGGGCCTTTTGAGGTTAGTTTGATAAAGGGGATAAAAGTAGGTAGTGGTTCCCTTTTTAATAAAACGGGCATCCCGTCAACAATTATTTCTACCATACCTTACCACTTCATATGTTTCACCGTTTTGCTTAGTTTACATAATAAATTATCTGTCAACTAATATATTCTTAAAATAGGGGATAAAAACTTATCTGTCAAATAATCTTTCCCCTGGGATACATAACAAATCTTGACAAATGAAATGGTTTACATTACCTTTAACTCAGAAGGAGAAGTATATGAAAGAAAAATCAAAAAACATTTACACAAGGGTCCCGGAATCGCTGTCAAAGAAACTAAACAAGCTTGCTGCTAAAGAATATCGGTCAGTATCCTCAATAATCAGGCAGGCTATTAAAGAGCTTCTTGCCAGCAGGAAATGGTACTGATGAGGGCCTTAGAAGAGTTACTGAAGGGATATGCAAAAAACATCGGAAACAAGCCCTATGCTATCTTCTGTAATAAAAAAACATTCAAAATAATAGAACAAGAAATGCGAGAACACGAGCTTGTCCCCCATACACCTTTTGGCCTCAGCAAGTATAAAAATGTTTCCCCGGAAATGTACTTCAATGGCATCCCTATTTTTACTAACGAGCTCTGCCCGGATGATAAAATTTATCTCCTAGATGAAAAAACCTCCCTAAAGATTAGAGCATCATCCTTGGGGTTTGAGGTGGAAGAGAAACGCCAAGCAGAAAAGGCCTCAAAAACAATACAGGATGAATTAATAAAAAGCTTAAAAGAAAGATATGCGAAAGGGGGACTTGCGGGATTGCTTATATCAAAAAAATCGAGGAAAGGAGAATAACATGGATGAAAAAACCGAAAATGTTTTAACCTGTGGAGATTGTGAGTTCTTTGGGACGTATAATGAGGGCGACACAAGGGGGAGGTGTCTCTATGGCCGGAACAAGAAATACCTAAACAGCCCGACGCTCAACAAATCCCAGGTAGCTTGTGATCGCTTTGCCTCAAGGGAGAAGAAAGTGGGTGACAAATTTAAACCCGGGATGTTGTAAAGTTAAAGAGCGACCGGAGTAGAAATAATCTAATGACGGTTGTTCGTCAATTTCCGGCGCTTACTCGCGATGACGATTCTATGTATTATTGCTGTGCTTGGATGAATAATGAGGGAAACTTAGAGACGGGCGTCCTGACGGGAACAACCCCCATTATTGGCGGGGAAAAAGAAAACTGGCTATTCCAATGTGACCGCTGTGGGTATACGGTTATTTTTACCCTTTGGAAAGAAATGGGATTATCAACGGCATGCAGCCGGTGTCGCAAAGGCGACATGAAAAGGATGAGGAAATTAAAAGAGGGAGAAATAAATGAGTAAAAATGTTAAGATTCCAATAGAATATGCAAGGGATATCCACAAAATACTTGAGGATCATGTGCGCATGGGATTTGAGATCGTATCAATAGATATTAAAGAAATTGTTTCAGAAGAAGCATATACAAAGTTAGTGGGTATTTTTAATAAATATCATAATGCAAATTGCGGGCCATTCAATAGGGCTCTGAAGGGATTGATTGAAAAAGCAGAGTGAACGAAAGAAAAAAACAAAAGCCCAATGGAGAATTTTATAAATCAGGAGGATTAAATGTCTGAAACAAGAAAAGAAAGATTATTAAGATTTGCCTTAGAAGATGCTGCAAAAGCATGGTGTACTAAAGAGACAAAACACCTTGACATGATACCAGAATTAGCAAAAGCGTTTGCTGAGATTTTGGCCAAATCGTACACACATGCTAGGCTTGGAAATGCCACTACAGGGGAGTTGATTGAGGAGATAAAAGCTAGGATTGAGATGGATGGCAACTTAGATTACAGAACGGTCGATAGCGATTAGAAGAAAAAACCAAAAGCTTCAATAGCGTTTTTTTTAAATGAGGGGAGCAAGGGTTAATGTATACCAAGGATGCAGAAATCCAAAAAGCCCCATGCCCCCCCCTCGCGCTTCCTTTAACACCCCCCCCTACGTATACACACCCCCTCTCGAGGTAAACTGTGTCGTATAAGATGTATTATGTAAACTAATCGGTCTGATATTGTCTGATCCTGTTTAATTCTGTCCGATCCGGAACATATCTAACAACTTTACGTTGGTTTCATTCCGGCTGCGGTTGTTTGCTGTCTGAATATGACAACAGCACAACCAAAGGCCGACTGAATCACCCGCCCCTAATTCTATTGCCTTATTCTAATATATATAATTCTAATTACAATCAAGAATCTTAAACAACAAACCATCTATTAATTAAGATATCTTAATCATATTAATACATGCGCGTGTGGGGTGATGGGATTGGATGATGATGTGGGGTGATCCTGACCGGGGTGGTGGTCTAATGTTTAGACCCGGGTGGTTAATCCTGCCCTTTGTCTTGTCTCCCCTGGTGCTGTCTCACCCTGTCATAAAATAAAACTTGACAAAATATGACATATGTCCTATGTTATATATGAGACTTTAGGAGGCTCAAAAATGTCAAGACAATCAAATAATGATTATGATGAGAATGGGATCCTTAGAAATGGATTTGATTATGATCTGCAAGTTTGGGTAGTAGATTATCTAATACCTGATTGCAAGCATCCCAGGGAAATGAAAGTCAATGGGTCTTGTTGCTGTCAACAGGACAGGCTCAAGGGTAACGACACCCGGAAAATGAATCACACCTTCAGGGTATTCAAATGAACGTACAATTCAAAGTATTTGAAGCCCCGGAAGTATCACCCTTTGCTTTCCGGGATTCTAAACAAGTCTATGAAGGAACCAAAGCTTATGGCAAGGCAGACCGAGAAATCTTTTTAATCCTACACATGAACTCTAAGAATGGATTAATCAAGGAAGAGGTACACAGTATAGGAACAGTGAATCAATCCGCTGTCTATCCCCGAGAGATTGCCAGGTCAGCGATTCTTAACAATTCCTCTTCTGTAATCCTGATCCACAACCACCCTTCAGGAGACCCTGCACCTTCTGAACCGGACAAGGAGCAAACGAGGCGAATCATAAACGCACTCAATCTATTTGATATTAAAGTTTTAGATCATATCATCCTTGGAAGAGATAAATATTACAGCTTCCGGGATCAAGGCTTGATTAGTCTTTGTGAAGAACTCATCAAAAATAAACCATAGGAGGATTAAAACAATGGGAAAAAGCTATACTTTTACTTGGGAGGCTCGCTATTGGAAACAAGCTGACAGGGGAAAAAGACAGGTTTATTTAGTTTATGGAATGTCAATTTCCGAGATAATTAAAAAGCTGATTAATATTTACAATGGCAAGGTTACGCAATTTACAATTAGAATCTGGCATCAAACTAATCCTATGGGAAATTCAGTTAGACAACTGAAGGTATTAAAAAACTTTCCCTGGGATAATAAGTTAGGCTATGTTCATGATATTTATAGGGGCATGGGGCTTGATTATAATAAGCCTATCCCACGTAAATATTATGAATTAAAAACAATCACCTAAAAGGAGGTATTAAAATGAATATCGCTTTCAAAAGAGTAAAGATTTATAGAGGCCATGTCATTATATCTGATGGGAATATCTTTATGATGTTCAATTCAAACCAGAGATTTAAAAACCTGGATGAGATCAGATCGAAGATAGACACAATAGAGGGCCAAGCGGAAGACTTAACAAAAGGATTTGATCTTGAGAAATTCAGAAAAGTTCTGATTGATTATAAGCTTGCACACATAAAGGGAAGTAACTCGGCCCTTGATGATGCAACAAAAGAATTTCACAGAGGATCATTTATTGCCGTTGGTTATATTTTAAATTTATTAAAGAAAGGGAGATTTTACAATGAAAACAACTAGAGAGTTTTATCCAGACGGAGAAAGATATTTATTTGACTTTAAGTTATGCACCCTAAAAAAAGGTTATGCTCAGTTAGATACAAGTCAGGACGCCTGGTACTATGGGAATTGGGCTAACCCGGAAAAGCTGATCATGGTTTCATATGCCGAGGGTGATTGCTGTATTAAGCAGGCCGAAAGCAAGGAAGAGTTTATCGAAGAGGTCCGCAGCTGGGCCGAATGGAATAAAGAAAATGGCTATAGCCCCTTTGGAATTGACCCCCTCTGCAATGAGGGACTAATCGAAAAGTTCAAGTCTTTGGGGCTTGGGGATTTATTACACTAAAGCCTGATCCGCCACTAACCCACCTATTAACCTGGCTGAGATCGTGGCTTAGATTGAATCACAGGAGGTCAAGGCATGATAGAAATTATAATAAACAGTATCTTCGGGGCTTTGCTGGTAGCTTTTATCATAACAGTTCTAAGCCTCGCCTTTAAGAAAACAAATAAGGAGGATTAAAATGGACATGGACAAAGCATTTGATCTTTTACAGAAGAAAGAAAAAGAGACAACGAAGAATTATCTTGATCTGCTAGAGGAAAATGCCAAGCTAAAGAAAGGGGTGGAAGAATTAAAAGAAATGAAAGGAAATCATGGCCTTAGGCCAGAACTAGCAACCTTTGCAGAAGCTATGGAAACTAAGCTAAAGAAAAATGACTACAAGCCAAGCTGGAAAGACGAATCTCTCGACTATCTATTAGAGAGGCTTATAGAAGAGGCCGGGGAACTTTATAGTACTGTTAAAATCGGGGGCGACATGGCTGATGAAGCGGTTGATGTAGCTAATTATGCTATGATGGTTTATACTTATATAGAAGGAAAATAAACACCCTTAACAACCCGACACGACACAACACTAATCACCCTGGCAGAGCTTGACATATTCCAGAATAAGCGTATAATCTATATTAGAGATGATAAAAAAGGAGTATAAATATGAAACTTTTAGATTGTAAAGAGGTATGCAAACTTCTGAAAATATCCAGGCGCACACTATACAGGCGGATAAGGGACGCCGGATTCCCATACAACCAACATCAATTCCACTGTAAGCTAACATTCAATGAAGATGAGATCTCCGCTTGGCTTGCTAAGAAGAGCCTCCGGGCCGGAAGAGCCAAGGCCAGTGGTGATTATGATAGAAGCGGGAGTTTTAAGTTTAGGCTAATAAGTAAAAAATAATGGAGGATGAAATGATGGACAAAGACAGCATAATAAACAATGTTTATGATGAAACTTCAGCAAGAAAGGCCACCCTTGAGGCCCTCTTGGACATTAGAGATACCCTGGCAAAGCTAAACATGACGCTAGGGAGCATAGAAAGCAAGGCGGAAGAATTTTTAGTAAATTACACTCACAAATAAGGAGACAGATGGAACGCCTATACTCCGCCCTCGATAAAACATTTACAGAGCTTGAAAGACTAGAGAAAAGCAAAGAGCTGAGGCCGAATGTTTACATGGTCAAGGTATCTAAGCTGATATACATAACCTTAAAAAGCGCACACGCCAAGGGGCATAAGTGCTGCGGTGATGATGATTTAGAGGAG
>Ga0307928_10004962_pt1 | contig 10029 bp, 12 predicted proteins | sample AceLakmetagen232_FD_201815 | JGI IMG/M metagenome (GOLD analysis project Ga0307928, IMG submission 201815) | Saline water microbial communities from Ace Lake, Antarctica - #232 | ecosystem: Environmental > Aquatic > Non-marine Saline and Alkaline > Saline | place: Antarctica: Ace Lake...
AAACGATCGTGACTCCGAAAAGAACGAGTGCGGTGGCTGCGATGAACTTAGGTGGGGTGATCATCTCGGACATGGGCTGGTACCTCCTCGATCGGTACCTGTTCCAGCCGGTCGTCCGGATACTCCTTGTCGCGCAGCACAGGTAGCGTGATATACGGCCGCCTGTGTGAGTGAAGTGTGTTAGTAGCAAACCAAGGAGCTGGCCAGAGCCGGTCCAGTACCGTCTTCTTCCGTCGCATGTACAACATAGAAGAGCGGCTCATCGCTCACCTCCTGCAGCTATTGTACCAGAGGCAGCTTGAAACGCAACCCGTCAGAGGCTACGATAGCTTGAACAGGTCACCGAGGGAGTCGCCGATGAAGCGGCAAAGCCCGTCGAAGGCTTTGGCCCACATCTCGAAGAACTCGGTCATTGTACTTTCCTCTCTACTGGGGTGAGACTTGGCGACAACAGCAGCAAACCTCAAGAAGGCGCCTGAACTCATTGCAAAATTCGCCGAGCAATGCCGCTCTGGGGAGGTTCAGTCGTTCATTCCTGTGCTGCCTATGTTGGGCCTGAAGGGTAAATCGTACTCGCTCGTCGACTACGCACCATTTGAACCGATCTACAAGCTCGAACAGCCCCGTCGGTCCTACTATAAGAGCGGGCGTCAGGTGGCGAAAACCACCAACATGGCCGCTCATTCGGTGTTGCAAGTCGGAACCCAGCCTCACTTCTCTCTGTTGTTCGTAGCACCACGCTACGAACAGGTACGGCGCATTTCCGCCAACTACGTCCGGCCGTTCATCGACCAGAGCGTCATCTCCAAATTGTTGCAGAACAAAAGCATTGAGAACTCGGTGCTGCAGAAGACGTTCCTGAACAACTCCCGAATGTATTTCTCGTTCGCGTTCCTCGACGCCGATCGTATCCGCGGCCTGTCCGTCGACGGGATCAACTACGACGAGATCCAAGACATCGATGTGGACTTCCTTCCGGTCATCCGCGAGGTCATCACCGCGTCGAAGTACGGGATCGAGAAGTTCTTCGGTACGCCAAAGACACTCGACAACACGCTGCAGATTCTGTGGGAGCAATCGTCACAGGCTGAGTGGGTCATCAAGTGCGATTGCGGCTTCGATAACATTCCGTCAGCAGATCACCACCTCCTGAAGATGATCGGCCGTGAGGGGCCTATCTGCGCCAAGTGCGGCAAGCGAATCAACCCGCGCATCGGTCGGTGGATCCACGCGATTGCCGAGAACATGGCGACCGATTCCGGCTACCACATCCCACAGATCATCCTTCCGCTCCACTACGAGGATCCAAGGAAGCCGGGACACATTCCAATCCAAGCCACTGAAAAGTGGATGGACCTTCTGAAGAAGCGCGATACCTACGACCAGACCAAGTTCATGAACGAGATCTTGGGCGAGAGCAGCGACATTGGCGTGAAGCTCGTTACGCTGACTGACATCCGTACAGTGTCCATCCTCAACAAGAACGAGTGGCGTGCCGCGCTCGATCAGGTGAACAAGTACAGTCACCGCGTATTGGCAGTCGACTGGTCTGGCGGCGGGGAAGACGGCATCTCCACCACCACCTATTCCGTCGTCGGCCGTAACATTCACACGGGAAAGACTGAGTGCTTCTACACCGCGCGACTCCACGCGGCGCTTGGCCACCACGAGGAAGCTAAGATCCTGATCGACATTTTCAAGGCGTTCCGATGCTACCTGTTCGCGCACGACTTTGGTGGCGCCGGTTCGATCCGCGAAACACTGATGATTCAGGCCGGTGTCCCCGTCGATCGGATCATGCCGTTCGTGTACGTGCGCGCGTCCGTGAAAAAGATGGTGGAGTTCAAGAAGCCAAAGGATGGTAGCGGCGAGCGTCCGTACTACTCGCTCGACAAAGCCCGCTCGCTCGTCCTGCAAGCCACAGCCATCAAGGCCCAGACAGTGCTTCTGCCGGAGTACGAGTCCAGCAAGAACATCACGCACGACCTGCTCGCGCTCATGGAGGACCGTCACGACTCGCCGGGCGGCGCCGACATCTTCCTCGTGCGCAGGAACCCGAAAATGACCGACGACTTCGCGCATTCGCTGAACTACGGATGCGTCGCGCTGTGGCATGCGTTCAACTGCTACCCGGACCTGTCGAAACTGACCGCCATCAAGCTCACACCGCAGCAAGCGAACTTCGCCGATCCGAAAGTCACCACGTACGAATAGCAAGTAAGAAGGGCGGGTTGGGCCGTCCCATTGCGGGACGACCCAAGGGGAGCCGTAATACCTTTACCGCCTCATTCGGCGGTAGAATTCCATGCGCGCAGCGCGCGCGTTGCGCTCTTGCTCCGTCGCTTCGCGGCGCGCCCTGAGGCGGTTCGCGAATGATTCGAAGGACGAGCTATCGACACTCTTTTCCTCGTTCTCTGGCACGTCAATCTCCTCTCTCGAAGGATGAAAATGACCCCTGCTAAAAGCAGTGGCCGTAGACCATGCTATTCTGACGCATTTTGGGGGTCTTTTTAAGCTCTCAGATTACCGCGTTTTACGCCAGCGAGCTGCCTCAGCATCCCAGTATGGTTGGTTGATGACGAATCCGTCCGCTCCTGCCTCGAAGCCGGTAGTCGATACGGTCGAGGCGAAGGCTCTGACCGCTGCGTCGTAGTCGGGAATGGGCAGCTTCGCTCGATCGATCGCATTTCGAAGCACCGCGAGGTTGACGAAGATCTTCTGCTTCTCGTCGTCGATGACGAGGTGCGCCTTCAGGTTGGGTGAGGCCCCTGTCTTGAACTGCTCGTAGAACGGAGTGTGCGACATCTTCAGTCGCTGTGCCGTCGCCATGAAGAAAATGAGCGACATGAGCCGGCGCTCGATACTATCGGAGTCGATGGTCCTCAGCGTCTTGGCAGCAGACAGGAACACCGCTTTGTTGACCGCATCCAGCTTGCCGAGCGCCCAGTGGGAGAGCGATAGCAGGATGCACTGCTGGAGGCTCGTCGCCGGCGGCAATACGAACTTGGCCGCCTGTAGCCAGCCAAGGTATGCCACGGCTCCGCGCATGGATGGAAGCCTGCTACGTTGCGGCATAATGGTCGGCGCGTGAATGAAGGTCCAGCTCTCACCGACGGCGGCGGCAGCAGCTTCAGCTTCCGACAAGTGCGTCATGAAGTTGCCGGCGTCGGTCGCCCGAATGAAGTGCGCCGACTTACGATTCTTGGCCGACAGATCCAGCCATACAGGATAATCGTGACGTTTGTTAAATTCGGGCATATCATACAGAGGCTGACACGGCCTAGTCGGTACGCGCGAGACCATACCCAGCTCTTCGACGAGGTGTCCGCCGATCACGTTAGCAACAGACCCATACCCGCCGACGAAAGCTACAGGACTCGGAGTAGCGCCAACGATCGGCGACAACATGTTGGACATGAAAGCCGCCATGCCCGCCCAGATCGCCGCGTGTTCTGGTGTGTCCTCCAGCATGAGATCCCAGTCACCCTCGCGTGGCTCAGCGATGTAAACCTTCGCCGCGGGCACGTCGGCGGCCGAGTCGAGAACCATCGCGTGCGTCGAGTCGTCGAACTGCCCCTCCTTGATACTGAAGTTGGGGAAGACGAACGCCTGCATCGACTGGTTCCAGCCGATCTTACCGATGCGGCGTACATATTGCGGGTCGTGAAACTGCTTGGCGATCTCGATGATGTGCGGCTGGATCGACTTCGAGAGCTTCAGGGCCCCGACGTGCTGCATCATTAGCTCGCGCAGCCAGTTCGCCGCGCTCTTCTCGACCGTCGCGACCGGCACGCGGAACTTGAGCTGCTCCTGCTTGAACGAGACCGTGCCTTCGTAGACGTTCTCACCCGTATCGACAATGTGTACGAGAGCTTCGAGTCGGATGATAGCGTTGCATCCCAGCTCCCTGTCGGAGCCGCGCATGATCCACCAACCGTCGTCGCTTTCCACGATCTTCATGTTGCCGATCGTGATGTAGTTGCCGACGGACGCCTCGCCGAAGAGCTGCAAGACACGGGCCTTCTCGCTCGGGGAACAGGCGTCGTAGATGCGCTGGATGTCGGCCGCCGACAGCTGGAGACTCTTGAGCGTCTCGCTGACCTTCCAGTACTCGGAGTTGAGCAGGAAATTCTTCACGGCCTCGCCCCATGGCTTGGCCGACATCTCGATACGGTTCACGATCTCGGCCACCGACATCTTGCGCAGGTAGCCCTTCAGATCGTAGTCGCCGAACCCCGGCTTCGTCGCGATGTGTGCGCGCGGGTGCATGACGGACTGCGAATAGAGGTTCACGTCGTCCTCTTTTTCCCAGTAAATCAGTCGCCGAGCATGGACCGTCTGCCACGCGCGGCTGGTCTGCTCGTCATAGACCACGACCTTCAGTGGCTCCGCGGAGATATTGAACGCGCGACGCTGCAGATGGATAGCGAAGATCGGATCCCGTACGGCGATCACGGTGTCGTTGTACGTATCGAGCAGGTTGAGCATCATCAACCCGGCGTCATTCATCGTTCCCTCGGGACTTGCATAGATGCGATGCTTCTTCCCGGTCTTGTTTAGCAAAAGGAGCGATGAGATGCGCCCGGGCACGTCGTAGTACGGGATGACGAGGAAGCGTGAGAACCCTCTGTAGGGCATCTGCAGCCCATACTTGGTCATCAGCTTGACGTAGCCGACGCCGATGAACCGCTCCAAGCGCTTGTACCAGTCGCCGGCGCGATAGCCCTCCCAGAGGTGATACTTCTGTATCAGGTCCAGTTGCTTCGGAGACAGTTCCCCAAGTACCTGCTGCGACTCTGCGAACAGCGCGTCGAAGTCCGTCCGCCGCTTCACATATGCTTCGACGTACTTCGCGATGATGTCGACAGACAGCTCCTCCTTCCGCATAGGGAGGATATTGCGCGCAGACAGCTCAAGGACGGCGTCACGGATGTCTGACAGATCGTGAGCTTTTTGATAGAACTCTATGGAGTCGCCCTTGAAACCACATGCCGTACAGGTGTACCATCTACCACCGCCGATCGGGGAGACATACACGCCGAGGCGGTCCTGCCGGCAAAACGGGCAGGTTGTAGAGGCTGGCAGTTGCTGCTTGACCGAAGCCGAAACGGACTGTAATATAGCCTCGTGTCCTATATTTCGACTCAGGTCGACTGGAGGAGCGCCAATGCTCATGTCGAAAGCCGCCGTTGACTATTGTGCCGACGTAAACCACCAGCGTCTGCACAAGCTGAGCCGGTTGATGAACGTGCCGGAATTCGTCGAGACAGCTCCTATCATCGAGCAGCGCGATGTCGCTACGCTGCCCGTCGCTGTCTTCGCCGATCCGACCAACCGGAAGTTCCCACTTCACACCAAGGCGGCGACGTGGCTAGCGCAGGCGTACTTCTCTCACGACCGCCACCTGTACACTACCCAGCAAGCGTCTGGTGTACAAGACAAAATCGACAAGGCCGCCGCGTATTGGAGTATCACCGACTTTACCAAACAGGCTCGTACCGAGGTGGATAACTTCACGTCGAACGCGCCGCCCCAACTGACCGACGAGGACTACGCGCTCATCGTCGATCACGACGGGAAGAAGACCCCGATGCTCCCGATCCACAACGCGGAGAGCATCAAGGCTTCGGCCGCGACGCTCTACAACATGCGTGGCAAGTGCCCGTACGAGTATCGGCTCATCGCCTCACGGAAGATCATCCACAAGGCCGCGGCGCTCGGCGTGGATCTGGACAACCCGGAACTCAGCGACTACCTCGTCAAGGCTGCCGGACAAGGCTCAGTCTTCCCGGCGCGCGCCGCCAACCACATCGCGAACCGCGTGCTCATGATCCCCGATAGCCAGAAGGAAGTGAAGGTCGCCGCCGCCAAGCTAGCGCAGACGGTCAGCAAGCTGACAGGACTCCCCAGCGCTGAAAAGCTCGTCAAGCTCGCGTTTGTCATCGACCGCATCGACCGGGAGCAGGGATTCAACAAGTACTACGACGAGGGCGGCGTCTCGACGCCTGAAGAGATCCTCTTCGAACTGACCCACGAGAAGGCTGCCGCGATCCGCAACAGCTACCTCACGCTGACCACCGGCACCGTGTACCCGTTCGAGGCGCTGCAGAACGCTCCGCTGTCGAAGATCGCTAGCGCGCTCGGCTTCTTGGACAGGGTTCAGAGCGAAGGCAGCCTCGACGTTAGCCTCCCGGCGTTCGCGAAGATCGCCTCGACGCTGCCGCGCAACGACGCAGCGTTGCTCGACCAGCTGCTACGGTCCGCGAACATTCCTGTTGCAAAGACCACCGTCAACGACGTGATGTAGGAGACGCCATGGGTGTCAATACGGACGCGACCGCCGTTCCGTTCCATCCGCCCGCGCCACAGCCCGGTATAGCGCCGAGCGGCATCACGATGCAGGACAATCAGAACATCCGGGGCATGGCGAACAAGGCGCGGCAGGACGTATCCAGCCGCCAGCAGAACTTCCTCGCCATGATGCGCAGCACCAACAGTCCGTCGATCCCGCAGACAGCGCAGACACAGCCGCAGCAACAGCCGGCACCAGCCGCACCGCAGCAGATGTACCGACAGGCCGCAGCCAAACTCGTCGAACACAAGGACACTATCGACAAGTTCGTAGACTGGGTGCTGTTCGAATAATGGCTATCAACCGAGACAAGATCGCCGGGATCCTCACCAACGAGGATATGCTCGCCACGCCGCTGCTGGTCCTATGCTTAGATCAGTTTGGCACTTCCTTCTTCGACTGGGAACCCGAGTCGTTCGACACGGAGATCCTGTCACGCTTCGGCGTCAACATGCCGACGGTCAACCGCGACAAGGTCTGGGCGCTCGTGTCGGTCCTGACCACCGATCTCTTCTACCACAGCCTCGAAACGTTCATCCCCGCATGCAACACGCTCGCTGGCTCGGAGGCTGACTTCGACGACTACGACCCGGTGACCGGAGAAGAAGCGGCTTGGGGTATCGTTGAGGTTGGCCTGATCGACCCGCCCAAGGATGGCGAGACTCCCGCTGAGAGGTTCTCACACGAGATCAAGAGCTACGTCGGCCTGACGCTTCAGTCGGAAGGCGTCACGACGCCGCCAAGCTTCATGAAGCCGTACGTTGAGTTCGACAGAGATCCGGAGGAGAGCATCGGGTTGAACGTCGGACCGGATGAACACATGCTAGCGATGTACGCGAAGCGGCAGCAGAACGAGCGTGACGATATCGAGTCCTACGTTCGCAGCCGCCTCGAAGACCTCATCGCCCAGCTTCGTCTGCTGCCACTCACCAACGGCGACACGTCGAAGGTCGCTGCCTTCATAACCCAAGCTCGATCACTCTTGACAGGTTTACCGACGCCTGAACAACCGGCACCGGCGGCGGTATAGCACCTGTCGGATGCGCCCGGTCCATGGCCTCGCAGTAGTCGTAGAGCTTCCGACACTCAGGTTCCATCACCAGCACAGCATACCGGCCGTCGTTGAGGCTCAGGATGAACGGCTTCACGCCATCCCAACTACTGAACTCGTCGCGGAAGTAGCGTAGGATGCTGAGTGCCTGCTGCGGATCGATATGCATGTCGACCATGACCTTGTACGCGAAGGCGGCGGCGTGCTCATAGTACTCGACAGTGTCGCCGCCGCCAATGTCCCGGCCGAAGACTGAAGCGGTCACGAATAGTATACGCTTCTGTTCCTCGTCGGGCGGCCCGGCAAACTTCGGCAGGTGGTAGCCGCTCACAGCATGTTCACCAGACGGAACTCACGCTGCCAGCGTGCGACGTCGCGTTCCTCCGCGGCAGCGTCGTCGTACTCGTCCTGCGGCACGAACGTGCTCGCCACAGCCTCGACGCCGGCGCTGGCCCTTCCATGCGCAAGACGTTGCTCGAAGGCGAGTGCCTTCGCTTCAGACCCGGAGAGACGTTCGAGGTCCGTGCCCTCGATGAACACGCGCATCTCGCTCGGACCTTCCACCTTCACATCAGCGACCTTCAACACGCCGTCGTCCGACTCGCTCCGTACGGTCTTTTTCGCTTCGTCCTTCTGTTCTACATCGCCCATGACTTTCCTCCTCCTAAAGAGTTTCCACGACAGTACCAGTATAACTGCTGAACGTCAAGACAACTGATATCAAAAGAAGAGCGCCGTAGCGCTCTTCCTTGAAGCTGCGAAGGAGACTCGCAGGCCACGACGTCCTAACCGTCGCGGTTCTGCTGGTCCTTCGCCTCCTTCTTTGCAGCCTCGATCTCCGACAGGACGAAGTCTTCCATCTTCGCCATGAAGACGCTCGTCGGGAAGATCCCTACATCATCAGGATTGTCGAGCATCTCCGACATCAGCGTGCAGATCCGAGACCTGATCCGCCCGTCCTTGATCTCCGTCGGGTCGCGCTCTTCGATCGCCTCATACGTCTTGGCGAAGATGTCCGGCTTGACCGGGTAGAAGTGCACGCCATCTGGCTCGGGGAGAACCCAGTCATTCAGCGCAAGCATCACCGACTGGTTATCATGAATCGTGTGAACATGCGGTGCGCTACGAAGACAGTGCGCGTTGGCACACATCCCTTTGACAGGTGTACCAAGCTCCGTGTACTGTTCGGCTGAAACCTCCATAGGCTTCTTTCTGAAACGCATTGGCAGTCTCCTACCAGATCGCGGCCCACGCGTGAGCTACGATCAACCACAAAAGTAAGAATCCGACAACGAGACCGATCGCGCCTGCAATCGCTCGCTCAAAACCTCCTCCGTTGGAACCTCCGCCGTTGTTTCTGTGACTCGTACTACAGCTCCTTCCGGGCCGCCCTGATAAAGGTCCACCCGTCTCGACCGGCCGAGCCTGTGAGTGTGTTACCGTCGAGCGTCAAAGCGGCGGGGTCGCTCACGTATGTGAACGTGATATCGTTGCCGTTCAACTTGAATGGGCCGGTCACGTGTTTAGCGTGTTTGTCGAACCCGCAAAGCTCGAACGTGAAATCGCTCTTCAGATAAAGCATAGTGCCGGTGTCGGTCTTGCGCCACGCGCCGATGAACTTCAACCACGGGAATCGCCGCACGCTACTGATGCCCTTGCGCGCTTTCACTTCGATGAGCTGTCCGCCCTCAACGACTTCGACGCGCAAGATGACATCCCTGTAGCCATCTTTCATCAGCACGATGCGATGCTTGCCCATGGCCAACATCGCCGTAGCTGGTGCGAATACCGGCATGTGCTCTTCGACCAGCAGCGCATTGTCGACGAAGACATACCAGCCATCATGTGTCGCGTCTTCGAAGACCACGTCGACGGGTTGCTTCTGCTTCTCAAGCGTGATGTTTACACGCATGAGCTTGTTCTCGACTGACACGAACTGAATGGTCGGCGCGTAGCCCTTCTTCGTCACGGTGAGGGTGTAGTTGCCGCCATCCAGCTGCAACCTCAACGGCGTCTTCCCCTCTTCCTTCTCGCCCACCGTGACAGTCGCGCCAGAGGGAGTCGACACGATCAGTACGGTTGCTGCCTCGGTGCTGGCAGCGAGCAACAGACCTATGCACAACAGAGCGATACGCATTGTCAGACTCCTCTCTCAAATGAACAGGCGCGTCTCACAGCTCCTTCCGAACCAATTTGTTTCCCTGCTTCACGTGCACGACCAGTTTCTGCGACTTCGTGCGCGCTTTCAACCGAGACGCCAGACCAGCATTGGTTGCTATCGCGTGCTTCAACGATGCGATAGCGGCGCCAAGGTTACCCCTCTTCTTCCGGCAACGGCACCCGCCGCCGCCTTTCACCAGCGATGCGTACACACGCCGGATCTCCGGCGAGATGCTTCGCAGCGATCGATCCCTCGCGAATCCAAGCAGCACGTTGTCGCTCAACACGAGGGTCTTCATTCCGCCGCCTCTCTACTTTTTACGACGCGTCGTAGACTGTTAGCATTCCTACCCAGCGCAATCAAGTTCAGACCAGTCACTGTCTTCCCACAGTTCTGCCTGCGCTATCAGCCGCTGGTTTATGTCGGCAACACGGACTTGATCGGAAAGCTCTGACGGGAGCTTGG
>Ga0307928_10004964_pt1 | contig 10027 bp, 14 predicted proteins | sample AceLakmetagen232_FD_201815 | JGI IMG/M metagenome (GOLD analysis project Ga0307928, IMG submission 201815) | Saline water microbial communities from Ace Lake, Antarctica - #232 | ecosystem: Environmental > Aquatic > Non-marine Saline and Alkaline > Saline | place: Antarctica: Ace Lake...
ATTGCGGAGGCGAAGAACGCCTAGAAGGTGTTCCTCTCTAGCTGGGGGAAGGTTGTTAATCTCGTTCGACCTTCCCCCATTTTTTAGACCGAACAGTTACCCACAACATTGTACCAAAGGACTGGGTAGGGTAGTACTCCCAAGACAGGTAGGAGATTAGGTAGCCTATTTATCCTTACTCGTGGAGTGGAGCTTATCGAGGGTAGAAACCTCGGAGCGTTGAAGCGTTGAAGCGGGATAGGATGGACAGTCTTGGAATAGAAGTCCCGGTCGAGGCTACCCTACCCACCATTCCTTATTCACTGGTCTGTTCAAACAATGAACAGACCGACAACTTTTGATCAGGAGATTTAGATGAAACTATCCAATCGTGCTAAAGAGTGGAAGACATTTTCACAGCAGGTATTATTTCACATTGAAGATTATGCAGTTCGCCAGTATGGAGATTCTCCTACTGACCAACTGTCTGAATATAGTCCCGAAGATTGCATCAAACAAATCCAGAAGTATGCAAATCGGCACTTCAGTGGACAGCGTGGGCCGGTAGAGAAACAGAGGGACCTACTTAAGATGGCACATTATACTGCGGTTTGTTTTTTCAAGGAGAAGTATTAAAGTTATGGGAGAGTGGCGGAATGGCAGACGCAGACGGAACAATGGGTGTCACCTGTAAGAACATTTAGGACTCCACTCAGGTGTGCAGGTTCGAATCCTGCCTCTCCCACCAACATTTAGAATAACCTTAGCGAGGAGGACAAAATGACAAAAGTAGGCGTAATAGGAGTCGGCCATATGGGCTACTTCCATGCAAAGGTTTATAGCCAAATGGAAGGAGTCAAACTGGTTGGAGTCTGTGATAAGAATACCGAATATGCGGCAGACGTAGCAGAGGAGTTTGGGACGAATGACTTCCTAAGTCTGAAACAACTCCTCGAACAGTGTGATGCCGTGTCGATAGCAGTCCCACCAAGCAAACATTATGAGGTAGCAAGGAAAGCTCTCGAAGCTGGCTGCTCCGTCTTGCTTGAGAAGCCTGGTTGTGAGACAACAGACCAGCTTAAAGCTCTCTATTGGATTGCCAAACAAGAGAAGTTGGTACTTGAGATAGGCTTCCTTGAGAGATTCAATCCAGCAGTCCGAACCCTACTCTGGTCAGAGCCTCCAATAAGCTACTCGTCTTTCAGGAGTCGACCTCATACTCCGAGAACCGCAGGCGTAGATGTAGTCCTTGATTTGATGATCCATGATATTGACCTACTCCTGCAATTAGATAGTACCTGGTGCAGAGAACTGGTTGCTACAGGAGGCTCCTATTATTCAGACGAGCTGGACTTTGTCTACGCTACCATTATTATGGAATCTGGCCTCAGAGCCGAGCTAGTTGCCTCTGCACTCTTACCTAATCCTATTCAACGTACCATACTGCTCTACAGGGACAAGGCTATCATGCTTGACCTGAATGAGTTTACCCGGATGACCCATAGAGATGAATGTAAGGCAAAGAGGCAGGTCTATGAGGATCCAAACAAACTTCAGTGTGAGTTGGTGGAGTTTATCCGAAAGGTTGAACTTAATACTATAGCTCCGCTAGTTCAGCGTCAATCCACTGCACTTGAACTTGCCTTGAGGATTAGTAACATGGTTAAGAAGGGACTTGAAAATGGCTAGAAAAGGAATCATGTTGGCATATCCATTCGAGGAAAAGCGCCTACTCAAATGGCCCAAGCCTTGGATAATCCAGCCCAAACTTGATGGTGATCGGTGTCGTGCGGTGTTTAGCTCCGAAGGCGTAGCTACTATGCTGTCCAGTGAGGAGAATATAATCACCTATCTACCTCACATTAACGTGGCCCTAGACAAGCTAGGTCTCCGAGACATGGAGCTAGATGGTGAACTCTATATCCATGGAGCAGATCATAGTGCCATCCATAGCATCGTCAGTCGGACGGAGAATATCCATCCAGAGTATGATTCGATGGAGTTTCATATCTTCGACCTGCTTGACTACAAGTGCCCACACAATACCCAGGCAGAACGGACACTAAATCTACACCTACTAAAATTAAAAGCTCCACTAATTCATGTTAACTATGGATTGGTCTACACCTTGGATGATATAATGAGGTGGTCTGATGCCTTCTCCAAGGATAACTATGAAGGCTTTGTAATCCGGAATACTAGCTATCCTTATTTGAGGAAACGCTCCACTGGTATGATGAAGTTCAAGCCAAGGAAGCAGGATATATATCCTATTTGTGGTTATAGTGTCGAGATGGATATGGAAGGCAATATAAAAAGTGATTTGTTGGGTAGACTAATTTGTGGGTCTTTGTATACCATGCCTATACTTGGTGAGTATCCAGCCCACACAAAGCTACCTGAGGGATACTTTGGGGTAGGTACAGGTTTCACACCAGATATGAGGCGTGACTATTGGAAGTCAAGACACTACCTCCCTGGCAAGATGGTGATGGTCAAGTACCAGCATATAACTAGCGGGCGAGGTGTACCACGCTTTCCCGTATTCTCACATATTGTGGAGGTCTAACTAAGAAAGGAGAATAAGATGAGAACTACAACCTATAAGTGTGATAGATGTAGTGCTGAAGATCAGGACAATAAAACCTTAGATTTAGTAGAGGTAGGTGTGCATGTAGGCAGGTACAACTTATCTAGTTCTTATGGGGAATATCCTAAAGTTCAGTACAACCAGGAATGGTGCATAGATTGTAGAGAAAAGGCCGGTTTATCCGTACCTAAGGCAGGTAAGAAAGTGGAAGTGACACCAATCTCGTTGGAGGATATGGTTCGTGATATAGCGTATGAGGCTGCATGTGAAGCATTACAAAACAACTGATAAAGGAGGTGCTTTAGTGAAACCATTAGTCTACGTGATCGGCCCATACCAAAACGGAAACCATCTACGCAACACCAAGATAGCAATGGATGCTGGAGATTTTGTAATCTCTCAGGGTGGGCTTCCTGTGATCCCGCATCTCAGCCATTTCCACGATGCGCACAGTCCTAAGCCTCGTGAGTACTGGTTAGAGTGGGGTCTAGCCCTGCTCAAGACCTGCCAGTATGCTGTCCGCATACCAGGATACAGCGAAGGCGGAGATACAGAACAGGCACAGGCTGCACGGGATGGTAAGACTGTTTACCAGCTGGTACACGCAGGATATAATATCATAACAAACCGTTATAAGTTTGAGTTTATGAACCCCAACCGCAAATTTGAGTGGAGGTAATACTATGAATCCATTTGAACTAGGCTTGTTAATCGGAGGGGTGTTGGGAATCTTCCTAACACTATTCATAGAGGGAGTAATTTACATTTACCGAACAGATAAAGGGAGGAAGAATAATGGCTGAGGACAAAACTATCAAGATAGCACCAGAGTATGTAGAGGAGTTTAGGAAGTTTAACACTGAAGCAAAGGCAATAGAGAACATCATGCAGATGGCCACTAGACAATGTTTTAACCTTCAGAGGGAAGTGGCTGTCAAACAGGGAATCCTATGGGAGAAGATTAGGACAGAGTATAACCTGGACAGGAAGTCCGAATACTCCCATCGTGATGGTATTGTCACCACTATACAGGAGCCAGACACCGGAGAGGAGAGAGCAAAATGACCTATCCCGTACCAGTTCATCCAACCTGGCAGATCACAGATAGTACCAAGCTAAAAGAATTCGCTGCCTGTCGTCGAGCTTACTTCTTCCGCTATGTGCTAGGTTGGAATTCAAGTGGCTCCAACATCCACCTGGTCTTCGGTTCCGCTTGGCACGAAGCGATGGAGCAGTTGCTTCAAACTGGCTACGGTGAGGAGAGCCTGATGCTTGCGTATCAGCGCCTTGAGACCTATTACCGCAACCATTTCCCGGCGAACATGGATGAGGTTAACTTTCCCAAAACCCCCGGCCGTGCGCTCGAAGCCTTGGTCGGATATTGTGAGGAATACAAGCACGACCAACAGGAGGTTCTCTACACAGAGATTGCTGGAACTGTACCGATCACCGAGAAGAAGAAGCTCTACTTCCGGCAAGACTCTATCCTCCGGCTCGATGATGGTATCATCAGCCGTGAGCACAAGACAGGCTCACAACTCAGCAGGATGTGGCGTGACCAATGGGAGATGAGCTTCCAGGTCGGTACCTATCTCCATGTCCTCTACTGCTACTATCCGCCAGAGGAAGTTAAAGGTGTTCAGATCAACGGTGTGATCTTTAACAAAACCAAAACACAGTACGAGCGAGTCCCGGTCTATCGCTCCCCAGCCAGTATGCAGAACTGGTTCTGGATGGTCAAAGATTTGATGAACCTTCTCGACTATGAGTTCGAGCGGCTCACAACCTGTACCGATTCGGATCCGATTCTCTATGCTTTCCCGCAGAATCCCGAAAGTTGCACCAAGTACTTTGGCTGTCCCTATCGTGACTACTGTGCGGCATGGGTGAATCCACTCCAGCATCTCGAACAGGTCCCACTCGACTTCAAGGTAGAGTTCTGGGATCCCACTGAGCGAGAGGCTAATGTGCACCTAGAGTTACCAGCCCCTACAAAACAGGAGTTTGAGGCGGCAGGGCCGGATGTGGGAGATGGTCCTGATTGGGATTTAGATGGAGCAATACAATAGATAGGCTAACCAAATAACCCAAAGAAGGGAGGATATAGTGGCAGAACAATTAAGCATAGAGGTGGAGCTTAGCAAACTCCGAACGATGTATAACGAGGTGGGTGAGACTCTAGCCAGCTTTCTGATCTATGGCGACTTCGGAACCGGGAAGACTACCCTAGCTACAACTTGCCCGAAGCCAGTTCTAATCCACTCTTTCGACCCAGGTGGAATGGTCTCCATTCGAGATGAACTCCGCAATGATGCTTCTCAGATCACCGCTGACATTCGCTTCGAGGATGAGGACCCTGGCAAACCATCGGCTTGGTCCAACTGGGTCACAGAGTACAAGAGGCTGAAGAAGCTCGGAGTCTTAGACCAACTTGGCACCTTCGTCATAGACTCCGGGACTACCTGGGCCGCAGCCGCACTGAACCTTGTCTGCTCGAAAGCTGGCAGGCCTGGAGGCCCTCCTTTCCAACAGGACTACATGCCTGCGATGAGTGCGATGGAGAACGCCATCAAAGACATAATGACCTGCAAGTGCCACTTTGTCCTGCTTTGCCATGAGGATGCCACAGAGGACAAGAACAGTGGTAAGATGTTTATTGGGCCACAGTTAATAGGGAAACTCAAGCAACGGATACCGCTTCTGTTCTCCGAACTGTACTGTGCCCAAGTCCAGCAGACCAGTGGCGGATCCGTATACCGTCTACTGACCCGTGCAACTGGTCTTTACCGGGCTCGGACCCGTCTCGGCAGTCACAACCGCCTTGATGCGTCAGAGGAGCCTAATATTACTAACCTGCTTGTTAAGGCTCATAAGAGCTAGAGCAAGGTCTGTTCAATATATGAACAGACCAACAACAACGAAGGAGGAAGAAAGATGGCATTGGTAGATGTAAACATTGGAGATGCAGTGGAGCCGGAAGTTCTTGAGGCCGGTGAATACCAGGTCAGATGTACTGGTGCGGACATTAAGACGAGCCAGAAGGGCAATCAGTATGTGAACCTGAAGCTTGAGGCCGTGGATGAGGCAACAGCCGAGGATATTTATCACATCCTGATGCTCCCTGACGGAGCAGATCCGAAGCAGGACAACAAGAGGAAACTCTCACTGGTCAAGGCTTGTGAAGCCCTCGGTGTGGACTACGGCAGTGGCCTGAACACAGATGAGTTCCTTGGACAGGTTGCTTGGGTCATCCTTGGTGTCGAAAGTGACGAGGAGTATGGTGACAAGAACAAGGTCAAGAGCTTCGTCAAAGGTGCGTAGTGTGGTAGGTTAGGCTAGTAACCTGATTATTAACAGTGGGAGAAAGTCTCCCGCATAGCATATTGTAGAGGGTGGCTTCTAGCCGAGCCACCTTCATTTTGGAAAGGTAGATTGATATGAACTGGACCGCACAGAGACCCTACCGTCCCAGACTATCTGTAGAGATCACACCTGAGGAACAGAAGCGTATGGCTAGGCTGATACCTTACGGGATTGGTGGAGCCCTCTATCGGAAACTCTTGGAGCAACTCCTAGATTTGCTCGAAGCGGAACCTGATAGCAATGCGGTAATTGCAGCGGTTCTCCAGGATAGACTGACAGCAAGGATGATGCTGGGAAAGGGAGGAGATTGAGATGAAATTCAGGAAGAAACCAGTAGTGATTGAGGCGTTTCAGTGGGGAGTAGATATTGTTCCTGATTGGTGGGTAAAGGCATCAGGACAATTTGATTTACACATTAAAACTGGGTCAGTTTTTATTCCGATTTTAGAGGGAGAGCACGAGGCTAGGATAAATGATTTTATAATCCAAGGTATTCAAGGTGAGCTTTATCCCTGTAAACCAGATATATTCAAGGCGACCTATGAGAAAGTAGAGGATTAGACAATGGACATAATTGATTTGGGTAAAGATCCAACTGAAATGACCGATGATGAACTAAGGGAGAGACTGCGAGGTATTCGAGCGAACATTCGGAACCCAGCTAAGTCTGCCCCGGCAAAGGCTAGAGAAACCAAGCTCGATAAGAGTATTGATAATATGGACCTGGGCACAATGGAGGCCTTACTAGAGGCACTCGAAGGAGCTATCGAATGAGGACAAAGCCTAGAGTAGGACTTGCAATGATTGAGGACATAGAGCTTGGTGTAAGGTTCCGCCAAGAATATAAAAATATAGATAGGCTTATGCTGTCTATTCAAAAGGTTGGAGTAATCCAACCACTCGCAGTTAAAGAGGTCAGTGAGGGAAAGTACCTGCTCCTTGCTGGAGGCCGCAGGCACACCGCTATAGTTCAGGCAGGCTACAAAGATCCTGTTCCAATCAGGATATATGAAGCTAGCCTGGGTGAACTTGAGATGCGGTCGATTGAGCTGATGGAAAATATCGAGAGGGAGAACCTGACATGGCAGGAAGAAGTTGGATTGACTGAACGTATCCATACCCTACAGCTGGAGATCCACGGCGGTCAGAAGAAAAGCACCGCTCAGGATGCACCAGGCTGGAGTCTTCGAGACACCGCTGATTTGCTGACCCGTTCGGCTGGTTCAGTCAGCCAGGATTTGAAACTCTCCAAGGCTATCGAACTTGTGCCGGAGTTTAGTAAAGCCAAAAACAAGACCGAAGCCTTGAAGATCCTAGACAAGGCTGAAGAAGCTGCCCTGCTTGAGGAGATAGCTCGGAGACAGAGGGAGAAGGAAGCTACCACAGGTGCGGATAAAATCCTCAAGGGGATTCGAGACTCCTACCTCTGTGTCGATGTACTTGTTGGAATAGCTGGCCTTCCCGATAAGTCTATCGAACTGGCGGAGATTGATCCACCTTATAATGTAAACTTTGCCAAGATCTCTGGTGACCTTCGCTACCATGAGACAGATGATCTAGGCAAGTTACTATTCTCTACCTTGAGCATACTCTTTCCCAAGATGCGCAACGATAGTTGGGTGCTAGTTTGGTTCCCAACTGGAATGTATACTGAGGTCCGAGCGATGATCGAGGAGGCAGGATTCAATCCCCAACCTATCCCAGCTTTCTGGAACAAGGGCAACGCAGGCAGGGTGCAGAGACCAGAGGAACAGCTTGCAAATTGCCATGAGACTTTCTTCTATTGCCGCAAGGGCAAACCACGGCTTAATCAGATGGGCAGATCCAATGTATATAATGGCTTCAAACCAGTAGTCAGTGAGAGGCATCCAGTCGAACGACCAGTCGAGTTAGGTGAGGCAATCCTATCCACCTTCGCACCGACTGGCTCGATAGTCGCTGTGCCATTTGCTGGCTCCGGTAACATGCTACTCTCTGCCTACAATCTGGGTATGCCAGCGGTAGGATTTGATGATGGCAAGATTTACAAAGACAGCTTTGATGTTCATGTTACCACAACACCAAGACCCTTTAAGTCATACAAGGAGGTGTAAGGATGCCTCAAATGGTATTCGGAGAGGGATCTCTCACCGCCAAAGTTTGCATAATAGGTGAGGCTCCTGGAATAGAGGAAGCTAAGATCGGACGTCCATTCATTGGTAAATCTGGACAGCTCCTATCAAAGGTCCTGTCTAATGTAGGCATAGCCAAGACCAACTGCTACCTAACCAACGTGGTCAAAGAACGCCCGCCAGGTAATAACATAGGGAAATTCCTACAGTTCGGAACGAGAGATAATGTTACCAAAACTGAGCAGTTCGACACCTATCTGAACATGCTCTATCGGGAGCTGTATGATAGCCAAGCGAATGTGTTCGTACCGCTTGGTGCAGTCGCCCTGTATGCTCTGACTGGCCTGACAAGTATTACCAAATGGAGAGGCTCTATCCTGAGTGCTCAGCTCAGGGACAAGACAATCAAAATTGTCCCTTGTATCCATCCAGCGGCTGCACTCAGACAGTACCTGTATGTCTACCATATCCAACATGACCTAGCCCTAGCTAGGACAGAGAGTGATAGTCCGGAGATTAGTCTGCCTGCTAGGACTATCCTAATCAAGCCTAGCTATGAGCAGACGATGGAGTATCTTGACAAATGCCAGGAAGCTACCCAGATTGCCTTCGACATAGAGGTAACTCATGAGGAGGTCAGTTGTATCTCCTTCGCCCTCGATCCGCTTGATGTAATCTCCATTCCATTCCTCGACCGAGGTCAGCATTACTTCGACCTGGATCAGGAGATGATTATCTGGCGGAAGATAGCCTCGATCTTGGCTGACAAAAGTATCTGCAAGATAGGCCAGAACATCAGCTTTGATGCAACCTTCCTGCACTCACGCTATGGGATCAGATCGAGCAACCTCAAAGATTCAATGGTAATGCAGGGTGTCCTATATCCTGATATGCCAAAAGGTCTCGGCTTCCTCTGCTCCTATTACACCAGAGAGCCTTACTACAAGGATGATGGCAAGCGTTGGGCAAAGATCGGCATCACCGATGAGCAGTTCTGGATTTACAATGCCAAAGATAGTGCCTGCACCTTTGAGTGTCAGCTAGCCTTGGAGAAAGAAGCTGAGGATCTGAACAACTCTGAGACCTGTGAGAGGCAGACCAAGATACTCGGCCCGCTCATCTATATGAGCCGTCGAGGTATCCTCTGTGATGCCGAGGGAATCAAACAGGCTGCCGCTGCAAGCAAGATAGAAGAAGCCTTCCAACTCGAAAAACTCCATGCTATCTGTGGCTCTGATCTAAACCCAGCTAGTCCGAAACAACTAGCCAACTACTTCTACATCACTAGGAAGGCTGCTCCCTATTTCAAGCGTGGGACCAATAGCCTAACTACGGATGAGAAAGCTCTCAAGCGGCTATCTCGAAAGGGATTTGAAGAAGCCAAGGTTATCTTGACTCTCCGCCATCTGAGCAAGCTAAGGAGTACCTATTATGAAATGGAATTGGATTCTGATAACCGTATCCGATCTTCCCTCAATCCCGTGGGAACCAAGACAGGACGTATTTCTAGCTCCAAGACAATCTTTGGAACAGGTGGCAACATGCAAAATCTTCCACCTGAGATGCTCCGCTACCTTTTGCCTGACCCTAGTTGTGTCCTCTATAACATGGACCTAAGTCAAGCTGAGAATAGGCTTGTTGCCTATCTCGCCCCAGAGCAGAATATGATCAAGGCGTTTGATAAGAGAGAGGACATTCATAACCAAACCACCGCCCTGATCTTCGGCATACCTCTCGATCAGGTCAGTGATGAACCAGGTAGTTGTCCTCTAGCAGGTGGACAATACAGTCAACGGTTCTTTGGTAAGAAGTGTAACCACTCTCTGAACTATGACCTCGGATACAAGTCCTTCTCACTGCTCCTGGAGATAGCCGAGTCCGAAGCAAAGATGCTTCACAACCGTTTCCACATGGTCTATCCAGGCGTTCATAATTATCATGCTTGGATCCGTAGCAAACTCGCACAAGGTAGACTCCTTGAAAA
>Ga0307928_10004965_pt1 | contig 10026 bp, 12 predicted proteins | sample AceLakmetagen232_FD_201815 | JGI IMG/M metagenome (GOLD analysis project Ga0307928, IMG submission 201815) | Saline water microbial communities from Ace Lake, Antarctica - #232 | ecosystem: Environmental > Aquatic > Non-marine Saline and Alkaline > Saline | place: Antarctica: Ace Lake...
AGGACCCGGATCAAGACCAGGATTAGCGGCACCGACAACTACCTGCCCATTATAATTAAGAATACTACTAGTTAAAGGTAATTCAGTTGTCTCACTATAATTTCCAGTATCATGACTTCTAATTACTGCTACAACTCCATTACTCATATAAACAAAGCCGTAGAAATCTACTGCTGCCCATATCGATCCTGCTTCGACCGTAAGTTTTTCTACTAACGCCTCATCAACCCATTCATAAATCTTAGTCTGACTACAAACTATAATTATATTAGTGAAAACAAAAAGCTGCGGGAAAGGAAAAGTATCAGTAATTTCTTCTGTATTAATTCTACTTAGATTATCAACAGCAGCTAAAACTCCGTCTCGCCCAACGGCTCCCTTGGATTCAACAAGGTATTTAGCATTTCGAGGTATACGTTTTGAAGGACGTAAACCTCTCGCCAATTGATTTGCATCAATAGTAAAAGTAAATTCAGCCATTAAAGTATTTCATTCCCTGAAAAGTCAGTATCTTTAAAGTTAGTAGGTATATTTTTAGGGCCGTTTACCATATCCAAGTCCTTAGTGATTAATAGCCTCCGCGTAATTTCTGGAGTAGCTCTTTCCAAAAGCTCCTCATATTTCATAAGAGGATTTTTACCCTCAATCATTTCTACAACAGCCTGAACAATATCTTTTCTGTCGGCAAATTCAGGATGGTCCGTATAAAACTTAATATTAATCTTATGTAATGCTGCATGATTACTCATAAGATTTCCAATTACTTCTGGAATAGTCAACAGCATTCGCTCTGTCGCAAGAGCTATAATTTCTTCTTTTTCTTCTTCCGTAATCATTTTAACTCCTATACAAAATAGTTTGCATTTATTGAATAGCCTGTACCATAAGGTGACCTAGCCGGAATTTCTATGTACACAGGCTCAACCTGCTTTGCTGCATTAAGTGTAATTAAATTATCGTAAGAAGTTTTTGCAATCAGAGCAACCCCAGCAGAAATTGCTTTTCCATACTCCGGAGCTAACCGAATTGCTAAATTATACACTATCGGTTCTTCGTAGTAGCTAGGAAACATTAATGTATCAGTAACTAAACCAAACGAGTCAGTTTCAGTAAAAGCTTTAAAGCTATCAAGATATAAAGTTTCTGCGGCGTTCGGGACAGGGTATAAGTAAACATTAGCTAAAGGATAAGTCGAATGAAGAAATAAACTTGTTGGTCTTGAAGAATTCCCTTTATCTAAAATACTTCTATACTCACCTTCTGAGGTAATATCAATAGGATGAGTTATGTTGTTACTACCAAGAATATACGCGCCGATAACTCGGTTGGGCTGAGCAGTATCAATATCTCCGCCAGATCCCCAAGTGTATACAGACTTTCCTGTTGTAAGTACAACGCTTTCCTTTACTGTAGCAAATACGTTAATACTCAGCGCTCCCCAAGATTTCAGCATAATCTGAAGAGCGGACAAAGCTTCAGCCTGTCTAGCAGTTTCTATGGTTTCTCCGCTACTTAATGCTCCTATCTTGCGTAGGCTAGAACCTAACAACTCAGAAACTAGCATTTACTATACCCCTTTCAGAAAGGTCAAATATTGACCATTCTTATCACGACCTAAAACAGTTTTGTTATCTCTACAGATTTTTCAACTTCTTCTTTCTCTTCTTCTTTCTCTTCTTCTTTCTCTTCTCCCTCATAATACTTTTCAAGTCCGGGCAGGAGAGTACACTTTCCAGGATGATCGACCCACCCTTCTTTCATAAGTTTATCAAAGACGGCTCGTTCTTTAACTACCTGACCCTCCGGATGATTCTTATGAAACATCAACATACGCTCAAAAGTTTCAGCTACTTGTATATTCTCTTCCAAAACATGAGCTTTACCAGATCCTAACAACTGATTATCTGAAGCCATTGGTTTCTCCTTTAATTTAGGGAGTGTTTTTGGTACACTCCCTAAAACCATTTAGTGCTTTAGATCGCTTACTACGCAGTACCGTAATCAGCCGTAGCTAAAATCTGCGTGACTGAAGTACCGTGACCAGGTCCTGAAACACAAACATAAAACGCTGTCGTTGCTGTATCCGTAATTTCAAGCGTATAAGTCCCATTAGCGAGCGTCTGTACCATCAAAGCTTTCTTGGCAGTAAGCGCACTAAAATCTGCTCCAGAAGCTGACTTAGCTTGGACAGTTCCAGATGCTGAAGTTCCAGTAAGACCAACGCCAGTAGCCGCATCACTCAACCAAACCAACAAAGAAAATACACCAGCCATAGCTTCGTTATTTTCATCAACAGCTTGTATAACAACGTCACAAACATTTGTTGCACCGGCTGCAGGAGTAAGTGTAAAACCTGCAGGCATACTATTTAGTACACCGGCAAACACCCCATTAAGATTCAGAGAATTAGGTATTGTTACCTCTTCATCTTCCGTTTCAAATACTCTTTCCAGATAAGCCATTTATTTACCTCCTTAACCAAACAGTCTTGAGGCCAGCTCTGGATACAAGGTTTTTGTACCGTACAAAATATCCAGACGGATTATCTCTTCATCTGCTTCTATGTCAAATTGTTTTACAACACGAATACTAAGTCCGGTATCCGGATCTGTTTCCCTTGCACCCCAGACGTTAGCGGGCATTTCAATAGGTACTGTAACCAGAGCAAACGCATTAGGATGAAAGATCAGATTCTGAGGATACGCTGTAGCAGCTGTCCCAACAAATGTCAAAGCGGCACCATTCAGCGGAAGCGCATCAACGGTTTGGTATGCGCCAGAAGATATAATAGAAGGAGAAACTTTAATTGTCATAGAACCGGTAGCACTATCTACATCTTCAGTACAAACAAACCTACGAAGTACGCCAGTACTGGCGCCAGACATAGGGTTAACAGCGTTAACATTAGCGATTGTAAAGATATCACCTTTCTCAACTGAATTATTTCCTGCATCCCATCCATCAGTAACAATCTGAGATGCTTTAGTAAGTGTAGCACCATTCATTACCGGAGTCGCACCAGCAGTAAATGCTCCAGTAGTATGACGAACAACATTCTGATCAGAGAAAAGATCCAGGTTAGCGATACGACCAAGAAAGCCCTTCGTCATAATATCAGCTGCCACGTTCTGTGCAAAAGTTCCTTTAAGACCATCAGCCAGAGACCAGTTAGCAGCAGGACTCAAAATACCTACACGAGTATCACTAGGAGCTGCTTCATCATCCAAACCTTGCTGACAGCCACCAAGAACTGCAAAGGTCGAAGGAGTATTTCCAGGAACGCCACCATAATTATAAACGTCAGTGCACAAACCACAAAGATCTGCATCTACCTGATTCGCAAGCGCCGCGGCAGCAGGAGAAATATATCTCTTACTATAATCTTCGATAGTGGTAGTAAGGTCTACAGAACTAAATGCCCAGGACACGTGCGCCTGAGTTGCCATTGTAATAGAGGTTGAAGGTTCACTGATGTCAGAATTTACCCTTGCTCGTTGTTTAGATGCTCGGAATTTGTTTGGTTTACGGACAGTAACTGTCTGCCCAACCTTGACGAATTCGTTTTTATATGCTGTATATACATGCCTAGCCATTGAGAGGTGATTAACCAATTGCATAAGTACTTCTTTTGCGATTATTGTTGGGGTCAGCATTTCATTAGTTGAGGCCATTTCTTTTACTCCTTATGAGATTCTCGCCATACTCTATACTCTTTCAAAGACATTTTAGCTGGGTCTTGTTCAGTTACTCCTGTAACTTTTACAGGGGTTATAGGAGCTGGCGCCTTAGTTAACTTCTTATGTGTAGATTTAACTAGTTTTTTGGTTGGGATTTCTTCTTCCTTTTCCTCACTTGAGGTATTCGGATCAGGTATACCCGCAGCTATCTCTACTTCCAATTTTCCGATTTTTCTTGCAGCTTTTATTGCTGACATCTCACCAATTTCAGCAGCGACCTCCAAGTTTTGACCAAGATAATATAAAACCTCTTCAGGAATGTCAGATAAAAGAACAGTTTCGAGCATAGAACTAGTCAAAATCAGATCTTCATTAAAGACAAACTCATCATAATCAGAATACTTCTCACGACCTTTGTCAGTAACAACATCTATTTCATCATCGGTATCATCTTCGACTCTCTTTTTATCTACTTCCTCAGTTTCGGCAGCAGCCTTCGCCTGTCGTAAATTCATCTTTTGCTCAATCCTCCAGTCCGTTAAAGCTTCAAGAAACGCTGGAGTGTCTTCATAATCCTCAGGCTTTGGTTTGTCTGCTGTAGACGTAAGCTGTAACTGTTCAAGTTTAGCTTCTGTCTCACGTCGTTTAGTGCGCTCGTAATCTAAGTCCCTTTCCGCTGTTCTCCATCTTTTAGTGAGTATATCAATACGTTTTTCTCTTGAACCTTTTACAGGCACCTTCGCAGTTTTGGCTTCAATCTTTTCATCTTCTTTAGACTCAGCCTTTTCTGATTCCTTCTCTTCATCTACTTCTTCTTTCTCTTCTTCGTCTACCTTTTTCTCTGGTTCTTTTACTTCTTCTTCCGCAGACTCTTCAGTAGTAAGTTCGTCTACCTCAGTCTGAATTGGTGTAGTAGAGTCAACAGAAAGTAAATTTGGACTATCTACTCCATTAACTATACCACTTACAGATACATCTACTGCTTTTAACTCTTCTATTGATTTTATCATAACGCAAGCCCTCCTATGGCTTGATGCAGTAATTTCTTACTGTGTCTTAAATTAATCACTTTTCTCTCATGTTTCTATATTCTTTCGGAGACATCTTTTCTACTGGTTTAACTATCTTCGGATCTACAGCAACTTGCTCTACCTGAAATTCGATGTTATACTCGGTTTTCTTATTTTTGCCGTTAGCACTTTGTGATTCTGTCTGTCTAACCTCGATAACACTTGCTTCAGCTGTAATAATAACCCTATCTCCGATATTATAATTCTTTAACGAAGGTAACAACGCTACTTGCTCAGTTCTAAAATGAAGTTGAAGTCCATAAGGCCAACGATCTTCATCATAAGGTTCTGGCATCCTTTCTTTTTGTAACTTATCTTTTGATTTCTTAGGAACTTTCATACTTACTAAATTCATTTAATCTCCGCCTTCAGCCAAAATTTCTTCTACCAATGACTTTAATACTTCTTTAGACTGTTTAGACAGCATATCGTTTTTAATTTTAAGCTCTTCAAGTTTAACTTGTTCTTGTTCAAGTTTAATTTCCGCCTCCTGTATTTCTAGCGCAGCTTTTTGTTTCTCAAAATCTCTAGCTCCGCCCTCTTCTACAGCTGCCTCAGCTTTACCCTCACCTTCAGAAGGCGCAGGTACCTCGGAAGGAGGAACATCCTCAGTACCCGCTTCTTTTGCCTTCTTCGCAGCAATTTGTGCCTGAACTTCTGGAGGAAGGAGAAGTTCAAGGCGCTGCGATACTTCTTCTGCTCCAGGCCAATCCATAGCCTTAGCATACAAATCACCAATAACTGGGGCAGCATCAGGATAATACTGAAGAAACTGCTGCATAGATATTTGTGCTTCGGTTCGCTGCGTGGTAAACGATGGACCAACTGTAACGACAACATCATAAGTTCCTACAGATAAATCATTAAGTACTTCCCCTAGCGGATTTTCGATATTAACTGTATCAAACGAAAAATTTCCGTCGACAAGCCCAAGTCTAATAACACGTTCTGTGTCAAGTATTCCAGGAGCTATATCAACAAGAACTCTTCCTGTATGCTCAAGTGATCTCGAAAGATTATCAATAAAAGCAAATGTTCCTACATCACCTTCCTTTTTTCTCTCCCGAATAGCAGCACCGCTTCGTTCATTACTTACCATACCAAGCGAAGCTTTTTGCAGACCAATAGTATCGCGAATTTCTTGATCAGCTTCCCGAAGTTTCTCAACCATCGCAGTAGAGACTTGTGGAGGAGTTTCTCGATGCGGCCAACCTGGAGCATCCTTATCAGGATTTATTAAAAGGTACGGAAAGTTTTCCGTGTAAGCTTTTTTCCATTGAGCTTCATGACCAGTTATCTGCTTAGGTGTTAGCATATAAGGAATTTTCGGCTGTAAAGTAACTGTTTCTGTATCGGTAGACTGCCAATAATTATAAGCACGCTGTGAATCTTTAGCATTTCTAATAAGGCTACGATATACTCTCTTACCGTCGATATTAAGTTCTTTACCCCATATAGGAATAATAGGAATATACTTCTTTCCAACCCATTCTCTACGATCAAGAATAGCATCCCCAGAAAGAAGATACCACATAATTTTATAGCTCTCAGATTGTCTTTCCTTAATCTTTACATCCCCTTCTTCTAGTTTATCGACATTTCTACCGTCTTCAAGAAGATATATAGTTTTATTTACCGGCTCCTTCACAAAATATTCAGCAACCCTAACAGTATCTTTAGTTGCCCAACCATTTACGTGCTGACTAGCTACACCATTAAAGGCTGACGGTTCACGATTATATTTTTCTTTGTATTCATCTCTATCCATATCAGAAAGAAGAAAACAGTAAGGAGCATCTGAGCAATCATATTCAATGTGCTTACCCCAATAAACTGAAAGCGCATTATCGATTTTTTCAATATAGGCTTCTTGGTCAAAAGAATCGTCAGAAATATACTTTGTTACAACTCTCCAAGCGCCATACGCACTAGCTACTGCATGCTCAAAACCATGATCTATAGCGGTATCAGATTTTGAAATTTGCTGTACGTGTTTAATCCAACCGCCGAGAATTTGTGCAGTTCTTACATCAGCTTTAGAATCAACCGGAACAACTTTTATTTCAGGGCGATTCATTCTTTGATCGCCAACTACCTGATCAATAAATACTGGCATTTTATTAATAGTAAGGCACGGTCTTCCGGCAGCTGTGCGACTTGCCATAATCTGTTCAGGCCATTGCTTACCCTCAATACCAATAAATTCGAGATCTTCTTTAGCACGCGCACGATTATCACTATCATTTTCAACAGCTTTTCTGAGTTGATTTTGAGCTGTTTTTAAAATAATTTTATCTGCTTCTGAAATAGGCATTTAATATCCTCTAGTGATTCCTACAGTTCTTCCATCACGAATAAGTCTATGAACTGCTTTTATTCTTTCTACATAGCTCATTTGAAGTAACTCCTCATATGCTTCTAAACTAACGTGGCAAAACTCACAAGTTGACCCACCCTTAAATGTTACTTTAAGAACGTTAGTTGTTTTATCATAATCAAGTTGCTTAATATTTCCTGTACTCATTTAATTTCCCATCCAAGCTGTGCTACCATAACTCTCATTTCTATACTTACGACTTAAAAAGCTAAGGTCTTCCTTTTCCTTTTTAAATACTCTTGTAGCATCATTATGAAAATACTCAGTTAAACAGAGCGCGTCAGCAATATTCGGAGAAGCTATCCCACGAGACTTTAAGTCTTTCTTAGACTCAATAAGATATCCGCCATGAGCATTAAACGCATATCTAATTGAAGCTAATTCACTTACTAACTGCCTACCTAAAGTCTCTGTTTCTCCTTCAACCTTTGTATCAGGAAAAGAATATTTTCCAAGTAAACAATTATCTCTGACCTTACACCACAACTCATCTCGAAGCCTATGATATTTAGTAATATCACTTGAAGAAGTTGCTACGTTAACCGGATAGAGATTTTTCATATGGTGCTTTTCCAGCCAATCAGATACTCCAGCTCCAACGCCAATTACGTCTATTGCACAACCGTCAGCATCAATTTCTTGATACGTCTGATTAATAAAACCACCAAGATCAATAGTATTCAGCTTTCTAAAGGTTTCCCAAGGAAAGATTTTTAATCCTTGTCTCGGCATAATTATAGAACTATCATCTCCGTATCTCGCGACATCAACACCAAGGTAAAGTGGTTCATCTTCAGCAACTTCAAACTCCTGCCCAACACATTGCTCCGCGGTCCACAAAGGAATTAATGTATTCTCGTCCTGCAATGGTGGATTACCTTCGACGCGTATTCTAAATACGTTTGAGTCAGTCCCGTATTTTCGAGCAAAGTACTTAGGCATTGATTCATCTACGTTAGTAGAGTCTCTACTATCCCAATGTAGTCTAAGCCAATCCTGTTTTAAAGCTGAATGAAAATGTGTATCATAGAAATACCCAGAATTTCTGGTCATATTCCCAATCAGGAGAACCTTATTATCTGCTGACGTTAATGCTCCCTCAAGAGGAATAAATGTAGGATCTGAAACACCTGAGCTTTCATCAACTATAATAAACAAATGGTCACCATGAATTCCAGCAAGAGTTTCTGCTTGATCTTCTTTAGTTGCTCTAACCGACGGTGAGATTAATCGCAGCCAATATTCTTTCGGGGCTTCTTTATTAACGACAGAATCTTTTAATACTTTAAACTCATCAGCAACTAAAGATTGCCTTAGCCATTTCGAAATTTCAGCAAGAAAAATGTCTCGTAACTGCCTGTTCGTAGGGGCTGTAACAACAACTTTAGCATAAGGTCTTGTAACTAAAAACCACATTGCTAACCAAGATGCGCTGCAATCCTTACCCGTGCCGTGTCCTGACCGAACAGTAACTCTTTTTTCTTTTGTGATTCCTTGCAGCAACTCAATCTGCTGTTCAGTAGGAGTTACTCCGATACACTCCTTGACAAATTGAAGAGGAGAATTTTTCCACTCTTTCAATTTCTTAACAGCAGATTGATTTATGTTTGTATGCTGCGAATTCATCTTATCACATTTTCCATTTTTTTCGCATTGAAATATACTCTGCGTAATCCGCAACAGTAAAAGTATAATCAATTCCAAGCGCCTTAATTACATCAACTTCTGTAATAGATTCTTTAAATCCAAGAAACCATTTCCACAACCTTATTCTGTCCTCGTTTGTTAATTTACGCTTTAAAATTATAGAAGCTATCATATTAACACTTGTAATCTTAACATGACAATTTCTACAAAGTAAAGCAATCTTAGCTGGTTTATAAGTTATATGGTGTCTGTCTAGTCCATAAGTTTTATCGCACTTAACACAACGCCATCTTGATTTAACATTAGTCCTGAGTCTAGGTTTCTTCGTATTACTGGAAACTAACTCAACTATCATTTTAAATAACTTAGTGCCCTGACTACTCATCTTTCGCTCATTCTAAGCTTTCCGCCAGACGGCGTTGCCGTCTGTCGGGGAAGGTACCTTGGAACATACACCCAACCCGCGGGTTTTGACCTGAGATCGTGACTGCAGCCGACGTGTATGTTTCCGAGATGTAGCACCTTCCAAGAACACAGAGCTCGGATATTTACCGACTGCAGCCACTTTACCAGAAAGGTCAATATTTGACCACCGCACTTAAAATTCTTGGTCGTCGAGGAATGTAAGAGAATTTTCATCATCTTCTTCTTTGCTCTCGATATCTATGGGGTTAGTTAAGGATGTACCGTCTTTCAGTGTAGTCTCTTGCTTTTCTATGTAGATCAGATGAGAAACAAGACCCTTAATTTCGCTAGGTTTACCTTCAAGATTTAGTTCTTTGTCTTTGAGAATTTTGTATGACGCAACCAAGTCTCGTAAAGAAGCGTCATTAATTTTTTCTGGGGTGATAGCTTCAAGAACTCTTAACTGGAGTTCGGTAAGATGAAGAGCTTGGATTGAACGATATTTGAGAAGTAGGCCCTGTTTCTTTTGAAGTTCTGCTACTCTGTTACGAAGTGTTTGGGTGCTGACGCCAAGCTCTGTTGCGACGGCGGGAATCCTTTCTCCACGAGTTATAAGGTCTAGCGCCGCATCCATGTCTAGATCTATTGCCGGTCTACCGAGAGGCTTACGCTGTATGGTTTTATCAGGCATTAGACTTCCTTGACTTCCTTGACTTCCTTGACTTTCCTTGACTTTCCTTGGTTGCAGAACGCTATGTCGCCCTGAAGCGTTTTATAGCAACATTCGCCGTTGGTACCTGGGAGGAAGTTCTCACAGTCTTTTTCAACTGCGACATCTTTTGCTGTGCAA
>Ga0307928_10004966_pt1 | contig 10025 bp, 13 predicted proteins | sample AceLakmetagen232_FD_201815 | JGI IMG/M metagenome (GOLD analysis project Ga0307928, IMG submission 201815) | Saline water microbial communities from Ace Lake, Antarctica - #232 | ecosystem: Environmental > Aquatic > Non-marine Saline and Alkaline > Saline | place: Antarctica: Ace Lake...
TAAAGATGCTGAAAGTCTTTCCAACAAGGTTGATTCTTTTAATCGTGATGTGCAAGTGCAGGCACAACAGGAGTATGACAGGGCAATGTTTCAAAAAGGAGAACCGGACAAAACGCCTTTAGAGAACTTGTTTGAAACACCAGGAGAAATGGTTGCCGCAGGCGCAACAACATGGAAGAAAATGACTGGTCAAGAACCATTGCAAACAGAGTTTTTGGGAATAGGAAAACCATCCTATAACAAAATGCGGTTACAAACCAAAGGAGAACAAACACTTGTAGGAGCTGCGGATATTGGTCTTAGTTTTATTGAACCTCTTTTCATTCCATTGAGAAAGGGAGGCGTGTTTGTTGCAGAAACTACTGGTGCAAAAATGCCACAGATAAAAGGGACTTTTGGAGAAACGCCCTTGTTTGATGTTGGTGGAACAAAGAAAAAAACAGCACTGTTCATGGGAGAACTGTTCTCTCTAATTGGAACACCGCTTGCTATTGGAAAAGGGTTAAAGTTTGCTTCAAAAAGGCTTCCAACCACTGCAAGAGTCAAACAGGCTGGAATAGCTGCAACAGAAATTGATGAAGCGAGTTTAACAAGAGGAAAGTTTTATGGTGAGGGAGAAATTTCAAAGCCCTTGTTTGGAACAAGAAAGTTTGAAATAATTGATGTAACAGCTGTTGAATCAAGCAAGTTAAAGTTTCCAGTGCTTGAAACGATTGAAAGAGAAGTGGCTATTGCTCAAACAACTGCTCCGTCAAGACCAGTTGTTAACATTCTTAAAATTCCAAAACAGCACAGACCAACCTTTAAACCCACGACCACGAGAGGATTGAGAGCAGGAGCAAGGGTTGAGAAAGGAAAACTGTTTCAGGAGAGAGCAGGGTTCACTGGAGTTTCAGAGCCTTATTTTTTAGAATATGGAGAAATGCAATTAGGAGACGTCAGGTTAATTGCACAGAGAACAAAAGGAACTGGAACTATTGCAGGGCATTATGAAACATACGAGTTAGGCAAAAAACTTGATGTTGGCTATGGAAAAAAAGGAGTTGGTGAAGGGTTTTTTGGAGGCAGAAAAGCATACGATCAAAAAGCCATCTTATTAGAAATAGAAGGAGATTATTTAGGGTTTGTTAAACAAAAATCAAAAGGTGTTCTTGGAATTGAAACTGGGGTGGGCTTGCAATCAAATGTTAAAACAGAAATTGAAACCCTTGTTGGTGTAGTGGGAAAAGCAAAAAAACCCAAGCCTTTCTTTTCTGTTGGTGGAAAAACAACCATTGGAACAGGAACAAAAACAGGAAAACCAGCAACGGCAAAAGCGGTTACTAAACAAAAGTTTGGAACAGCAGTTAAAGAAATTAACATAGCTGAAGAAAAAGCACTGGCACAAATTGCAGAAGAAGTTGTCTTGTTTGAAAAAGGAGTTGCAAAAACAACAGAAAAGCTTGTTAAAAAAACAAAAACTGGTTTAAGAACCGGGTTTGCAACAGGAACAGTTTTTGATGTGGGAACAAAACAAAAGCAGAAAAACATTCTCAAAGTTGAAACCGACTTGATTCATCTTCCCAAAATGAAACAAAGAACTGGCGTTGAATTACAACTTGAAACTTTTACAATTCAAATACCCGACACAAGCGTTGACACGAGAACAGCAGTCATTGACTTGACTGGCACTGATACAAGAGTAGATTATGCAGTAGAACACAAAACAGAACCCATGCTTGGATTGAAAACAGTTACCACGACAAAGCCTGTTGCAAAAACGATTGAAATACCAGTGCTGGAAATAGGTTATGTTCCAACTCCAATTCCAGAAATTAGAATTCCGCCTCCTTTAATTCTATTGCCTACGAGAACAAAATCGCTTCCAAGAATGTTCACAGGTTTTGAACCAAAAAAGCAAACAGGTTACAACGCTTTCATTAAAAGAAAAGGAAAGTTTCAAAAAGTAACACGCAAGCCATTATCAAAAAGAGGAGCTTTAGGGCTTGGAGCTTTCTTAACTGACAAAACAGCTTCGGCTTCTTTCAAGGTTGAAAAAACAAACAAGAGAGTTAAGAAAAGAACAAATCCAACAATTAACTGGTTCAAGTTTCGCAAGCCAGTAAAAAAAGGAAAACCACAAACCAAGTCAAACAATTGGATCGAAAAAAGGAAGTATAGAATAGACTCTAAAGGAGAAGGAAAAGAAATAACCTTGAAGGGATTAACTGCTTTGAAGAAAAAATATTTTAGAGAACAAGGCATTAAAAGAAAACGACCATTTAAAAAGCCTAAAAAAATAAAGGTTTTTTCAAACACTAAGATTAAATTGTTTAAAGGATTCAAAAAGAAAAAAGGAGGTTTGTTTTAAAATGAATCAAAAAGGATTCTGGGAAGAAATAGTATTGCTTGGTGTTGGATTGCTCGTGCTTTATCTGATGTTAGCCATAGCAAGTCCTATTCTTGACTTGTTGTTTCCTTTATTGGATAATACTGACATTTATCCGATGGGCTGGCTGGTCAAACTCTTCATTCAACTCTTGCCTTTAATAGTTATTATTTTGTTGTTTGTGAGAATTAAGAGGACAAGTGAACGAAGTGGCAGTGGATTTTAAAAAGCTTGGATTAGTTGTGGGGTTTCTCTTGCTGTTTTTTTCAGCGACAGCTATGAGCCAAAGTGTTTCACTCTCTGACACTGTTCCAATTGCTGACACTGAGTTAACGCTGTTGTCCAATACTGACCAGTGTTTGACTGATTGTGAGGCTTGGTTGGAGTGGGATTTGAGAGAGTCTATGTCAAGCAAGTCTGTTTCAACCAAGCCAAATTCTTATTTTAACTTTGAGGTTTCAAAGCGATCTGCTAAGACTCAGGTTTTGCGAGACTTTGGAATAGAAGTTTGGATTAAAACAGAGTCAACTATTGTGGACTATTGTTGGGGTGACGTTGTTTCAAGTGTTGTTGAACCAAAGGATTTGAACTTTGGAGAGTTGCGATCTGCTTGTGAAACAATCGGTTGCGTTGAAGGAAAGGTGAAAGGGTTTTGTGATTGTGTTTCACAGGAAAGAAGCGAGTGTGGTTCTCACATTGAAGCAAGCTTTGAAAAGGTTTCCAATTCGCCTTATGGTTTTTACTTCAAGAAAGGAGAGGTTTACAGGTTTAGGGTTTGGGGAAAGAAGAATCCCAAGCTTGGAGAGAATGATGTTGACTGGATTCCAACAATTCTCGGAGAAAGAATTTCTGAATGGGCTTGGTGGAGTTCAAGTTGGAAAACAAGGTATCAGTTAACTTGGACTGCTCCCTATGACTTGAATGCTGGAAACGTGGTTCATTTTGGAGATATTGACTTTTCTGCAATGGATATTGTAATGGATGATTTAAATGACTTTAGAGTTGTTTACAATGATGTTACTGACTTAAATCGCTGGGTTGAAGGAAATTCTGCTTCAACTGATGGAAATTTTTGGATTAAGTTAGATAATGGTCTTAGTGCTGGAGTGCAAGCAAGTTTTTATGTTTATACAAATAATGCTGCTGCTGGAACTCCAAACAGGCACATATCTTATTTAGTGGATGGATTTGAAGATGGAGAATATACTTCTAACTTAGTTTGGATTGCAGACAATGTGAACACAGAAGCGGACAGTGAAGTTCAAAGCGTGATAAAACACGACGGAACATACGCACTAAAAGTAGACAACACAACAGACAACCAACCTTATTTGGAAACAATACTCACAAGTGAAATAAACCCAACTGAAATAAGCGTGTTTGTATATTGCACAAACACAGCAGAAGGAGGGGGGGTAAAATATAAAGACACTAGTGTAACAGAAGCATATCCCTTTATAAAAGATGGCACTTTTCAAACATTGGATACTACGGGCTGGACAGACACTACAGTAGTAGCATCAAATGACACTTGGTATTTGTTAAAAACAGTTTTTGACTGGACAGCTAACACTGCAAACTTTGAGTTTTGGAACAGCACAATAACAACAAAGCTAGCAGAAGTTAAAGATGTAAACATAACAACTTTTAGTGGAATAAAAAAAATACAACTTGGAAGATATGGAAATAACACAGGAGAACAAGTATATTTTGATAAATCAGATGTTAATGTTGCTTATTCCATTGGTTCAGCAGAATTTGATGTGGGTGTTGCAGCAGACTTTTCAACAACTTTTAATCCAGCGAGCTTGGATGCGGAGGATGGTGTTGCAAGCTTGGCTGTTGACTTTAATGACACTTCAGTATATACTGGAACAGCAATTTCAAACAAGAATTATAGATGGGATTTTAACAGTGTAACCTATTCTTTTGACCAAAATATAACAAGAACATTCACCACTATCGCAGATTACAATGTTTGCCTTGATGCAAACGCAACCATTGACGGAAGCGATTATTCAAGTCAATCTTGTTCAACTGTTTCAATCAAGGGTTACCCGCAGAACGTGGATTTTAACTTTACTCCAGCTTCCCCAAGCAAAGATGAGACTGTTCGGTTTCAAGCGAGTTCTGATTCAAGCGGAGTAGAGTGGGTTTGGGGTTTTGGAGACGGAAACTTTTCAACAGGACAGGATATTAACCATTCTTTTCCAAGCGGGGACTGGAATGTTTGCTTGACAGCGATTGCTCCTGTTGACTTGAACACTCGTCATTGTGAGAACATTGAAATATATGGTGTGGGTTTGGTGCAGTTTTATGACGAGAACACTGGTGCAAAACTTGTTCCAACGACTTTGACAGTGGATGGAACAAGCTATGTTTCTGACGTGAACTCGAAGGGTGTTCTAAACCTTGCTCTTGCAGGATGGTCAAGTGGAGACCATACGATAATCGCTTCGCTTGCTGATTATGGTTCAAGAGAATGGGTTGTTGACTTTAACGAGTTTTCTTATTTTTACAAAAACTTTGCAATGTTAGAAGATGCGAATGGAACAAGCATTGACTTCAAGTTTTATGACACTGACGGGACAACAATTCTTGACAATGCAACAGTAGAAGTTAGGATTGAAGATGAAAACTATGCGAGCAGTAAACAAACCAACGAAAGCGGAGAAGTAACGTTTTTCTTAAACCCTTCAGACCAAAACTATTCTTTCAGAATAATAAGAGAAGATGACACAGTTGTTTGGTTTTATGTAATAAAAGTTGTTTTTAAAATTCCAAAAGACTCAGATTCGCTTGCGTTAATAAGCCCTTTCAGCTTGGATGTTACAAGGCTTGGGAACGCAAGCTTTGCAGGAGCAACAGAAGATTTAAACATTTACATTTTGCCAAACACGCTTGGATATTATTCTTTTGATTTTAACGCAAGCGGGTATTACCCCCGAAGCCTGCAAGTTAGGTTGAAGGGAAACCCGTTGACTTATTCTTTACAGGGTTATTTGGCAACAACAACAAACTCGGTTTACACTTTCTTCTATATAAAAGAGTCCAAGCTGTTAACTCCTTTGTCTAACGTGATGGTTAAAAGCTTTAGAACCATTGCAGGAGAAGGCTATGTTGAAGTTCAGTCAGAGATTAGCGATATTTCTGGAACAGCTAACATGGTTTTCTTGGTTGACAAAGAGTATGACTTGGAGTTTTATTATAAAGGAGAACAGGTTTTCGCAGATTCCACTTCAAGCTTTTTGACTCCTTCAACAACCGAGTATGATGTTTATTTAGATATTGGTTTTGGTGAATGGGTTACTCCAAGTCAAAGCTATATCACTGTTGAATTTGAACCTGCTGGTGGAGTTGCTTTGCACTCAAGCCCGTTTGACTTAGTTCAAACGATTCTTTCAACAGTTGGCTTGATTGATTCAATAAGGTTTGTTGCTGAAAACTATGACGTGAACATTTTTGATGACCTGTATGTTGCCGGAGTTGAGTATGGAAAAGAAATAACTCACTCTTTTAATCCAGCCGATTTAAACACTTCTTATCCTTTGAATGTAACTGTTTACACCACTCTTGAAGATGGAACTGTGTTGATTCGTAAAGCAAGTTACATGATGTCAAGCAGTTCAACAAGCATTAGAGGGCAGCTTCAAAACAGGTTAAGAAGCCTGTGGGGTTGTTCAACAACCAATCTTGATGAACCCTGCACTGCTCTTGCACTGTTAGCTGTGTTGCTTGGAATAGGAGTGTGTGGAAGTTTCAGTTTTGTTCAAACATCAGATTATAATGCTCTTGGAATTGTTGCAATAGTTATTCTTGCCTTTTTCACGCTTCTTGCTTGGATTCCTTTATATGTGTTTGGACTTGCTGCTATTGGTGCGGCTGGAGCTTATTTGATGACGAGGGAGAGGATGTAGAATTGAACTCTAAGTATTTTGACATTGGTTTGACTCTTACAATCTTGTTGATTGGAGTTTCAGGAATGTTTACTTTTGTGAACGAGTTTAATCCAACTGGAATAATGCCTAACGAGGACTTGTATTCAGAGGATGCTATTGAAACAAGAATTGGAACGCTTCAACCTGACACTGAAACAGTGCAAGATGTTAACACTGGAATTTGGGTGTATGATGTTCCTGCGAACATGGTTGCGGGAATCGGAAACGCTATTGAAACAGGTCTTGGTTATCTTGCGCAGGTGATTAATGGTTTTTTGAACCTTAGTTATTTGATTTGGTCTATGCTAACTGGTTGGGCTGTGATAACTTACGCTATTTTAGAACCCTCTGGATTAGGTGGTCTTGCGACAGTTATTGTTGCAATTCTTGGAGCGATTGAGTTAATTACCTTGTTTGTTTTAGTGTCTGAGATTGTTTTGGGTTTGCTTGGGAGGTTTTCTTAAAATGGCTGTCGGAGACTTCAACAGTTTTAACGATTTTACTTGCATTGCAACACAGGATTCTAACAGCTTTAGTGCGATAACAAACTGTTTGGTTGGGCAGGTTTTCGGAGCAGATTACTTGTTTGTGGGAATTGTTTTAATCCTGATTTTTGCTTTTCTCGCTTGGAAAGGTCGTTTTCCTTTGTCTGCAACGCTTCCTCTTGCGACAGTTCTTGCTTTTGCGTTGAGTGTTGTTTCCCCTGTGTTCTTTGTTCTGTGGTTGTTGTCTATTGTTGCAAACGGCGTAATGCTTGTTGTTGGAGTGGTGTTTACTTATGCGAAAAAGTAACGAGGAGAAGAGAATGGTTCTCAGAGCCAGTAGAGGGCTTAACGTGGTTAGAATGAATTTTGTGAAGGATTGTGATTTGAAGGGCTTGCAGTCTCCTGAGTTGAAGGCTGCTGGTGACAGGTTGCATAAGGCTGTTAAGGATTTTAATAGATTTGTTAAAAAGAAAAGGGGGGTGTTGTGATGGGTATTTTTGACAATATTTCTCAGCCTTCTATGAAGGAGTCTATTGCCATGAAGCGTTCAAGGTTCAAGGCAAAAAAGATTGTGGGAATTGGCAAGAGCGATTTTAAGCGTTCTAAGAAGTTTGGAAAAACGAATTCAAACGGGTTTGTGAAGAAGGCTTTTGCTGAAACTGGCAGATTTGTTAAGAAAAGGGTAAAGGCGAAGCTTAGTGGAAAGAGAATGAAGTCAATTTATGGAAAGGAAGGAATATTCAACCCTTGAGGAGGTGTGATTAATGGTTAAGAGGAAAGCTCCGAAGATGACGAAGGAAACAATTAGAAAAATTTTGGCAAATCCTAAGACTCCAGCAGGTTTGAAGAAATACTGGCGTAAAAGACTGGCGGCAATGAATTGAGGTGATTAAATGGTGCATGGTGTTAAGAAAAAAGATGGTTCAGGTGGGGGAAAGCGAGCTAACAGGCTGCGGAATCCTGCTTGCAGGTGAAAAGGATGTGGAATGCAATGGCTAAACAAAAGTATTATTACCGAAAAGTCAAGGGCAGAAAGTCCAAAGTCAGGTGCAAAATGCCTAAGTAATTTAGGCACTTGCTTTCTTGCTTTTCTTCTTCATTATTTCGGTTATTATTGAGGTTGCCATTAGTTGAGGAACAATGTGTAATAGTTCCATTTTCTTAAACTGTTCTATTTCTTTTTTAGAAACACGAATTGTCAGTTTAATTGTTCCATCTTTCAGTCTTTTAACCTTTTTCTCCATCTATTTCACATCCTTTTTTTCAATCACATACTTTTTTGGAATAATGTGAACATATTTGCATTGTCCAGTTTCCCATATTTCTTTTGCCAAAAAATAGTTATTTTTTGTTTCTTTGACGAGAAAACCAACTATCTCTGCTGTAACTGGCTCATTTGGAATCTCATCAGGAAAACATAACCCGCAGTCAATTGACTGAACATCAACCCATTTGATTAAAACAACTCTATTCACATTTTCTTTTGGGATTTTTTCATCTCCTTTTCTGCGTATAAATCTTCACACCCAACACTTCCACAATGCCCATCCACTGAATATACAGCCATGCAGCCAGGGCAAAACATATACCCTTTCTCCAACTTCAAAAACTCGCCACAGCAAGCACATTCCCATTTCTTTTTCATTTTTTCATCACACTCTTTTTCCCCATTTTGATAATGCTTTTGCTGTTCCAACCGGCATTGTTAGCTCAGTGTATCCTTTGCAATTCTTATGCCTCTTTTGAGAAAGACCAATCTTTCTCTGTTCAAGTCTTCCGCAAGTATTGCACTGGTAAAAAAGTTCTTTTGATTGTATAAATTCTGTGTCCATTTTCTTTTCACACTCCTTTTTTGCTTGATTTAATTTCTCAGAATTTATGTAAGCAAACTCAAACCCACCAGCCCATGCTTTGCCTATCGCAAGTTTCAACAATTCTGACTTTGAAAAGCCATAAACTCTGCATGTAGCAATCCTGCTGCATGAGCGTATGGCTTTTTGATGTGCTTTATGGCTTCCATCTATTAAAGACAAGGCATAGATGTGACTTAGATAATTTGGGTGTGCTTTTCTTGCTTTTGCCTTTTCAAATTCTTTAACAAAATGTTTGTCAGTCATTTTTTCACCTTTTTCAAAAGTTCGTTTAATTGTTCTCGTGCTTCCATTGCATCGTCTTCTGCATTCATTGCTTCTTCATGAGCCATAGAAATTTCTTCTTCTAAGTGTGTAATCAGTTTTTTCTTAGACAAAAACTCTTCTCCACAGACAGTACATTGCCATTTCTTTTTCATTTCTTCACCTCTTCCTCTACTTGTTTTTCAGAAACAAGTGAAAACAATCCAGCGAACACCAAACCAGTGCCAATTATTAACAATGCAACTTCAGTCAAAGAAACAAGCGGGTTCCACACAACACAACAAATAGTTCCTGTAAAAAGTTCATACAGAGTGATTTCCATTAAGCGAAATTCACCACAACAAAGAGTATTCACTGAAGTAATTGGAAACAAAACAAAGAAAAGAATCGCAACACCCAATAGGATTTCTCCAAACCATACATATTTCACTTTTCCACTTCCACTTTCTTTTGTCGTTCTTTGTTCCAGTAAGAGCTGGTGCATTTCGGGCATTTGACTGGTTCATGTTCAACCCTGCGCAACCACTCATGACCACACCGCAAGCACTTTAACCTTAAAGATTTCATTTCAGTCATTCAAAACTCCTCCTTGTGTCCACAATTTGAACACTTGTAACCATAGCAGATATACTCGTTGCCATGTTCTTTTCCTCTGGATTCATATTCTCCAAAAAAGTCTTCCTCTGAAACTTCTTCGCCACATTTCCTGCATTTTTCTTCTTCAGTCATTCAACCAACACCTTTAATCTCTTTTCAATTTCTTGTTTTCCAAGACAAGCAATCACTATGTGAATTAGTAATGTTTCAATTGGAGCTTCTTCATCTGACATTTTCAAGTTTCCCCAATCAGTTATTATATCCCCTAATAGGCATGGGGTTAAATCTCTTTGATAAACTAAAGCATTCCAAGCCCAGTTTCCTAATTCTTTGAATGGGATTGCTGGAGCATATACTCCACAGCTTACTTCAGCACTAACTTCTTCTGCTTTCAAAAATTCTTCAAACGATTTAGTCATAGTATCACCATTCCAAGCCCGATTACTGACAGAACAATGCTGATTAACGGCAGGGCCTTGTGCATAGTGTATTCTCCGGCTTT
>Ga0307928_10004967_pt1 | contig 10024 bp, 16 predicted proteins | sample AceLakmetagen232_FD_201815 | JGI IMG/M metagenome (GOLD analysis project Ga0307928, IMG submission 201815) | Saline water microbial communities from Ace Lake, Antarctica - #232 | ecosystem: Environmental > Aquatic > Non-marine Saline and Alkaline > Saline | place: Antarctica: Ace Lake...
TTGTGCATCTCGTTGAAATCGAGCACGACGAGGATGAAGTAAGATTTACATGGCATCGCGGCGAGGCAATCACTCAGGAGTTTCGAGACAAGGCCAGCAAGGAGAGAGCTTCTGTACTATCGTCCCAGCGCGTGGGAGACGAGTTCTCTCGTATGCGTCAAAAAGAGAGTGACGAGAGCTAGGGGGACTGATATTTGCATAGTAAACCGACAGAACAGGAGCAATCGAAATGAGCGACGAACAGAAAAAAGAGGCAACGGAGCGCAAGGGGGGCGAGGGGTTGAGGGCGTGTCCGTTTTGTGACGAGGAATGGAAGCAAGATAAATACAGCCCGTTCTTCTACACGCTACAGCACAAAGACGGCTGCATTATGAGCGGCGTATTTGATCGAACCAAACTGCTCAAACTGTAAGTGGCGCAGAGCAAACAAGACATGCAAATGCAGCCCACGACGAGGGGAAGGCAAGAGGAACGCTGAGTCAAGTCGTTATGGTAGCAGAACTGGACGCGAATTGCGAAGGATGCCAAGCTGCCGCACGTGCGCTGCAAGGATGGAAGCACGTTGTAGCGAAAGCCATAGCCAAGGCCAAGGAGCAGGCGGCGGAAATCGAGAGGCTAAAAGAGCAAATAGAGAGCTTGCACGAAGCAGCAGCAGGGGAGGATTTATGAGCGAGGAACGGGTGATAGAAGGAAATAGAATAACGAAGCTTCAATTTGTTATTACCATTGAAGACGAGGAATCTATAGAAAATTACAAAGACGTACATCCAGAATTGGTGTTGGAAGACATTATGCAAGGTTCTCTTGGTGAAAAGTGTTCCATGCGATGTAAAATACAAGGAGAATTATGACACTAACTGACGCAGAAAAAGAAGCAACAAGGGAGCGGGAGGAGGCGGCGGAAATCGAACGGCTAAAAGATGAGAACAAGAGGATAAACGATCTTTGTCAGAGCACAAATGCAGAGTTGTTGGATGAGAGGCTAAAAGATTCCCCAACAAACGATATGCTTCGGGATAAGATCACCGAGCTTGAGGCTACGATTGATATGGCGAATAAGACGTACAAATTAACGTTGCAGGATATTACGCTTGCAGATCGCGTTGCCGAGCTTGAGGCCGAGGTAGAGCGGCAACAAATGCTGACCGCTCGTTTCTGCAAGCCCCCAAGATGAACGCGAACCCATTCGGGCGGCATTTCAAGCACATCCCAATGAATCCCCTGTACGCATACTGCTTGCCACCGATGCGGCATCGGAGGGCATTGATCTTCAGAATCACTGCAACTACCTGATTCACATTGAGGTGCCTTGGAACCCGAACATCTCGCATGAGAAAAGACAGGCCGCATCTGCTATGCGATGGAGCTTGCCCCCCAATACTGCGATGTCATAATCAAGCGCTGGGAAGATTTCACAGGAAAGAAAGCGGTGCTAATCAAATGAAGATTGGGCGCGCTCATTTCTGTGCCGAAAAATAAATCAAAAAAGGTTTCTGTTTGTGTTGACAATCAAGCTGAGGTCTGCGATAGTGACCCCAGATCGAGAAACGGTCTAGCCGACCGGGCGGAACCCGGAACGAGGAGACGGACAATGACGAAGTATTACACAACTGAATTAAACAACAGCGAATCAAATCGAAAGTGGGAATCGACTAATGCTAAAACGCTCAACGGAGCAAAGTCAGTATCAAAAAAACGACAGATATTTGTCGGGACTGTTTGCGCCGTTGGCATTGATAGAGGCGAGCGTGGCATTGAGCGTGCGGCTGTAACGCGTTTTGATGGATCATGGATCGAGATTGACTAATGTCAGCCCCAGTAAAAAATCAATACGCCGTAAAGTCGCCCTCCGGGGCGGCTGATAGCCATCTGCATATCAGGGTGACTCGGGCGGATAAGGCGCGATGGGTGCGAGCGGCTTGCGGTTGCAAATTATCCGAGTGGGTGATATGTTCTCTCAACAAGGAGGCTGAGATGCCAGCTAAAAAAAAGAAAAGCAATACAGTCTTGGATGTTGAAGTAAGTAGTAAACAGGAGGTAAGGAGATGAAGAAAGCAAGAGGGACTGGAAGAGGGACTGGAAGAGGGACTGGAAGAGGCGGCAATGGTGCTTGTGGCGGGACTCCTCGGCGTGATGGGAGCGGAGGTGGTGGTGGGAACAGGGGAACGGTTAGACAGCCAGTAGCCCCTAAGAAGTAGGTACTGGTAAGGGCGGTAGAGAGCGTAAATCTATCGTCCTTATTTTAGTGTAAAGGTTGGTAGGGATGGGGCGTATTATTTGAGTAGTTTATCCGAGAAAGAGTACAAAGCTGTACTAGACTTTATGGTATTGAGAGCGCGTGTTAATTTTAATGCGTTCCTTACCCTATTGTTTCCGCCGGATTATTCAAGCTACATCCTGTCGAAGATGCACGTACACCTTGCTGAGCTGGTACAGGAGTGTGTAACCGGCACGGGAAGCTCACGGCATTGTGTGAGTGTGCCCCCACAAACTGGCAAGTCAAGTATGCTGTCTGTGCGGGGCGTATCTTGGATTGTGGGCAAGTATGCAGGGGACAGTGTAGCTTTAACCGGATTCTCCTACAGCCTGCTAACCGATTTTCTCAGGGACATAAGGGAGCTTATGGAGAGCCCAGTGTACCAAGAGGTATTTCCAGATTGCAAACCGGTTCGGGGGCAGAATAAGAAGGATCAACTGAAGCTTACGAACGGGTCTTCCATTATCATTAAGACGACGGGTAGCAAGCTCACGGGACGGCGGGTAGACTGGCTTATCATAGATGACCCTCATGCAGGACGGGCGGAGGCAGAAAGCCAAGTGCAGCGGGCCAATGTGCTACGGTGGTATTTTGGGGATTGTGAGACGCGGCTGGCCCCTAATGCAAGGGTGTTTATTATCATGACACGCTGGCATCCCTTGGATTTGGTAGGTGAGTTAACGTCGGAGGAGCGGGTGGCAGACCTTAGGGAGTCTGGATACGAGGATCGTATATTTAAGATCACAAATATCTCAGCGGTGGCAGACCACAACCCAGATGCAGGGCAGGCGGACATATTGGGGCGGGACTTCGGAGAGTCGTGCTTCCCCGAGCTAAGGGATACCAGATTCTTTTTGGGGCTCAAGGCGGGGATGCCAAGGTATGAATGGGATTCGCAGTACATGGGAAGGCCTCGGGCCTCAGCCTCGGGGCAGGTAGACGTTACAAGGATAGGCAGGGTGAAACTGGCAGAGGTGCCCACAGATATCCCATGGGTACGTGGCTGGGACTTGGCACTGACAGAGAAGCAAACCAGTGACTTCAGTGCGGGGGCGTTGTGTGCCTACGACAAGAGGACGGAGCTTCTGTATCTAATCAACGTACAGACTTTCAAACTCGGGTGGATGAAGATGAAGCCTAGGTTTATCGACGTGTCGTTACAGGACAAAGCTCAGTACAACAGCAACAAGGCAGGGCTCGAAGCGGTGGCGGGGTTTGACATAGGGTTGAGGGAGTTACAGAGTGCTCTTAGTGGCGATGTGATGATTGAGAAGCGCAACCCACCCAAGGGCGGGAAGCTGATGAGAGCACAGGGGTGGTTGAACCTGATAGAGGCGGGACGCTTCAGGATGGTTGGGGGGTCTTGGAACAAAGAGGTGGTGGATAGTATAGACGCTTTCCCCGATGTAGAGCACGATGATATTGAAGACGCTATCAGTGTGGCCTTTGAGTGCATTGGCCCGCAACGCAAGAAGTTGTTATATGCTTGATTCCAAAAGGCACAGGGTTTACAGTGTGTCTTACTTGAAAAGTTTTCAAATGGAGGGCGGTTAATGGGTATCTTTACCAGAGGGTCAAAAAGTAAAGGGACAGAGATTCAGTCTTTACCAGAGCGCGGCGGGCGGATGGGTCTTAAGGATATGCGCTTCATTGAGCAGCAATCTGGTGTAGCTATCCACAATTTGAAGAGGACTCAGGACTACCTCGACGTAGGCACGAAGGAAGTGTGGGCCTCGTTTAGAGCTTGTCATCTCATAGCATCATTCTTTCTTACTACCAAGTTTCAGGTGGAGGGCAAGAGCACCGGCGCGGTGATAGAAAACCCAGAGCTGGCAAAGCTAATGAGTACACCCAACCCTTACGACTCGTGGGAAGACTTGCTATACCAGTGGGTATTCCACATGAAGCTCACGGGCTCGGCTTACTGGGTTAAGGATCAAATGGATTCCAAGGGCAGGCCGTTATATTTATACGCTCTGTTACCACAGTACGTACAAGTTTACCCAGATCCCACGAACAAGATTTCACACTACATCTACAAGGTGAATGGGCAGAGCATACGGTTTGAGCGGGCTGAGGTTATCATGTTCCGTAGGGCACACCCGAGCAAGAGCATTGAGGGGCTTGGGGACGTAGAGGCGGGGCAATCCCTGTTTGTCAACACCATCATGAAGTCGAAGCTCGAAGAGAAGTTTGTGCACAACGGAGCAAGGCCCTCCGGTATCCTGTCACGAGAAGAGGTGGTTGAGGATCAGACGGAGTGGGACAAGATTAAGATGTGGTGGGATAAGAGTTACGGGGGCGTAAAGAACGCGGGCAAGACGGCATTCCTAAACGGCAAGTGGACATACAACCAACTCGGGCTCTCACCCACAGAGATGCAGTCTATGGAAAGCCAGAATCAGTCTGTGAAAGATATAGCCACGCTGCATGGGGTGCCGCTGTCTATCTTCGGTATCGAGGGTGCAGCCAACTACGCCACGAGCAAACAGGATGAGATCAACTTCAGGAAGTATGAAATTGTACCATTGGCGGATATGTTCGTAGGTAGGATGAACATGGGCTTAGCGGGTACAGCGTCATTCATACAGTCTTACTCAGATCAATGGGTATTGGCATACTCCATGAGTGGCCTTATCGACGTAGGCGGTATCATAGCAGACTACGTGCCTTTGGTTGATGCCGGAGCCATGACCCTCAATGAGCTTAGAGAGATTGTAGGGCTCGGGCGTATTGAGAATCCATTACTTGACCAGTTCTACATGGGGCAGGCCAGAGTGCCTATCGAGCTTGTGGGTTACACAGCCCCAACAGAGGGAGACTTGCAGAAGGCCGTCACGATAAGTGACAAGGTTAAGCACGAAGCTATCCAGCAGATCATGGTAGAGAGTGAAGCGGGGCGGCTATCGGCAGAGGGTGCCAGAGCACGGATTGATAAGGTTATGCTGAGCTAGCATTATGCCATATAGACTACCACAGATATCCGAGCGGAGCAGGGGGGCGGCTAAGGGTAGGCCGCTGTCGGTGTCTCGTATCATCGCGGCTGTAAAATCAAGTAGTATCCCAGAGGGTGGCTGGACACAGGCGGAGTACCGTTCTCAGAACGGGGTCAAACTCGTACATGACCTGATGAAGGCACACAGGGCCTCAGTAACCAAGGGCATGCGTAAGCTCCTCCCAGACCTGAAGCAATACTTTGACGAAATCCTTGAGGGCACGATAGAGCGTGTTGAAGAGATAGCACGGCGTAGAGGGGGCAGCGGAGGGAGCCGTAGCGTTAAGGTGCTTATGGGGGTAACTGTGGACGGCTACGAGTCTATGTGGATGTCCGCACTTGACGACACGATGCGAGAGAACCGGTTGGGCTTTGTAAGAGCAAATGAGAACGCCATCCGTAGTACCATGGACTCATCTTATGAATCTACCTCGTCCCTTCTTTGGACACCGGAGAATCGAGCGGCTGAGCGGCGGGCGCGGGTTTCAACGGCAGCTCTCAATGGGCGGGTCTCAAAGCTTGGCCAGAGGCTCACTGGCGTGCGTTCGACAACCCGAGGGGCCGTTAACCGCATTGTCAATGAAGCTATAGAGGGCGGGTTCACCGTACCAGAGACGGCGGCTTGGTTGCGTAGCCAATACCCCAACAGGGCAGTCAGTCAGATTAGTACCATTGCCAGAACGGAGATGGGGCAGGCAGCGGATGAGGGCCGGAAGCAGGCTCTTAAGGATTCGGGGCAGGTCACACACGTATCCGTGATAGGGTGCGAGGCCAGAGAGGTTAGCAGCCCCACGTACGGTGGTGAGTCTACGTGCAATATAGAGGACGTTCCAATAGCGGACATGGATTCTCTGGAGTTCCATATCAATCACACGGGTACCATCATACCAAGCCGGTTCGCAGGGGAGTCTAAGCAGGAGGATGCAGGGGCAGGCACCTATGATGAGGACGGGTTTCCAGAGTATGATTCACTCACGGACACCAATGAGGATATTGGGGGTACTACAGGGGCAAGGCTCATGGTAGATGGGAAGGGCAAGAAGTATGTTGTAAAGACAGCCAACACACCGGATCAACTACTGCGGCTGGAGAACGAGGCTCTAGCGGATGACCTTTACCGGAACCTTGGTGTGCGAGTTCCCGAGGGCAAGCTTAAGACCACGGCGGATGGCACCATTAAGATTACGAAGTTTGTGGAGGGCACGCGGCTGGACAAGTATCTTAAGGGGGCAACGGGGCCTCAAATGCGTAAGACGATAAAGGACTTGCAGAGCGGGTTTCATGCGGATGCGCTTCTGGGCAACTGGGATGTGCTCGGGGCAGACCTTGATAACATCATTGTGAACAAGGCGGGGAGGGCGTACCGCATAGACAACGGCGGGGCCTTGCTTTACAGGGCTCAGGGTGCAGCCAAGGGTGCAGCGTTCGGGGAGACCCCCATGGAGTTTTGGACGATGCGGGGTTACAAGGTGCCACAGAGCGGAGCAGCCGGACACTCAACTGCGATCTTTGGGGAGTGGGGCGCGGAGGCCAACAAGTTCACAATCTTTGACATAGCGGACGATGTAAGCGCGGTGAACGCCAAGCGGTTGACAGACGCGATAACAGACCCCGCACTGAGGACAGTGATGGAAGCGCGGGTAGCCTCAGCAAAATCCATGGCAGCAAAAGTGTTGGACTTCAAAGCGGATCAATGGAATGCCGGATACACGGATGAGGTGGGGCTGGGTATCATGCAGTACAGGGAGGCGGGGCTAACAGCAAGGCTACCAAAGAAGATCAAAGCGTTAAGCTGGGAGAGCAGCCCGCAAGCACCAGTGAGTGGTATGAGCAAGATGCGAACGCAAGACTTCACAGATAAGAATTGGAAGTTTATAGGGGGTGGTAGTAACAACGCTGAAAACTTTGTGCAAGAGTGGGCAAGTGCTCAGGGTGGAGGCTCTTGGGGCAGGCAGACAGTGGCAGTCAAGCATTGGTACACCAATCAGCGTGTAGCGGTGGCAGGTAAGACGAAGCGGTTTTGGGCAGAGGGTTACGGGGACACGGCGGATGCTAAGCTATTGTGGAAAGAGATGATAGGAAACTACAACCTTACAGATAAGCAGGCCACACAGGCACTAGCCCGCTACCACGCCATGAATCAGGAGATGCTTGCTAACATCGTGATACCCAACTCAGACCGGAAGCTTCGGTGTGTGAAGCTGCTGCGCACAGAGACGACTGAGGTACTTGATAAGTATTGGGGTGGGGAGAATATTGGCAAGGTGGTTAAGCCTGTTCGAGGGTCACTGGAGTCTACGAGTATTGTTAAGGGTGTATCACCGGTGGGCAAGAATCTTACGGTGCAGGCAGTGCCGCATACAAGGGTCTTCGGGACGTACCTACCGAACAACAAGAATCATAAGGATATGTTTTACGGGGACGGGGAGAATGAGTTTGTCGTAGCCCTAGAAGGTATCCCAGCCAAGTACGTAGGGCACAGTAGGGATACCGCTGTTGGGATTGCACAGTACGGGGACAAGGGGAACAACGCTAAGAAGTGGGGGCTGGACTTGGGGCACATAACAAAGCTCACCCAGTAGGGTTTGAAAAGTTTTCAAAAATAAAAGTTGACAAACCCGAGAGGCTTTGACATAGTGATTACAGGATGAGAGAGAAACAACAGCGAAAGGGTACAAGATGGGCTTTGGTAAATCTGAGTTGCAAGAGGTAGTTGACAAGATTGTTAGCGGGGAAACCACTAAGCAGAATAAGCTTGTGAGGCTGTGGTTTGTTTTCGGAAATCACGGTAGGGCACACTCGTTGGCAAACCATAAGTATGTGCAGAGGCATGTTGAAGGGCGCGGGGTGGAGTCAGGATTTTATCCAGCAACCAGTGATTGCAAGGAAGCTGTTAAACGGGTTCTGGAATTGGAAGCATGATGGTAATAGCAAACAGCAAAGAGATTGACCAGTGGTGTTTTGACAGGGCGGCGGTAAGGCATCACACGTTGAGCAGCGTCAAGGGCCACGTGGAGGGGATAGCCGGACTCGTGAACGTTGCATGGTTGGATCGGGACACAGGGGAGCGGATTGAGGTTGAGTACAAATAGGGGGAGCCATGGAAGCAACAGGTTACAAATACGACGATAAGGGACAGACGGCTGCGATTATAGACGTGCCACACCTCGGGGCTACAGCTCACGTCGTGGTGCCAGTGGCACGCAGGGATTTTGCAGTGGCGGGAATCGTGCCGGTGTACGTAGAGTTCAAAGGCTCCATCATATACCTTGAGGACGGAGCATTTGACGTAGACGGTAAAGAGGTTTTCGGAGGGTACAGTACAGACCCTCAAGCCCTAGTGGTATTTCGTAGGTTGATGACTGTGGTGAATGATCACACGGAGCTTATCAACAAGGGTAAGATACAAACACCAACGCCTGAAGAGGCGGCGGCGGAGTTGGAGTCTGGGGTAGATATTTACGGGGGTGAGTGGGGGGTTCCCACAGCGAAGGGGATAGCATTAAACGTAGGGGAGGTTATCGGTGTGGATCGCTAGCAAGTACGGGTTTTTCAGTGTCATACTGAAAGAGGGTAGTTACCATATTAGAGCACGGGTGGAGGGAGACTTGGGGCAGCTTCTAAAGGATACAAATGTCGAAGGGCTGGCAAAGGTACGAGTGCATGAGACACGTGACGCAGACTACCGCTTCAGGGTGGTACTCCCAGAGGGCAGTCCGGTGTACGCGGCAATCATGAATACCCTTGTCACTTCGATAGACTATCCCAACTTCAAGGGGCATATCGCAGGGTCTCCGACACAGCAACACAAGCTACACGCCTACCATCAGATATGGGATATTATGTACGGGGTGCAGGAAGCACGAACTAAGCGGGGGCCTTATGCAGCACGGTGGTAAGGGCGTAGGGTTTGAGAAGATCAAGAAGGGTAGCAGGCGGCTAAGCTCTAGGACAGAGCAGGGGCAGCGCAAGCCGTCATTCACGAGGGGAGTGGGCCGGAGCGATAGGCCCTGCTTCTGTGGAAGTGGATTGCCCACTCGTAAATGCTGCAAGCGATAGGGGTTGGTATGGAAACCATAGAGTCCTTAGTCTACGACAAGGTTAAGAGGGTGATGCTATAGCGTGAGGAAATCCTAGAGGCGTTCGTAGCCAAGCACGGTTACGACCCTGATAAGATGATACAGGTTGAGCGGCGGATGCCGGACGGTTCTACCGAATGGTTTGTGCACCCCATGACGGAGGAGCAACTTAAGCAGGCTCAAGATACCCCGAGGCTTGCAGATTATCGTGGGGAGCTTTATGATGCGGTTAAAGTTATGTTCTCGGACTTTAATGGTAAGCTTGAGAAAGAGATGGAGCACAGGGGTACTTTTGATTTTCTGTCAATAGGTGAGGAGTTTAACAGGGTTGTTAGAGCCCTGAAGGCATTTGACGAAAGTAAATACGAAGACACCACTAGGGGAACGTGGACGCCTCCAGACAGCGAGCTGCCCATACCACCCCCACCACAGGCACCCACTCCGAAGAGAAGCCTACGGACGTATGGGAAGCCTCCAGCATAGTATCTCACATTCCGCACTTGCAACCATGGGCAACCTGTGGTTAAATAGTCCCCAGTTGATACGAAATCAAATTGGGAGGGACTATCATGGAAACAAAGTTTGTGCGGGTTAAGTATTCTGGCGAAGGTGTAAACCTCGGGCGTTATGGGTATCTCCAAGAGGGTATCGTTTTCACGATGGCCCGCAAGGATTTTGAATACCTTGAGAACT
>Ga0307928_10004970_pt1 | contig 10021 bp, 13 predicted proteins | sample AceLakmetagen232_FD_201815 | JGI IMG/M metagenome (GOLD analysis project Ga0307928, IMG submission 201815) | Saline water microbial communities from Ace Lake, Antarctica - #232 | ecosystem: Environmental > Aquatic > Non-marine Saline and Alkaline > Saline | place: Antarctica: Ace Lake...
GAGAATATCTCTGAGATATTGCGGAGGCTATTAAATTGGCGGTTTGTGATGCTGAATCTATAGCGAATGCTGAGTTTTCACTAATACGATCTCTTTTTTCTTGCTCTCTCACGCCTTCTTGCTCTATTATAAGAGCTTCCTGCTCATTCTTGAGAGCTAGTTCTTGTTCAGAACCCTCGATAAATGCTGCTCTCTTGGACTCAAACTCCCTATTAATAGAAGCAATCTTAGCATCAACTACGGCATTATCTCGGTCTTTTCCTGCAGACATTTGTACTATCTCACGTGCAGTTTGTGCGTCTGAAAATCCTGCAATCTCTTCAGTTAAAGATGCTTGCAGTGCGACTTTAGCTGCAGCTGCGGCTTTTTCCTCAGCTGCCTCTCTATCTCGAATTGCTTTCTTTTCTTTAAAAACTCTTTGTGCGTATGAAACTAGCCCGTCTGAGTGATTCTTCTCAAATGCTAGATTTTCATCGTGCATAGCTTTCTTACCTGAGGTGAATGTTTTTTCAGCAGCTAATTTTGACTCCGCCGCTGCTTTTGCTTCAGCAGCTATCTGAGCAGGTGTTTCACCACCAGAACTATCACCACCGGAACTATCACCACCGGAACTATCACCACCGGAACTATCACCACCGGAACTATCACCACCGGATTGTATACCAGCCATCTTTTTAAATAATACAATTTGTCTTGCGACTGCATCATTTTTTCTTTGAACCTGTATTACATCTTCTTCAAGAAATCGATTACTACCCTTTGAGGTTTCAACCCATACTTTACCTTTTATAATAGAACCGCTTAAAGCACCATTGTATAATTTTTGCTGTTCATATAATTTTGCTAATCTCTCACCAGCTACTTCAATCTCATTCACTCTCATGAATCCAGCTTGAATCTTAGAAGCCTTGGTAAACTCACGCATACCTTGAGTCATAGTTGAAATAAATTTAGCACCAGAAAGTAATACTGGGACTAAATCAGTACCTATAGAGATCCTAAGATTCTGGATTTCTGTTTCCATTGCAGCAATTTGTAAAGCGGCATCACCTGGAGAGACTGCAAAGTCGTCCATCTTCTCTTTCATCTGTTGTATGGCATCACCAACAACATCTTTAGACCCCATAACCTGGATACCAACATCATCTAAAAACTGAGCAGATCCACGGGCTAAACCTGTGAATACCGATTGCATAGCTACGCCTACATCTTTACCTGTTGCAAGTGCAAACTTTGACGTAAATTCCATCGCCACTTTCATATCGGCAGGATCAATTCCCGAAATCATACCCTGAATAGCTTTTTGCTGAATAGATACATCGTCAACCATTCCAAGTGTAGCTTTTCTCATATCAGTAAGCAGTTTGTCGGAGGCAAATCCTCTTGCCATCGCCATTTTATCGAAATTAGATGATACTAACTTTGCAGTAGCTCCAAGTTTTGCAAGCTGTATAGTCTCTGATAGTGCTTTTTTTGCAAATTGTACGCTTATATATGCGAGCGCGGCTTTTTTAAGAGTGCCTAAACTGTCGGCGTGTTTTTTGGTTTTCTTACCAGCATTTTCTGCCGCCGTTCCAGACTTTTTTATATTATCCGAGATTTGCTTTACAATATCCGAAACATCGTCTATACCCTCAAAGGTAAATTTAACCGCTTTATCTGACATTATTCTGAGCCTCTCTAAATTTAGCTAAATATTTTTCATAAATATTAACATTGTCATACCAAAGGGCGGGTATATTTTCGTAATCTGAATATGTAATAGGTGCTATCATGCTATATTTCGAATACCACGCTTTAAGATCCTCACTTATAAAATATTGAGGGTGTCTAAATAGTCGGTATTTTTCCCCATTAATTTTAAATGTCAATAAATATCTGTATATTTTTTGTCCTGAAGCGTCTATATGAGCAGGTCCCTCCACTCCGTAAAAATCTCCCTTTTTATTAGAGACACCCCGGCATTCAGAAAGCGGAGGGAGACCGCCAAGAACACCGGAGTGCATAGCCGCTAGTACTATTTTCCCAGAGTATCGTCCCATTTCGGGTTTGATATTCTGTATAATTCGTCAAATAAATCGTCTATTAGGTCGGGGTGATATGTTTCAAAAATCTCTTCTTTGATATATCCCTCTTCATCAGCTTCAAATTTCAATTTTTTCAATTTTTTTGAAGTGCCCTTTAATTTAACGCCACCCAGGCACTCTCTCACTATTTCAGATTTTAAATCTTTATCTGTATATTCGTCAATAGCCGCAAGGTATGCACTATATTCTTGTGGAAATTTTGTTATCCCTTTAACGCTTACAAAATTGGTAATGTCAATATTTTTCCTTTTTGCCCATAAGCTGACTTCGCCCCTGACAATAGCAAAATCACTATCTAATCTATGCCGTTGCGATGGTGAAAAAGGTCTCAGCATAAAAACGGGACGGTTAGATTTTGCCGCCCCTGCCTTATCAAGTAAAATCTCCGGAATATACGGAACTGCTTTTCTTGATATTGTTAAACCTGTAAATGGTGTCTTTTTTGGTATGTCGATAATATCGTTTTTACCAAAGTCTTTTTTTACTGCTTTTTTCTTACTCATTTTTCGGTATCCCTCCGCTTAAATTAATGAGGCTTTTTACACCCCGGTTATTATTCTACTGTTAAAGTTTGCACTAAAGTAAATGCTCGAACTTCAAATTCTAACTCCTCTGAAATTAAGCCCTCGGATTCTCCATCTTTACGGCTTGAAATATTGGCATCTGTAATTGTCAAAGTCCAATCTCCAAGCGGTATAGTTATTGGATTAAAAGTTGTGTCATCAATAGTGTCGGCGACAAGACCAGAGGTTGTAATGTCTTGCTTTTCAACACCAACCGTTAATTTACATTCTGTGCCCGTAACTTGATATTGATACACACCGCCATTTTTAGATGGGTCTTTTCTAAGTGTTACCGAGTTACCTAAATCAAGACCGAAAGATTGGAGTATAAAAGGTGTCGTACCAATTACAAATCCGCCTTGCTCTAGCTTCGGAGTTACTCCAGCATCAAGCCCCTGTAATGCTCTAATCGGTGCAGATCCATCAGCTTCACTTTCGTACGCAGAGCTAAAAGTATATTCACATATAACCTCTTCGCCTACATCTGCAGCCCCTATTTTCAAATTACACTGTATACCACGCCCTTTTTTCTCGATTGCAGTCGGTGTAGTTCCGCAAGTTATATCGTTACTAAGGCAAGAAACTGTCTCACAAGGCATCGAGCCGTCGTATGTATATGTAACGCTTGTTAGTGCCACAAGACTTTCCACAAGTCCAGCGGCTTCAAACAAAATACCCTGATTTGGCGCAGTTCCTGCAACTCCCGAATTAATCAACTCGGTTTTTCCTGTAAATCCGCCTGTAATCATTCCGGATTTTGAAGCGGCAGTCGTTAAATTGCCGTTGGCTGGTTTTCCTTTGTTGGAAAAATGGTAATCCCATTCTATTGCTGATAATTTAAAAAACTCTATGTTAAAACTTGCAGCAGCAACGGGTGTATATGTTCCTTTAGTGCCCTCTTTTGTAAAACCAACTATTCTGTTTTGTGTTCCGTATGACATCTTTACGCCTCCCGTTTTGTATGAATTTTATTATTAAACTTATTACTTTTGATTTTTATCACAGAGCCAGAACCAACCATTCGACCATTGTAATTAACTTTGCTACAAGCCTTAATGGATACTTCGATCTCTTTTGGTTCAATTCTTTCTGTTTTCTTTTCAGTCATTATGAAATATTCCTATTCTTTCTGTATTTACATAAATAATTAACACGCATTTTGACAGGTGCATAAATAGAAGACTTTGGAGTCATTTCCCAAACAAAACCATTGTAATCAAACCCGTAAACACCGGCGCTGCATAGTTCGTCCGGAATAGTTCCATTGAATCGGTTATTAAAATCATCAAGGGCAAGTTCAAGTTTATCTTTGCATTGCTCTATTACTTCGTCAAGAGGTATTTCGCTAGATAAATTTTCAACATACAGATAAAACTTGACGACTCTCTCGTTATCAAATCTCCCAGTCCCTACATAATTATCTTTGTCTTTATTTTCTTCGCCGTCTGGAGTGTGAACAGTTACATAGATATCAGAAGGTTGGTATATATTTTCCCTATTATACTGAGTCCAATTATATATATAATCGTTGGTAATTGTCATCGTTGCGACTAAGGTTTTTAAACCTGCTTTTATTTGTGTCCAAGTGCCTAAGCTCATTATTGTACCGGTACATCTTTGTAAAATGATGATCTTTTTTCATTAAGATTAGAAAGAATAGTATCGTATGTAGCCCTATTCATTTTACTTCTTAAGGTATTTTTTTCTATATAATACTTCTCTCTGTATTCTTCCATATCAGCACCTATGTAATCCTTAAAAGCAAGCGAATACAAATGAGCTAATGCGTATTCTAATACATCAAAACTCGTAGTATATACCCCTTCGTCGTCCATAGGTATGAGGGAAGGTGCAACTCCTTTACTTTGTACAAACCTATTAACTGCAAGATCGGTTAGAGCTAATTGCCCTACTAGACCATCTCTATCAAGTAAATCTTTAACGTATTTATCGGTAATGTATACAGGGTTTATGTAACTCATTTTAAGTTTACCTTTTTAGCTGCTTTGTCAAAATCTAATACTAACCGTTTAACCATTTTTTTATAATAAAAATCCCATGATCTATCCATGAAATGATCTGCTAGTATTCCAAAACCTTTTTTAGGTGTCTTGTGTGGCATTGCCTTTGCAGATTTACTTTTCCTATACCCTCGACCGCTTCCTTCGTGCAATATCTCTGGATAATTATATTTGCCGCTTTTCGTCCTTTTATCTTCAATAAAAAACTCTAAAACAACATTTTTCTTTGGCACTTTATGCCTTATAGCCTTGTCAGCTTCGCCGGAATCTCTATTAAAATCATGATCTCCCCTTGCACGCCTTACCATTTTATTCCCAAAGATTATCAAGGTTTTTCGTAAAGTATCCTGGTAAACTTCAGGCCATTTAGCTAACGAGGCCCTTATTTCGTCAAGCCCCGTTACCTTGATATTCATTTAGTCGGCTTTTTTAAACTCAAGCCCAAAGTAGCCCATAACATCAGCAGTAGCATTGTAATTATGAATCCTTATATAAATGTACGGTGCAGCCATGGAGTCTAGCGATATATACGCTGTCGTCCCTGTCGCCCCTAAAGTGTCAGATGTAACCCAATTATTCGCGATTATATCACCGGTATCACTTGAAAATGATAACTGGTAAGCTAGTGCAGCGGTCGGAGTAGTTCCACCCATTGCAGCGCTAAAAAATTGAAACCCATCATACATCTTCTGGTTACGATCCGCAACTAAGCGATATGGCCCAAAAGTAACCTTTGTACTATCTGCAATAGTGTCTGTGACACCATCAAATAACTCAAGAGCGACTACATTCGAGGGGGTTATTGTTAGCCCCGAAGTGTTGACAATTGTCGTATCTGCATTAGAAATAAATGCAATAGACAGTATAAATAGTATAAATATTTTTTTCATTTTTAACCTTTCTTAATTGTTTGTTTAGATAGATACTTTTTTTCATTAGCCTCAACAGCTTTTACAATTGCGTCGGCATCTATCTTTTTATCATCGACCTTAAAACCATCATCCAAAGCCGCCTTTAAGTCAACAGGATAAACTTTCCTGCTGACTGTTTTTTTATCTTTACCAGTTTTTGACATTAATATTCTCATTATTACCCCTTATGCTATTGCAGCATCAGTGATACCACTCAAGCGATATGCAGCCCGTTTAGTATTGATCTGGAAATTAGAATCCCATTCGATTACATATCCACCGTCAACATTCTGCGTATTGTCTAGAATATATTCAATAGGTGCTGTCTCTGCTCCCATTACTCCAATGCCATCTTCAAAAGAAAGACCATAAATTGAACTTGTGCTAGTCGTCTCTGAAAAATCAAGAATTTCTGACTCGCTAGCATCTTCGCCTGCTTGAATAATTGGAACACCGTTATAAGTAGATGGTGACTCTCCAAAATTGCCGGGAACAAAATTAACATTTGTCGATGTTCTTGATTTTGCCCAAATTCTGGCAACCATTCCGGAACCCATAACAAGAGCCTTGTCGCTTCCACGCATTGCAAGCAGCATTTTATCGAGTTTATTTAGGTCAAGAGATGCAACACCATTAGATATCAACTGATCGCCAGTTATACGACTTTGCAAGCCCGTAAATGACTCACCTGTCCCGTCACCCTTAAAAAATGTTTCATTCCACTTTTTAGCATGTGCGATAATCTGCATTAACTCCTGGGTAACGACCGATGCCCTGCCAGTCCTGCGTACAATTGCCCTGTCGATCTCTACACGACCGCCAGAAATAGCCATATTTTCATCTATCTGCTCAATAGTACCAGCAGAATGGACAAAATCCGTCCCAATCGCTCTAAATGCAGAGGTTGGGAGTGATTTCCAACGATTGACTGACACTTTGCCAGCAATAGCCTTGTCAAACCTCAGCATGTCAAGAACAGGTGCCTCTTTTGTGAATGTTTTTATAACCCCAAACAGTATAGGGTCGGGTACTTGTACGCTTAGTACAGCTTCTGCCATCGTTAAGCCCATGTTTTTACTCCTTGTAAATTGTTTAAAATTAATCTATGTAAAATTGGAGTAAATAAAAAAAGGCCTGCTAATAGCAAAAGGTTTTTTTATTACCCAATGTATCAGCAAGCCACAGCTTGCGGACGAGAATCACAATTCCCGATTTTTAATCATTAGTATCAAGATAGCACAATGTGCCCCAAAAGTCAACACTTATTTTTCAGGATGCCCCATTTTGAATAATTCAGCAGATGTTTTTTTGAACATCTCCGCATTATTAGCGGGTTTATTATTTACCCCGCGCTCGCCTTTATCTTCAGAACCAGCCCCCGATTTTGCGATAATAAATTCTTTGTTATCATCCTTGAACTTTTCAGAATACGCGACAACATCCAAAAATGTATCACCATATTTCCCAACGGGTTTTCCCTCTTCGTCAAAACGAATATCATCACTTGCAATAGCTAATTTTAAGTGAGGTTTTAAAATCTTAGGGTTAATGTTTGCCAGCTTTTCGCTAAAAGCCTCGTATAGTTTTGTTTTGTTTTTCTCGATAGCCTGCAATTTTACGAGTTTATCCTTTTCAGAATTGGATTTCTCCGACTGTTCAAATTTACTTTGCAATGTCTCAAAGTTTCTTGACATTGTAGTGAATTTATCCTCGCCGTCTCTCGATTTAGTAATAAGCGATGTTAGGCCGTCAACTGTCAAACTCTCCGCCGCTATTGCGTCAAGTATCGGTTTTGCATCTTGTAGCGTTTTTGTTAGCGTTTCAACTTGACTATTTAACTCTCCTTTTTTTGCTGCAAGTTTGGTTATTTCGCCGAACTCCGTTTTAAGCTCTGCTACTAATTTATCTCCACCGTCAACACCCTCAAGTGCTGCGAAAATTTGTTCTCTGCCCATTTCCTAAGCTCCCTCTACCAATCTTTTTGGTAATAAATTACGCTTTGGGAAAGATCCCTTATCTATCCCTTTGGCTTTCAAACCTTTTGTATAATTACTTTTATATTTTGCATTATCTTTGCCTATTATTTGCGCTCGTTTTTTCTCGCTTAAACTACCAAGATATTTATTTGCAGCGGCATCATTATATTTTTTCGGCTTTTTACCACCTTGAATAATCCACGGCTCTAGCATGCACAAACAATGTGGATGCGCCGGAATGGACGGTGCGTCACCTTTTAAATATACACCTTTACCAGCTCCATTGTCAATCTCTGCCATTGCATCACATTGATCTGTAATAGGGTGGCTTGGTGACAATAGCCACCGATAGCCACCAACCAAACTATCCTCTTCAATTTCCCTGTGAAAAGCCTCACTATACGACCTTGATAATTCAGTTTTTGCAACTCTGCTATTGTTATAATTAATCTTTTTATTAAAAGCATTGTCAAGCGCACCGTTTAAAATATCCTTGTCTTTACTATTAACCGCATTAATTACGTTTTGATATGATTTTTTTAATGCTTTAGATGGTCTCGATAGTTCCGTTAATCCGTCAACATACTTTTGCGCCTCTTTGATTTTCTTTTTAAATGCAGCGATCTCTTTAGTCGACAACTTGCCTTGGATATGCTTTAGACCCGTTTTATTTAGCTCTGTAATTATATTTGATACATCGCCAACCGTATTAGTTACCTTTTCAATCTCAGTTGTTAATTTCTTCCAGTTGGTTTTAAATGATAATTGTTCTTTGATAACTTTAGTAACTATCTTTTCAGCTTCCAGGGCATTTGCTCTCAATGTCGATGATAATTTAACTCCATCGTACGGAATATTTAAAAAGTAATCTGTCAAAGCTGGAACCGACTTTACCGCTAAGCTACTACCTAACCCAACTTGTGCGCCCGTTACTGATTGCTCAACAATAGCACCCTCAACACCGCTTGAATAATTATTTATATCAAATATCTGCTTAACTTCAAAAGGTATATTATTCCAACTATCAACATCTAGGACATCGCTTATAATAGGTGGATATATGGCTTTGATTTTCTTGGTAGTTTTGCCAGAAATACTTTGCAGCTCGTTTATATCTGATTTAGTTTGCTTTTTAGCCATTAGTCTATTTCTAGCTCGTACATATTATAGCAATCATCGCAGCTATTGCAAGGGGTTTCATTTAAGGCTGTTTCGTAATATTTACAAGTAACACAATCTTTGCGCTTCTTTGCCTTTGTAACTATATTTTCAACAAAAGCCATCCCTGTTTTAATGTTGCCACTCACTTTTTTACCATTCATAATACCGGTTCTCCCTCCGTATTAATATACTATTTAATTATGTCTAACTCTTCGCCATTTCCATTATTATTGTACGATTTTTCTTTCGACATCTCGAAGTCGTAATGGTAAGACTGAGTGTGCCCAAATTGCACATTATACACAACTAAATTTGTTGGCTTAATTGTCAGCCCGCAAATTGTACCAGTTAACTGATCTGGGTCTGTGACCAAGTGTACATTTTCGCCTATCCTGTAGTCTGACTCATATATATACCATCTCCCTTTTTTTAATAATATACCATTTAATCTGCTACTTTTACAACAACATCAACTTCGCTTATTAACTGTTCGATATCATCTTTTGATGCGTTAGGGTTTAACTTTTCAATTAGTTTTTTAATAACATCGGCTTTATTGGCAGTAAGATTCTCTTTGTCAAATACTAGTATCATATCTGCAAGATCGGTAAAGGTTAAGTCGCTAGTTGGCATAAACTCGGTTGGATAGGTTGTTTCTCCGTGCCAGTCTGCGTTTTCTTCGTTTAAATAAACCTTATATATTGTCTCTTCAAATTTATCACACTGCTCTATTAATCGAATAGTTTCTTTTGTACGCGCTATCTTTGGGATTAAAGATATTGCCTTAGCTATTCCGCTTTCTGGCGAAACTTGCTTTAATGATGCGCTAACTCCGCTCTCGTCCATCATATCCAACATCTCAATAATCAATCCAGCTATCCTATCACTATGTACAGCTGGCAAGTGATAATCAGGAGACATATAAAACGGTGCGTTAAGTTTATTATCACCCTCAGCATAAACAAGGGCGTTGTATTTACCCGATGGCATACTTGTAATATCTCCATTAATAACAGCTATTGAATGACCTTGTTTGTCTACAACATGATCTAGCACAGACCCTCTATCATAAATACCTAGCACTATTTTAGCTATTGCATAAGAGTTTGGCATTGGTAGATAGTCGTGGTTATTATCTCGCTCTTGTGATATGATCGGTTTTACCGGCAGAAACCTTTTACCATTAAATGTAAGGGTATTTGCGAAATTCTCTACTACAACCCATTTTTTACCAGTCTGTCGTTTTTCAAGCCTAAACTCTTCAAGCCCCCAAAATCTCCTTGCTTCAATTCTCTTATTGTC
>Ga0307928_10004971_pt1 | contig 10020 bp, 8 predicted proteins | sample AceLakmetagen232_FD_201815 | JGI IMG/M metagenome (GOLD analysis project Ga0307928, IMG submission 201815) | Saline water microbial communities from Ace Lake, Antarctica - #232 | ecosystem: Environmental > Aquatic > Non-marine Saline and Alkaline > Saline | place: Antarctica: Ace Lake...
ATCTGAGATTGGTGGTAAGCATTGCTAAAAAGTATATTGGACGGGGTATGCTTTTTTTAGACCTTATACAGGAGGGTAATCTTGGGCTGATAAGAGCGGTAGAGAAATTTGATTACAGGAGAGGTTTTAAATTTTCTACATATGCAACCTGGTGGATAAGGCAAGCTATTACAAGAGCTATTGCTGATCAGGCCAGAACTATCAGAATTCCGGTTCATATGATAGAGAACATTAATAAATTGGTAAGGGTTCAGAGGCAACTGCTCCAGGAGCTTGGTAGAGATCCTTCTCCTGAAGAGATTTCAAGGAAAATGGATTTTTCCTCTGATAAGGTAAGAGAAATAATTAAAATAAGCCAGCGTCCTGTTTCATTTGAAACTCCAATAAGTGAAGAAGGTAATAGTCACCTTGGTGATTTTATAGAGGATTCGGAAGTAGAAGCACCTGCAGATGCTGCATCTTTCAAAATGCTTCAAAATAAACTAAAAGAGACACTTAATACATTAGATTATAGGGAAAGAAAAATTATAGAGCTTAGATTTGGTATGAATGATGGCCAACCAAAAACATTAGAAGAGGTTGGAAGGGAATTTGGTGTTACCAGGGAAAGAATTAGACAAATAGAATTTAAGACTCTAAATAAATTACGAAGCCCGAATAGAAGCAAAGCTTTGAGAGATTTTCTGGAAAGTTAATTCGCAGCTCATTTATTCAATATATTAAGGTACTTATAATGTAGTTTTGTTTTAAATAATAAAACAAACATTGCTCCAACAAGAACTTCTAAAGTTTAAATTGCAATTAGTCATTTTTATTGGATTTTAATTTTACAGGAGGAATAAAAGTGCCTTATAAAATAGTAGGTATTGGAGAAATATTGTGGGATGTTTTTCCACATAGCAGAAAGTTAGGTGGTGCTCCAGCTAATTTTGCGTATTTTGTCAAAAAATTAGGGCAGAATGGATTAGTTGCCAGTAGAGTTAGCCATGATTTCCTGGGAAAAGAGATTATAAATTCTTTATTTAAGCTTGGTTTAGATGGTGATTTTATTCAAATTGATTCCAAACATCCGACCGGGACTGTTGATGTAAAAATAGATGATAGCGGACAACCGGATTATATTATAAATAAAAATGTTGCCTGGGATTTTTTAGAATTTAGCGATAGATGGAAAAAGCTTGCCAGAGAAGCTGATGTTATATGTTTTGGTACACTGGCACAAAGGTCTTTAAAGTCCCGCAGGACTATTGTTAATTTTTTAAAAATGGCCCGTCGCGCTGCTATTAAAGTGCTTGATATAAACTTGCGGCAAAACTTCTATTCTCTTAAAACAATTATCAGGTCACTGGAGTTTGCAACAATACTTAAATTAAATAAGGAAGAACTCAGACTTTTAAGAAATTTAATGGATTGCTCCAATGAGAAAAATGATATTAATTTTTGCAGGAGGCTTATGGATGAGTACGGCATAAAGCTGATATGTCTTACCAGGGGAGAAGATGGAAGTCTTCTCATAGATGAAAGCGATTGCTATGATCACCCTGGCTATAAAATCTCTATTGCCGATGCAGTAGGCGCAGGAGATGCTTTTACAGCAGCAATGGTAATTAAATATCTTGATGGCAGGACTCTTGCAGAAATAAGCAATTCAGCCAACAGATTAGGATCATGGGTGTCTTCACAAATTGGACCCACCCCGGTACTGGACAAAGAGATAAAAGAACTTTTTTTTAAATAAAATTGGATAGATTTAGATTATTTAAGCCTTCATCTTCCATTTGGTAAGAATATTTTCCCTGTCAAAAATCCTGACTGCAAGTCTTAAAACCAGTGGGCATACTGCAAGCAGTACCAGGCAACCTATAAGCAGGTAAGTAATATTTAGAAGAAAAAATCCTGCCAGCTGAAGTCCAATAACAAGGTAAATGGGTATTATTATCATTGAGCCTATTCCCTGGGCGGACCTTATATCAGTAGATTTAGATGAAACTATAACGCTTGCCATGGTGATTATAAAGGATAGTATCGGGCTAAGAAGGAAAGCCACAACAACCCATTCCATGGTTGGGAGAGGGGCATAGCCTAATCTAATAAAAGCAGCTACGTCAACTACTATGGTAAGTATAATGAAATTGATGGTAGAAATAACAAAGGATGGGACGAGTGCAGTAAGTGATTTTCCAAGCAGCAGCTCGGATGTTTTCAGTGGTGTTGCCAGAAGCGGCTCAAGGGTATTATTTTCTTTTTCCATGATTATCGAGGAGGGGGTAATAAGGCTTGGAACTATGGCAGGGAGTATGAGTAAGAAAATAAGTAATTGCTTTAAAATAAATCCTATAAGAACCCTGAGCGGATCGCCAACCTGGCCAAACATTTTATTTATAAAATTTATAGTATCCTCATCTTTAAGTATGGAACCACTTCCAAGAATAAATATCAGCGGCATAGCAATAGAGAATATGGCAGTGATTATAAGGATAGGCAGCCATATATTTTTGTTCCTTATGACCTCTTTGATCTCTTTTCTAAAAATTATAGTTGCGTTTTTCATTATGCCTCTTCATCTTTTATTAAATCAAGGTATATCTCCTCCAGTGTTGCCTTAATTTCGTTAAAATAAAGAATTTTAGCTCCGTTATCAATAATTTTTTTGATAATTAAAGGATTCGAGATTTCTGGTTCTTTAATTACCAGAATTGCTCTGTTGCTATCTGTCTGGATATCTTTAATTTTATCAATCTCTTCCAATAATTTAACATATCTACTTGCATTATCTGCAAATACAATTTCAACCCTTTTATCTTTATCATCACTTTGCAGTTCAGAAAGTGTAGCAATCCTTATAATCTTTCTTTTTAGTATGCATACCCTATCAGAAAGATTTGATGCTTCCTCAAGATTATGAGTACAGAGAAAAACAGTAGTTTTTTCTTCTTTCAGGCTTTCAATGAAATTCCTTACCATATAAGCGCTTTCCGGATCAAGCCCTGCGGTTGGTTCATCTAAAAATAATATCTTTGGTTCATGTATCAATGCGCGGGACAGCGCCAGTTTCTGTTTCATACCTTTGGAATAAGTTCCAACCGGGTCGTCTTTTCTATCCCAGAGATCAAACATTTTAAGATATCTTTCGATATTATCTTTTCTTTTGATGACGGGGATATTATAAAAGCTGGAATAATATTCAAGATTATTATAAGCGGATATTTTCTCATACATTCCAGGAGACTCGGTTAGAAGTCCTGTTATTGACCTTATGTATTCACCATCACTCTCCGGGATTCTGTTGTCTATGGTTATTGTTCCCGAAGTTTGAGAGATAAGAGTTGACAGCATTCTTATGGTAGTGGTCTTCCCGGCCCCATTAGGGCCAAGAAATCCAAATATTTCACTTTCATTTATGTCAAAGGAAATATTTTCTACTGCAGTAATCGTTTCAAATTTTTTAGTAAGGTTTTCTACTTTTATCATAAGATAAAATTTTATCCTTAATCTTATAATTTATCAAACCAGTATTTACATTTGATAGAGACTTTAAAAAAATAGATTTTATAAAGAAAATCATCCCTTAAAATTATTTTTCTTCAACTTTTCCGGGAGAATCAGAATATTCCTTTTGAGATTTTATCTAGCTTCTAATATAATTTCTTTTAACAGAAGATATCAGATAGAGTAATTTTATTAAAATAGGCATATAATTGAAGCTATGCCAGGAGGAGGAATATGATTACAATTACCAGGACTAAAAAAGTAGATATATTGATGATAGATAATTATGACTCCTTTACCTTTAATCTGGTGCAATATCTGGGTATTCTGGGTGAGAATATAAAGGTCAGGAGAAATGATAAGATAAGTCTGGATGAGATTAAAAAGATGGAGCCATCCAGGATAGTAATCTCACCTGGTCCGGGAAGACCTGCCAGTGCAGGCATGTCAAAAGATATAATCAAGCATTTTTATAAAGAAATACCCATATTGGGAGTCTGTCTGGGGCATCAGTGTATCGGGGAGCTATTTGGTGCAGAAGTAATTAATTCGGGAGTGGTAATCCACGGTAAGACATCTAAGATTTATCACGATGGCAAAAGTATTTTTAAAGGTATTGAAAATCCTTTTGAAGCCGCAAGGTACCATTCTCTTATTTTAAAAAAGGATACTATACCTTCTTCACTTAGAGTAACTGCTCGTACTGAAGATGGTATTGTAATGGGGATAAGGCATAAAGGATATAAGTTAGAAGGAATACAGTTTCATCCCGAATCCTTCCTGACTCCAGTGGGGCTAAGTATACTTAAAAATTTCATTTGTCTATGAAAATTCTCTCTACAATTTCAGCCGTTAGTCTAAAAACTCCACCTCAGGATGCAGCCTATATTTTAAAGGATAGTAATTACTTATGCTTTCTGGACAGCAGTCTCTCCCCGAATAAATATTCCAGGTTCTCTTATATTGGATGGGATCCAAAATTTGTCGTAAAGAGCAGCGGCTATAAAAATGAGTTTACCGGTAACGCCGGAGATATCAGGTATTGTTCCTATCAGCATCCTTTATCTTTTCTTAAACAAAACATTAAAGATTATACCTGCAGTCCTCCCGGCAGTGAAATAAAGAACGTTAGAGTGGTCTATATAGATGAAGGCAGAATTGGGAAAATAACCAGGGACCTTGAAGAAAAACTTCCTGATTTTAAGGGTGGTTTTGCCGGGTATTTCTCTTATGATCTGAAAAACTATATTGAAGAACTCCCCCGGAATGCTTCCGATGATGTTAATCTCCCCATATTCTATCTTGCTTATTATGACAGGTTACTTGCATACAGCCACAAGGACAGCAGATGGTACTTTATCAGAAATTTTTTAACCGGTGAAAAGAAAGAGGAAAATGAAGGTGCCGGTAAGACTACTTTTCTGAAAGATGATTATATAGATTCTGATATAAGTGACAGGGATTTAATCAGGAAAGTCGATCTGGAAGTAGAGGATATTGCTGGTAGTTTGGAAGGCTTAAATGATGTAAAAAGGGATATTATTGAGAAATATTATAAAAAAAATATTTCAAATATAAAACTTCGCTCGAATCTTACCAGGCGGAATTATATCAAAAAGGTGCTGGAAACCAAAGAATATATTCATAACGGCGACATTTATCAGGCAAATTTTTCTCAGAGATTTGAAGCAGACTTACCTGTAGAGCCGATGGACCTATATTATGTATTAAGAGAAAAAAATGCTGCTCCGTTTTCTGCTTTTATGGGATTTCCTGAGCTAAGCATAGGCAGTTCTTCACCGGAAAGGTTTCTATTTTTAAAAAATAATATTATAGAGACAAGACCAATAAAAGGAACCCGACCGAGGGGGATAGATGCTTACGGGGATAACAAGAATATGATGGAACTAAAAGATAGCATTAAAGATAAAGCGGAACTGAATATGATTGTTGACCTGGAGCGTAATGATCTGGGGAAATTCTGTTACTACGGCACAGTTAAAGTTTGCGAGCACGCAGTTGTAGAAAAATATGCGAGGGTTTTTCATTCTGTCTCAACGATAATCGGCAGAGTAAAGAAAGGTACCGATATTTCAGATATAATGAAGGCTGCATTTCCCGGCGGCTCAATAACAGGTGCACCCAAAATAAGGGCAATGGAAATTATTGATGAGCTTGAGCCAACAGTCAGGAGCGTTTATACAGGTTCAGTTGGTTATATTGGAATTGATGGTACCATGGATTTAAATATTGTAATCAGAACATTTGTTATAAAGGGAAATAAGTTTTATTATAATGTAGGCGGAGGAATTGTAGAAGATTCGGTACCTGAAGATGAGTATAATGAGACTCTGGATAAAGGAATTGCCCTAAAGGAAACTTTAAAATTTTTTAATGCAAAAAATTTAAGAAAACTGCTGTAAAATTTATCCTGTGAGATGCTCTTATGTTTAAATATGTTTTTGTAAGTGGAAAGCTGGTTATAGAAAGTAAAGCTAAGATATCGGTTAAAGACAGGGGATTTTTATATGGTGATGGCCTGTTTGAAACCCTGAGAAGCTGTGGAGGCTATATCTTTATGCTTGATGCCCACCTTCAGAGACTTTTTCATTCACTTAAAGTTTTAGAGTATAATCTTCCTTTTGATAAAGAATATATTAAAGATGCCCTGAGAAAAATAATTAGTAAAAACAATCTTGGCAAAAGAGATGCCTATATAAAAATAATTGTAACCAGAGGTATCCACAGCGGGGAGCTAAATTTTAGCGGGGGTTATAAGCCTGATCTGATAATAATTGCTGAAAAACTTAAGCCCTACCCCGAAGTTGACTATACTGAAGGAATAAATATTATCACTTCTTCGATAAGAAGCCCGCGTTTGGGCAGCCCCATCTACTGCCACAAGCTTCTGAATTATTTTGAAAATATTTTTGCAAAAAATGAAGCTCATTATAATAGAGCCCAGGAGGCAGTTTTCTTAACCAGGGATCATCTGGTTCTGGAAGGCGCAACAAGTAATATTTTCTTTGTAAAGAGGAGCACAGTTTATACTCCACCGCTTACTCAGAGTATCTTACCGGGAATAACCAGGGAAGTGGTTATAAAGATATGCAGGGAAAACAGGATAAAAATAAGACAAAAGAAAGTTCACTACCGTGATATTATAAATGCAGATGAAATATTTAAGACCAGCTCTGTTGCCGGGATTGTGCCGGTAAAGAAGATCGACAAGTTTGTGGTAGCTGGAAAAGTTCCAGGTGATATTACCTGGAAGCTTATGAAGTTATACGGGGGCAGAGTTTATTCTTCGTAATTGAACAGTATCTCTTTGCAAAGATATAAAAGGAATAATTATGAAATATAGAACTTTAGGAAAAACAGGTTTTAAAGTTTCTGAAGTTTCACTTGGCACCTGGCAGTTAGGTGGTAAGTGGGGTGAGAAATTTAACTATGAGACCGCTGAAGGAATTTTAAGAAAAGCAGTGGATGAAGGGGTAAATTTTATTGATACTGCAGATGTATATAACGAGGGACAGAGTGAGAGAGCCATAGGAAAATTCTTAAAGAAAGCAGGCCAGAGAATTTATGTAGCTACAAAAGCTGGAAGAAGGTTGGTCCCCCATACTACAGAAGGGTATAGCAAGGAAAACATAACCAGGTTTATAAATGACAGCTTAAAGAATATGGGTCTTGAGACAATAGATCTTATTCAACTGCATTGTCCTACGAATGAGGTCTACGACAGGCCGGAAGTTTTTAGTATCTTAGATGAACTTGCAGATAAAGGAAAAATTTTAAATTATGGGGTTAGTGTTGAAAAAGTGGAAGAAGCTCTAAAAGCTATTGAGTATCCAAATGTAGCAACTGTTCAGATTATATATAATATGTTCAGGCACAAGCCTGCCGAAGAATTTTTCAGTCAGGCCAAAGAAAAAAATGTAGGGATTATTGCAAGAGTTCCACTGGCAAGCGGTATGTTAACCGGAAAGTTTAAAAAAGATACAGTATTTTTAAAAGGAGACCACAGGTTCTTTAACCGTAAGGGTGAGGCTTTTGACAAGGGCGAGACATTTTCAGGAGTTCCTTATGAGATCGGTTTAGAAGCGGTAGAAGAACTTAAGAGGGTATTCCCTGAAGGCGAGCTCGCAAAATATGCCCTGCGATGGATTCTTATGAATGATAACGTAAGTTGTATTATACCGGGAGCCAGCAGGATATCACAGGTTGAAGATAATACAAAAGCTTCAGATCTTCCGCCGCTTACGGATGAGCAAATGAAAAAAGTTGAAGAGATATACCAGAAATATATTAAAATACATGTTCATACTTTATGGTAAAAAACAATTTTACTTAAGAAAAACATAGTGCTAATATAAAAAAGCTTTTACTTATATATTAAAAATTAGTATTGAGTTACGCAAGTTATAAAGTAAATCTTTAGAGTTTAGATTATAAGAGAAGGGGGGTAATAAACAGTGAAGCAATTCACGAGCCTTATGGATCTTATAGAAAAAAGAAGAAGTATCCGGTCTTATAAACCTCAGGATGTGGAAGAAGAAAAGTTAAATTATATTCTGCAAGCATTCAGAAAAGCTCCGTCAGCCAAAAACCTTCAGCCGTGGAAATTGATTGTAGTAAAAGATAAGAAGAAAATAAGTGACCTGTCTATAGCATGCAATAATCAAACTTTCCTGTCGGAGGCGCCGATACTGATTGTGGCCTGTGCTAAAGAGGACGAAGCTTTTGAAGTTATGGGTGGTTATATGAATAGTTATCCTATAGATACGGCGCTGGCTCTGGAGCATTTAGTCCTGGCTGCAACTGAAAAGGGATTGGGCACCTGCTGGATTGGAGCATTCAAGGAAAAATTGGTTAAGGATCTTCTTGATGTCCCGGATAATGTAAGGGTGGTGGCTATAACCCCGGTAGGATATCCTGCCACGGAAGGTGGAGTCAGAGGAAGAAAACCTATTTCTAAGATAGTCTGCTATGATAAGTATATAGACTGATAAAAACCTTATACACAAAAATTTTATGGAAATAGTTGTAACTCATCTAAGTTCTGACTTTGATTCTTTTGCTGGAATGGTAGCGGCGAAGAGAATATACCCGCAAGCTCAAATTGTATTACCTACTGCTGTAAATCAAAACGTAAGAAAATTTATTACTCTTTACGAGGACGAACTTCCGCCGCTTATGGATCCGAAGGGAATTGATTTTTCAAGAGTAAAAAGAGTTATTATAGTAGATACTAAAATTGCCTCAAGACTTGGCCCGGCAAAAGAAGCATTAAATAATAAAAATGTTGAAGTTATAGTCTATGATCACCATCATAAATCATCTAAAGATATTAAAGCAACTTACGATTATTCCCGGAGAGTTGGGGCTACTACGACTATTCTGGTAAATATTATAAAGAGAAAAAAAATCTCTATTTCTCCATTTGACGCTGCCCTGTTTACCCTTGGAATTTATGAGGACACAGGCTCATTTACTTATCCCGGTACCACCCCCGAGGATCTGGAGGCAGCCTCTTTTCTTATGAAGAAAGAATCCAACCTGTTTGTGGTATTAAAATTTTTAAATCTTTCTCTTTCGGAAGAGCAGCACAAGCTTTTGGAAAAGCTGATAATGAACTGTAAAAAGATAAAGGTCGGTGAAACAGAAATCTTGCTTTCGCAGGCAGAGATGCCGAGCTTTATTGAGGGTCTCTCAGTGCTGACAAGGAAGTTATCCTGGATTGAAGATGTAAATATAGCAATATGCTGGGCTAAAATGAAGGAGAAAATATATCTGGCTGCCAGAAGCGATAATAAAGATGTGGATGTATCTGAAATACTTAAAGTTGTTGGAGGCGGGGGTCATCCCCAGGCAGCTTCTGCGGTGATAAGTGATATGAGTTTTAAAGATATAGAAAGCAAGTTGCTCTGTTCTCTCAAGAAAAATATAAGGAAACCAATACTGGCAAAAGATATAATGTCTTACCCGGTAAAGGTGGTAAAGGAAAATATAAGTATATCCGGGGTTGATGAAATTTTAAAGAAATATGGTCATTCAGGGATACCTATTGTAGATAAGGATAATAATCTTGTGGGAATAATAACCAGAAAAGATATAGATAAAGCCATAGGGCACGGCTTATCTCATGCTCCGGTAAAAGGTTTTCGCTCACACAGCGTTGTTAGAGCCGGTCCTAATACCAGTATTGGCGAAATACAGGATCTGATGATAGAAAATGGTATTGGCAGGGTACCTATTGCAGACAAGAAAAAAATTATAGGTATAGTTACCCGAAAAGATATATTAAGATTTCTGCACGGCCGCAGTTATGAGAATTTACTGGAGCTTTTCCCTGGTAAAGTAAAAAAGATACTGGAGGTCATTTCCGGCACAGCAAGAGTTTTAAAATATAATACCTACCTTGTAGGAGGGATAGTAAGGGATGCGCTGCTCAGGATACCGAATTTTGATATAGATATTGTGGTAGAGGGTGATGGAATAAGATTTGGCAGAGAACTTTCCAAAAGATTT
>Ga0307928_10004974_pt1 | contig 10017 bp, 8 predicted proteins | sample AceLakmetagen232_FD_201815 | JGI IMG/M metagenome (GOLD analysis project Ga0307928, IMG submission 201815) | Saline water microbial communities from Ace Lake, Antarctica - #232 | ecosystem: Environmental > Aquatic > Non-marine Saline and Alkaline > Saline | place: Antarctica: Ace Lake...
TAATTTCCAGCAGCTTTATCTATCAATATAGCTGTCGTGCCGTTAGTTGTGTCATTTATCCGGAATCTGTCCGAAGAACTTCCCATAGCGCCAATTTCGTATCCCTGCACGTCGCTTGTGAATTGGATCATGACATCAGAATTAGCAGTGGCGTCGGAGATGGTTGCGCCCGCAAACGTCGGGCTGTCCGTCAACCCTACACCAATCGCCTCTGCCGCACCCGCCGCTGTGCTCGCCCCGGTCCCGCCGTTGGTAACGGCTAGATCAGTGCCACTCCAGTTGTCGTTATTGATCGCCGTCAAATAACCCAGGCCCGTCACGTAAGAAGTGATCGCCGCGCCATCAGGCAGGTTTGATCCGTTGGTCAGTGTATCTTCCGCGCTTCTTGCGGCTGCTGATGCAACCTCAAAATCACCACCGCCGGTATTCACTGTGGCTGCCGTCAGCGCACCGCCGACCACCGCGTCGCCCTCGATCTCGAAGTCGTGGTAAGTGACGCCCGCCGCCGCATAAAAATCAGTTGAGCAATTCGCGTATGAATTGCCCGACACAAGAATATTGTCCCCGTCTTCGAGGTATATGCCTTCGGTGCAATTCTCAATGATGTTATTGCTGATGATTACATTATCGGGGTCGTATGCAACAGCCGTTCCACGGTTGGTAGTGTAGATGCCCCAATTACTATCCTTGACCGTGTTCCCTGTAACCACCACGTACGCCGATGTATTTGTTGAATGTCCAGCTTTATATTCAACCTCAATCCCGCCCTCGTCTCCGCCAGCAGTCTTCATTGAGCCCGTAACGATGTTGCCGATGATTGATCCATATATCCCCGCCGAAACAGCGATTGGCGTGTGACCGATACCTGAAACGATGTTGTTGCTGATCGTGAAATTCTCGCAATCGCCATAGACCGCGATATTGTTGAAGCCGTTGGTGCTAGAGATATTGATATTGCAGTTCTCGATCCAAATATTGCTTACATCGTCAAACAGGTAGATGCCGTAGCCGCTGACCATCGACGATGTGATATCGCAATTTTTGATTCTAATGCCACTCATCCCTGTTCCAGCAGTTCCACTGAACCGAATCGCGCAGGAGTTCGCGGCCGTGCCAGACATCGTGATCTCAACGTTTTCAATCGTGATGTCCTTGGCTCCGCCGCTGAACGTGGCAATTCCGTATGTATGACTCACACTCACAAGCGACAGATCGCGAATCGTCACATCTTCCACTTCGCCTCCATCAGCTGTCCACATCGTAATCCCTTCATCATACCCCGAAGTAATTACCGTCAGGCCTTTACCCGCGCCCTCTAACACACAGTTGTCGTACATGCAGGTGATAGAGGACGCCGTAGCATAAGACCCCTCCAGCAGCCGAATAACTCTTGGTAAATGTCCAGCGATGCCCCCAGCTGCCCCTAACGCGGCATTGATCTGAACTTCATCCGCCGTCCCGTCGCATTGATAATCCGCACTGGCCGCATTCGGCGAATCGCTCGCCGCCACCACGTACGTGATCGGCACGGCAATCGCATCGTTCGTAAAATCCGCCAACGTCACGTCCGCGAAATCAATCGAATCGTCGTCAATCGTATCGTCAGTGACAGTCTCACCGTCAAGGGCCGCCCACTCGGAATCTCTAGTGATCCCTGATGGGATTGCTGCATCGTTGACTGAGCCTGATGCACCAACTGAGATCGTATCAGGTATGTCACCATCCACCACGTTCGACCAGCTATAACTGTGAAGATCGTTCTCAACTACGAAATCAATATCACCTGTGGCATCTTGATAGGTTGCAGACATCAGAGTCTCAGTGCCACCGAGCATACCACCACTGTAATCTTCTACTTGCTCCTGTGTCAGCGTGGCCCCCACGTAGCCAAGGCTTGCGACATACGCAGTAATCGCCGCGCCGTCTGGAAGGTTCGACCCATTGGTCAGCGAATCCTCGGCTGCGCGGGTTGCCGCTGTTCCCAACCCCAAACTTGTCCGCAACGTAGCGCCTGATTCTAAAACGGGATCACTTGTGCCGTCGCCAACAAGCACCTCTCCATCAGCCATAACAGGCATGGCCTGGATACCGCCCGTTCCATTGCCGATCAAAACACCACCGTTGGTGAGAATGCTTACTCCCGTGCCACCATTGGCTACTGACAGATCGGTCCCATCCCAGTCTCCATTATTAACCGTGGATACATAAGCCAGAGACCCCAAACCCGCCACATCCAACGTTGTTCCATCCCAACTTAGATAATCTCCAGCCGTCACCAACTGACTCGGCGTCACCCACTCGAAGTATCCCGTGCTCGCCTCGTATGTTAATATGTCTTCATCGTCATACGAATCCGCCCCGTCGTTCAGGTCCGCCGGCAATAAGGAAAAATTCGTCACCGTTGCCGCCGACACCGCATCCAGAAACGCCAATGCCCCCAGCCCACCGCCGCTCAGCCCCCCCGTCACCACCAGATTGCCCGCCGTGTCCAGCGTCATCACAGTCGTCAGCGTCGGGGTGTAAACAATTTCAAACGTATAAGGAGAGGTTGGTTGGCAGCGCATATCCCATAACTCTGTCAACCCCCCGCCGGCATCGGTATACATAACAAAAGCAGGTTCATTACTTCCATCATTCCACGTTCTCACCTCATGGAAGCGTGGGCTATTTGCATAACCCAACCCAAGAGAATCTCGTGCTGTTGCGCCACTCTCTGTTACCCATGTGCTTCCATTTCCCACAAGAAATTTATTATCAGTGGGAGTGAAGGTTGTTATCAATTTTTCAAGTAGAGTGTGCCACTCAAAATCACCCGTTGTTGTTTCATATGTTAGGATATCTTCATCACTAGGTGTATCAACCGCTTTCAACATTGTTTCAACAACCTCATCTGCATCAGGTATATCGTCATCAATACCATCTGCATCAAGGTAGCCCTCTGCACTTGTATATATATTTATACTTCCAAGCCACGTCTCCAACTCACCAATAGTGTCAACATTATAAATCGCGTTCCAATGTTCTTGATCCCCACCTGCACCAATTGTTGCATATGTTATTGTGGGGCTTGTGATGTTATCCACAACAAGAAGGGAGGGTGCAATCTCTGCTGACCACCCCACTGCACACAAAAGCAAGAATAAAGAGATATAAAGTGTTTTTACCATTTTTGAACTGCCACTCCACCCTTATACAAAAAGAAAGATGTCCCATCGAATGTGATATATGTATCTGATCCAGTGCCCCAATATATCTTAGCCCCATCTACCAAATTTATATCACCTGAAAAAGATATATCCTGTGTTGTGTATGTTCCACCAATTGCAATCCAATATCCACCATCACCCGGAACAACAAAAGGAATATCAGCAGAGGTGTATTCACCAACAGAGGTGTCCCAAGCATATAAGGTTGTGGGGTTTGATGATGCCACTAACTGTGTCGCAACCACCAAGGCACCCAAACTTGTCCCTGCTATTGTTGCCAACTCTGTTGAGGGATCTGCTATATCAACAACAGTAACAGCGATTAATATTGCTTTATCAAGGTCCTCTTTCCTTATAACATGACCAACCTCAGTGGGGGCTGTTAATACTGTTATTTGTCCTGCGGTATGTATTGTATTAAAATTATACCCTGTATCATTACCGTCAACATCAAGAATAGGGTCGTCAGTATCGTAGTAGAAAGGACCGCGAGTGCCAAGATAATATTCATGTTCAGCCATTCTTATATCCACTCATACACATGATGTGTATAGGTCATATTGCAAGTTCCCAACCCTCAAGGGCAGGTTCATATGTTTTTGCCAACTCTTTATAGGCCTCTTCTTCTGTTTTCTGCACACTATACCCACCATTATACGAAGGAAAAAACCTACTACCTATATCAAGCATCTCGACAAGATACGCCAAGCAGTCCATTGCATCATCATATTTACTTCGTGGGAATGACATCAACTGACCCTCAAGCACATCACATAAACCTTTTTTATGCTTGATGATACCCTGTCTATATAAGGGTGCAAGGGCTGCTATTCTATCCTCTTTTTTCCCTCGTGCTTTTAATTCAACAACATTATAATGATGACCACTTCGCAGCATTTGTTCATAGAAAGGATATGTTATAAATTCATTAAGGGATGTCACCTCAAGGCCGATAACAGACGCATTGAGGCGGTTTGCCATGTCTAATGTTTTGCGAGTAATCTCATCCGGGTGAAGGCGTTCATTGATAAGGTCGCGAATAAAAACACCATCATCTGTTAAGGTGATACCAACAATCGCAGAGTAATCAGAATGTTTCTTGACTGTTTTCGCGGGGTCAACAATAACAATTGTTTCATGTATCTTATCACTAATGTCGGATTCTTCATAATACTTAAAGTAGGCAGGTTTGAAAACCGCATCTTCGAGTGCAATTGGGATGTTCATATATTCCCGGTAGAAAGAATCCAACCTCCCCAATGACCTAAACTGCTCAACAAGATCCTTTACTTTCTCAGTAGACATGAAATCGGGCCAATTTGTATTATATGCCTCATCACAGAGGGATAAATGCAGATGGGTCCAATGCGGATCATCCAAGAGGTTCGCAAGGAGAGCATCTTCGTGAAGGATAGTGCCAATCACTTTTATCCTATATGTATCTCGCACACGATCAACAGCACCACAAACATCAGCAATAAACCACTCCAACATATTCTTCCGACGTTCTTCACTTCTAACCTGCTCCGGGTCTTCGAGGTCATCACATGTGATTCGATCTGGCCGCGTTGAGCCATAAAGGATACCCCGCACCTGCTGTCCTGACCCCCTTGGGAATACCATTGTCTTATTCTTATTATTACATAACCACTGCTCTTGACTCACCTTGTTTGTTTTCATATCACCAAATAAACGCTTGATGTCAACATTTGTAAACAACTCCCTCTTAAGGTTCTCTGCCTGTAAGACAGCACTTGTTGAGGAGCTAGAAACTGGAACAATAAAGGCTGCATCACTATATAGGATGTCGCGCAGGGGGTCTGCAATTGTATATATTGTTGTCTTACCAAAGCCACGGGGAGCAACTGTTACACTCTTCTGTATTGTTCTATCATCAAGGATTGCAAATAGGTCATCGTGGAGAGAGTTAAAAGGTGTGAAGAAGCGTTCAGGAAGAATAACTTGACAAAACAACTTCAATGATCTATAGCAGTCAACGAACAGGTCATCAAGAGTTGAATTCTTTTTCCCAAGGCGTTTAACAGGAGGGTCTTTCTTGACCGGCTTCTTACTTATAATAGCAGTCATGTCCAACACCTCACCCGAATGTTCTGCCCCCACGGGGTTGTTACAAGAGTCCCTGCAATGCCAGCAGCCGTTGCGCCACCTGTTTCACTCCCCACTGTCAAGAGGGTTCCATCCATTGCGTCTGCATACATCTTGACTTCTTCTGTTAAGAGAGCACGAGTTTGAATCCAGATGTTATCAATTTTCCCGTCCATCTTGGCCGCAACAGCGGTTGTTCCATCTGACCCTACTCGCATAACAGAGTCTGTGTCGTTGGGTTGGTCACTCAAGCGAGCACTTGATAATACCTCTTTAACCCCATTGACATAAACACGTAGGCCGTCAGTGGGGAGGGTGCGTGATCTAATGAGAGTGAGGTGGGTCCATGCACTTGTTGATAATGTCAGTGTTGTTGTTGTGTATGTTGTCCCACCCCACTCTGCAAATATATATATTGTCCCTGCTGTGTTCACCAACCCCAATGCCACTTGATCGGTGTGTATAAGGTAACAGGTGTCGCCTGATGCAAGCACGTCAATATAGGCATAGAGGGAGATGGTGAAGGTTGTTCCACCGAGGTAGTAATCAGAAAGGGTTTGAAGCCACCCGTCTTGGGCAGCACCCGCAAAAGATATACATTTGTGGGTCAGGCCGGTCACGGCAAGGGCAGGTGAGGTGCCAGTATCGGACCGAACGAGATTCAAACCCTCTCCTTTTTCTACTGGTTGAACTGCTCGTGTTTCTGTTGTTGTATATGTTATTTTTGGATTACGACAATATATGATTGATGTTATATCACCATCAACAAAAGGCAAATAGATAGTAAAACGAATGATTGCCCTTGTATCCACTGTCCCTATAACTTCCCACCCTGGAGGCGAGGTGCCTGTCACGAGTGGGAATGTATATGTTTTAAGGCGCTCTGTCAAACCTGAATCAATATCAATATTATATGCCCACTCTTCCATTGTCTCCGCAGCCTCACCATAAACAGTTGAGGCTATCTCAATCTGTCCTACATTTGTTGCGTGTATTTGGTCAGGGTGGGAACAGGCAAGGTCAATAGAGAAAGATGCACCTGTCACATCCATATCAACAGTTGCACCAAGGTCAACCTCAATTACCCCAGTGAAATCATTATCAGGCACCCCAATGTATGCAATGTAATAGTCAACAAGATCAACGGTGTTTTTATAGGATTGACCACTATACACCTCATCCTCTGTCAAGAGAAGAGAGGTTGATATAAGGGTAGAGACACTCGTTGTTGTTGCAGCCTTGTCCATGTTTGCAACAAAGGAGAAAGAAGAAGGCCAGAATGTTTCAACCTCCGTCACCACCCCCGATGTTAATACATAGGCATATATTGTAAGTGTAAGGCCTGTATGGAACATTGGGAGGGTGACAGAAAAAACTCCCGTCTCACTGCCTTCTGTATCATCATATGTGATAAGGCGCGAGGGGAGCATGTGTTCGGGGCCAGTTGGGTTTTCCCAAATAGAGAAGAATATGTTTGTGCCACTTGCTGAGCGAGAGAAGGTCCAATTACTCGTTGTCAAGAGTAAGAAGGTGGGAACATTCATTGACATCGCGTCAGGTGTATAGGTATCTTTTGTTATTGTAAGGGGGCGTCTATATTCCCAATATCCAGCAGCGACAAGGGCAACCTGTTTAAGAGGCTGTTGCACAGAAACATTGGTTTCGTCCGATGCAGCAGACGCAGATAAGGAGAGAGGGCGTTCATAGGGGGAGAGTTGGAACATATATATTCATCTTTATGTATGCAGGCGGATGACCACTTTGCAAGCATCTCAAGTCATGTCTTGACCTCAATGCAAGCATTGTGGGGATATATGAAAGAGACCCATACACATGATGTGTATAGGTCATACGGGTGTAACAAAGGCACCCTTCTCAAGAGTAATGCGTCCACCTATAAAGCCCTGCGTATCCGTTTCGCCATTGGCAATATATGTGATTGCATATGTTCCCTGTGTGAAAGAGAGGGCTGCTGTCTGCACTGCTGTTAAGTCGATACGAATCTCATTATTATCATCACCCGCAACAGAAACATTAGCAGCGTCATCTGTGCTATTCAACTCCAACAAGGCAGCAGAGTCAGAAGGAGAGCGTCGTATTTGAAAATGGACAGTAGCAGAGGCAAGAGAGATGGCCGCGTCACTTGAATCGGTATATGTAAATACACGATAGAAGCGCACACCTCTTTCCATGATAAGGTTATAGGTTGCAGCAATAAATGGGTCAACCATTATCCACCTCTTCTGCTTCTGTTTCTTGTTTTATGTCAATCATATGAGCGCGTTTCTTCATACTCTCAATGTCATCCTGATTAAACATGTGGTGCTGTATTTTCTCTTCCACCTGTTTAATGGGCGCATGACCCGCCCTATCAAGTAAGTCCTTCGCTGCGTTTAAGCGGACAGAAGGAGGTATGTCATTACTCTCATCAGCAACAATCTCTTCAATAACAGCAAGGGCGAGTGGAGCGTGGTCAGAGAAACGAGTCTGCATATCAGCAAGGTTATTCTCTGCACCTTCGTGTAAACGCTCTAGGTAATTTCTTCCTAGGGTTGACCCCTTAATGCGATAGACAGTGTTTTTATCAATGCCAAGATCACGAGCAATTAGTTTGGGTCTTTGTCCTAGGACAAGGCGCCGACATATTTCCCGATGCTGCTCCTGTAAGTGTTTTAGGTCTTGTGAGGCTTCGTATTGCGGACCTGTCTCTGACTTATAAATTCTCTTGGGGAGAATATCAGCAGAGGTGGGCATGACCACATTCTCACATGAAGCAGGTGAAGGGGAGAGAAAGAGATTGGGGATTGTGATGGGGTCCATGTTTTTATGCGGGGGTGTGAGGTGGTCATGCCTTTCTGTTTTTATATTATGTTCGTGTGTATTATGCGCCCCTTGGGATATGTGTGTCAAGGGATTTGTTATGGGGAAATATATGTTTTTATGTGTATGTATGTGCTTTATGTCAAAAGTTACCTCACGTGAGAAAAGGTCTTATTATATTGCCCCGTCGATATGAAATCCCCAACCCTCCCCCCATGCATATATATATATCCTGATCATTTTGTTCTCATATAAACTCGCATGGACTGGGGATTTATTAAGGTATTGGCATGATCCTGGTCCAGAAAGCGAACGAGAAAGGGGGGCTTGCATATGCTTGCGACCTCTCATGTATCATGCAATCGCTTGCGACTCTCTATGAAACATGCATATGCTTGCGCCTTCTTAGGATGATTATCATAATGAATGTTTTGCCTCATATGAGGAGTCATAAGAACGCCAATATATTGGCGCTTATCATGCTTTCTTTATAAACCCTTGTATCTATTGGGCTTATATCTTTTATCCTATTTCTCTTATGCTTGGCATGCCTCTTGCTTCTATATATATATCATCAAGAGCACGAAAAAGGGGAAAGATCATAGACTAGCAAAGCAAGGAAACATAAAGCATCATAGGGACCCATACACATGATGTGTATGAGTCGCTATGAGGATTTATCCTCTCATATAAACAGAAGGAAAAGGAAAGAAAGATCATGGAAAAAACGCTAACGGGTGTTAAAGGAAACCTTTCGGGGCTTTCGGCTATCATCCAAGACATGAAAGATGCCGAAGCGGGGGATTTATTGGAAAACGCCAGAATTCGAATCATCACCGAGAATGATGAATTCCTCATGGAATGGTATGATTCACCTATGCAAGTTATTGATGCGCATGAATTTTTCAATCTTGCATAAATGATCAGGGGGACCCATACCCATGATGAGTATGGGTCGCTATGAGAATTTATCCTCAATATGTTATGAGAAGAAAAGGAAAAGATCATGAAAGAAGCACGAATCAAGATCATGGATAAACGGATTCCGTTGTCCGATGATGAAAAGAAGATGGATGTTTTGCCGAAAGGTGGGCATATTCATCTGGTTTTGGCATTGCCGGAAAATGTCAAGGATGCCCTGGAGTTGCTGGAGGATAACGAGCACACCCTTTTCAAAGGCCTTATGATCGGATGGGACCTTAAAATCAGGAGCGCCGTTCGGGGGGCCTTTTCTGACCTTGATGGAACCGAAACTCGCATTTCCATCCAAGAGAGCGTCCAAGCAAACTTCAACGACTACATTCCTTGTTTCGAGCGGGTTTCCAAAGCGAAGACGAAAAAGAAACCCACGAAAAACGATGCAATCTCCATCCTGAATGATGTTTTCGGTGGCGACAAAGAAGCTTTTGCAGCTTTTGTTATGGCACAATAACAAGCTGTGAGTCGCTAGAATAGATGGGATGTTATGTTATATAATATCCCATCACTTTTATGAGATTTATATGTTTCTGAAAGGACATGATATGTTTATGACATGATATATGAAGGGTCTATATGATATATGGACTCAAACACATTTTATGCTGAGGAAATGTATACGGGGCGTATACAGGTATGTATACAGAGTCCACAGAAGTATACAGGGGGGGGGGCCTCCTTTTAGGGGGTGTGTGTATGACTGATATATTGAAATGACCTAGGGATATGCCATAAGGACGTGATATGCCATAAGGACGTGAAAGGTCCTACTATCTATATATCTCTTTTTTATTTTTTTTTCTACCTTATATATATATATCACATACATGACATCACATATACATGACCACCTTCTACCACATATCACTCTCACTCTCTCTCTCTTTATATATTTTTTTTAAGACTT
>Ga0307928_10004975_pt1 | contig 10017 bp, 6 predicted proteins | sample AceLakmetagen232_FD_201815 | JGI IMG/M metagenome (GOLD analysis project Ga0307928, IMG submission 201815) | Saline water microbial communities from Ace Lake, Antarctica - #232 | ecosystem: Environmental > Aquatic > Non-marine Saline and Alkaline > Saline | place: Antarctica: Ace Lake...
TGGGGATGCCAGCGATAGTTAATTTCCAAGAAAAGAAATTGGCTAAACAAATTTTCGAACTTAGAGACAGAGAAGATTTGATTACTTATGTTTATATAGTGAACTGGCAAGGTGGTTTAGTATACATAGGACAAGCAATTGGGTTCGGTTTACCTTACTCAACACAATACACTAACCCAGAAAAAGTAATAGACCCTTGTAAAGCTTCCTTCTGTCCTATGACAATACCACAAGCAGACCCAAATGGTTTATTTATGCCTGAAGGATTGTCAGCAACTTGGATTATGATGTTAGATGACAAAGGAATACCACATCCAGTTTATATGGAACCACAAATTATTGTTTCACCTGTTAAATTAATATAAAAAATATGAAAATATTCTTAGCAATTATAGGACTTATAATCCTATCAGGTCTAGCCATATTCGGATTACAAATGGCTGGTCTAGTAAATTATTCTTTCTTCGCTCCGAAGTATGAGAATGTTAGACGTGAGGTATTTGAAAATACTCAAAGTTATGTTGAGGGGAAAAGACAAGAAGTTGTAAAATATAAATTAGAATACGAATTAGCAGAGACAGACAAAGAAAAGATGGCTATCAAGTATACTATATTGCAAACAACAGCTAACTTGGACCTTAACTTATTACCTGTACAGTTACAATCATTCGTACTAAGTTTATAGTATGGATACTAAAGAAACAATACTAGACATAATCAAAACAAATATTAAACGCGAAGGCGTTGATAAATTGTTAGAGATGCTTGAAGCTTCAGACTATTTTGATGCCCCTGCTTCTACTCAATACCACAGTTGTGGAATTGGAGGATTGGCAGAACATTCATTATCCGTGTATAATATACTAAAGCAAAAAAACGAGAATTTTAAGCTCGAGTATACAGATGAAACTATCGCTATAGTTGGTCTGTTCCATGACATCTGTAAAATAGGGTTCTACAAGAAAAAAGAATTTGAACCTGCAACTGGACCACAATTAAATTATCTTAAATCTCTATCTGGTACAGATTTCGCAGGACAGAATTTAAGTAAAGGTACAGCTTCAAAATTGATAGAACAATATAAAGGGATTAAACCAGTAGATTCAAAAACAAAAGATGCACCTGAATGGACAGTAGATGACCAATTACCATTAGGTCATGGAGAAAAATCCATATTCGTACTAGCTAAGTACATAGATTTAGAGAAAGATGAAGCATTGGCTATTAGGTGGCACATGGGAGCATTCGACCCGGGGATTCACTTTAGTTATCCATCAGGATTCTCTTTTAGACAAGCTAATGAAGAGTGCAAACTTGTAGTTGCTGTATCAACATCAGATTTCGAATCAGATAAATTATTAGGTATATAAATATATGAAATTGCTAACAAAAGAAATACTAAAAAGATTTGAGAAAGTTGGGTCACAAGATGGTGATAAAAATCCAATCGTAATTGCTAAATTCTTTAATCCAGTAGGGAAAGGGACATGGTATTGCACGGAATACAACCCAGATACAGAATTATTCTTTGGATATGTATCGATATTCGGTGGTGACCTTGATGAATGGGGTTATTTCAGCCTTGATGAGTTAAGTAAATATAAAGGTGCATTAAAATTAGGGATAGAACGAGACTTATACTGTGGTGAAGTGAAGATGAGTGAACATGGGATTGAATCATTAAAAGAACTTAAATAAAAATTATGAGTATATCAGAAGAAAAATTACGTGAGAAATTCATTGAACATGTAAACATATTACGGAATGAACTGATAATTAGATTTGACAAAGGTCGTTTGAAATACGGTAATGACATTACCAAGATTGATTATAAGAAAGAGATAAAAGAAGAGGAGCATGATATATCTATTTACGGTATCATGCAAGATATAAGTAATGAGATAACTCAATCTAACGATTAAAAATATGAATGATGAGTATAAAAAAGAGTATGACAAATTCGTAACTTCTTATGAAACTGGTGTCACAAGTGGAGAAGAGACAGGATTCATGGTAGTACGTTTAGCACAGTATTTCTGTGACGCTAACATGGACCTTGCGAAAAGAGATAAAATATATCTTAGAAAATATGCTGAGGTAGTTGATTCTATTGATGAGATAAGTGGTAAGCCAATGAGCGTAGCTAAAGCTGATGCAATGGCTAGGGCTACAGAAGAATATGCAATGTTCCTAAGCTCGAAGATAAGATTGCAAAATATAGAACAATGTATCAATTCACTTAAGTCTTTACAAAAAGGAATCTTGAATGAGTACTCACATGTAGGGGGAAGCATGTAATTAATCAAAAGCCCACACTTTTGAAATTATGCCTAAGAAAAAATACTGTCTCTATTGTGACGAACCTTTTACGCCGACGTCTGGGAAGCAAGAATACTGCACTAGGAAGTGCTATAAAAGACAATACAATAAAACTTGCAAAACAAGTGATTATCCATTTTACAGTTGCCCAGATTGTGGCGAAAGAACAAAATTAGATTTTTTTCCTAAAAGGAATCAAAAAATGTGGGACGAACTTATTTGTCCCAATTGCGGAGAACCAAGAAAAAACACAGAACTTATTTAGGTTCTGTGTTTTTGTTTAAACTTTTTATAGATTTAGCTGCAGATTCTTCATAAGCGTTAAAGAATATCTTAGCTTGTTTTGGTTCAAAGAACTCATCAAAACGCCAAACAAATTTTGATGGTGTCTTTGTACCAGCTATCTTAGCCCAATTAGCTTTTGGATTCGTAATAGCCCAGTAAGAAATTCTATCTATATCTTCTTTATTAAACTGTGTTAAACCTTTATTATAATAATCAACAATTTTCTTTCTATTAGTTTTTTTCATAGCCTTATCACTAAAATTTCTAGAAGATTTTTCAATAAGATTTTCTGCAAAATTAATAAACTTTTGAGAATTAGGTGTTATAGCTGGAATCTCTACCGCATTTTTAACAGCTGTACTTGCAAAAGTATCAGCTAGTAATCTCGATTTATTATCTAGTTCCCCATAAGAAGTCACTCCTTTTAATTCAGCAACAACGTTCTGAGTCGGAGTTAACTTTCCACCACCTTTAACTATATTCTGACTTAATTCATTATAATCTTTTATATCTTTAAGGATTGAATCTAGTGGTTCCTTGCCTTTTGATAGGGTAATTTTATATGGTGTTTGTGGACTAACACCTTTTTTTGGAAAAAGCATATTTCTAACAGCACCTACTGCATTATCATCAGATGTACCAAAAAACTTCTTAAGTAAAAAGTTTGGTTCCCATCCCATACCAATTAACGCTGGTGAAGATATAGCATCGGTACCTGCATTATTAAGTTGAATCGCAAGTTTTTCATTTTCTCTATTCCATACTGGTTTAAGTGTTCTTTGTTTATGAGCTTTTCCATCTTGTTTAATTATCCCACTACTATGTTTGTAATCCCCATAGTATACAGAATATTTCCTAGGTTCCCAATTTTTACTTGATGAAAACTCTATACGCATTTTATTATCTACTAACGTTGGCATTATACGTACTAACGCGGACGTTGAACCAACTACTTGTTCTCCCATTACAGCATTACTACTAATTTCTAAAAGATTTTTTTCTGTTGGTGGTAGTTTTTCAAATTTCTTTTCGATTGAAGCATCTACTAGGATTTCTCCCATTTTTTTTCTTTCTGCTTCGATTGAATCCATTACTAAATTTGGGAAACCTTTTTTACCACCTATCGGGAATAATTGGACTATATCACCATCATAATCACCAAAGTGGTTAACGTATGTATCATGCTGGCTTAATACAGTATTACCTTTTTTAAGACCTTTTATCCCATAATCTTCTGAGATTAATACTTTATTCTTTTTCATGTTAAGTTTATGTGTAACTGGGTAACGTAAACCCATAATTTCACTTGGTTTCCCCATCTCTTTCCATGTTTCTCTACTCATCATTACCTCACCTGATTTTAAATGTGTAGTTTTACCATTTTTTATGTAACCTAAATCAGGCGAAATTCTAAGTGTTGCTCCACCAAAGTCTTTTCCTCCTAATATGTTTTTCTTAAGGATATTTGATATCGTTGGGCTTATCTGTTTCTCAAGATAATGTTTCCCAGCTCCTTTTTTAATTTGGTTACTGTACTTTTCGTATAATTCTATTTCTAGGTCTTTCTTGTAATTTTTTTTGAAAGCCGCTAACATTCCTTCGCTATCTTTTGCTTCTGATAGTTCTTTTGAAAAGCTACGGAATTTATCTATCTGAGGTTTATACCAGTTTACGAATGCATCAGAAATAGGCTTGTCAGCCCCATACTTTCCAAGAATTGATAGACTATGAGAAGCACGGAGTTTCTTTTGATTTGCATATTGGAATTGATAAGCTGTTGACGGTACATCTATTTCTCTATACATATTCCCGTTAGATGCCTTCTTCGGTGTTATCATTCCTAGTCCATTTTTAATGTTATCTTCAGATGATATTACGTCGTACTTACCTATTTTTTTCCCTAACTGCTTTTCAAACATGTTTTTCCAGTGCCCGTCATATGCGACAATATCTCCTTTTTGTAAAAAAGTAGAAGTACGGTCGCCACCAAGTTTACGGTTAAGCCAAGTAAATGGTTTAAGACTACTAAAATTACCAACATAGCCATTAGCATGTGTAATTTCATTTATTAATTCTTGACTCATAAAAATCTTTCCATCATTCTCTGATTTGGCTAACACTGACTCTATAGATTTTGCACTACTATCTTTTCCTATAAGTTTTGTATCAATTAAATTCTTTTTACCAACTGATACGTTCGGTAATATGTAATGTTTGTAATTAGCTTCAGGAGCTACGTTAGGGGTGTTATGATTGTTGAATATTTTTGACCTTTTTAATAAGTCTTTTGCAGATATACCTTTTTCCATACCAAGTGTGTCAGTGATGAAAACACGGATAAATTTATCATGCGGTGTAGTAGGAGCAGATTCTCCAGTTTTTAAATATCTACTTGGATTTTTATCAAATTTTTCCATCATCCCTTTGTTGTATTTAATCGCGTATACAGTATTAATATCTGCACCAGAAGGTCCAATAGTAATATAACCATTTGCTTTTGTAGCAGCATGTATTTTTTCCATTTGTTCTTTTCCACCCATGTTGTGCTTGATAACTTTATCTGAACCTTTCTTATCGAAATAAGCGATATCTATTTTAGTACCATTTTTCTTGTTATATCTTTCTATCGCTAAATCAGCAGGACTCTTAATATCTAGCTCTTTTTCACTGGTACTCATTGTTTTATTTTTATTTAAAGTAAAAATTTTACGTTTAGAAGAATAAACAGTCCTTATAAAACCATGTTTTAATACTTGATTTGCATCTTCGTTAATAAATGGGTCTTTAATGCCATTCTTTTCAAATATTCTTTCAGTAAAATCTTTTTTATATTGCTTATATGCTTTCTCTAAATCACCATTAGATTCTTTCATAACTAAATCAACCTTACTTTTTATGGCTTCTCTAGTTAGGCTATGTTTTACCTCAGTTAACTTTGCAGCACCTTTAATATCTCCACTTTCTACTAGCTCTGCTCTTCTTTTCTCTAGTAACTCCCCAGCTCCTCTATTTACTTTATCTTGGTATTCATTGAACTTTTTTGGGTTAACAGAATCATTTACTTTTTGTGGTTCCATAGTAAATCTTTCTTTTGCTTCTGATGCCGTCTTAGCTACTTCTTTAGCAGATAAACTTTCTTTTACAGGAGTAAGTATTTTTTTAGAGGTTACTTTAGGTTTAACCTTTATACTCTTTTCAACTGCTGGTTTAAATCTTTCTTTTGCAGAAGCAATTGCTTTTTTAGTTGTTTCTTTTATTTCTTTATTAACTTTTTCAGCAGTCTTCTTAACTGCCTCCATCTTTTTCTCCACTCTATTTTTAAATGGTATTTCCATATTAGGAGAGATAGGCTCAACTGGAATGTTTTGTGATATTTGTCCAGTTGTAGCTATTCTGTTACTAACAAGATTCTTTGCTTCATCTTCACCAAATATATACATCTTTCTTAATTTCTTGAGTTCTTCTTCACCGAGTGATTTAAAGTATCCACTTGGAGCTGAATTCAGATTGTAGACATCATTTCCTCTAGTATTTAATTGGCCACGTGATTTTCCATCATTTATTAAATCTATATAATCTCCAACTGTTAATTCACTAGCTCTTTTTGAATCTTTATCACTTATTGTTATACCAAGCATATCCTTAACTTTCTGTTTAACAGTTACAGGGTCACCAGAAGAGAATGCATTTTTAAACTCTTTTACGTTTATATTAAAGTAAGCATCAGCACTACCTGTACTCGTAGGTAGGTTATCATAACTATATACAGTATGTTCACCACGCTTAGGTACAGGTTTTTTAGCTATCGCTTTATTTATATCCTCTGCTATAGTTTTACTATATTCAGTATTCAAACCTTTAGCCATCTTCCAAGTTTCTGGAGATAGCTCAACCATTGTATAAGTTTCTCCTGACTTTTTAGATATGTTTATTTTAACAAGTTTTCCTGGTATAACTTTATAATTGTTACCAGCCATCGCTTCAGATATAGCAACATTATTAAATTCAGAATTAAGAACTTGTGGCATATTTGGTTTATTTGTTCTTATGATTTGTCCTTTAATGTTCTCTTTGGTTGGTACAGTACCTAATTGATATATTTCCCCGTTCTTTGTGCCAAACCATTCTACATTTTTATCATCATATTTTGAGTTTTTAGTTCTACCAAATAAACCTACATCCTTTTTTTGTATCGCTTTAACAAACTCTGGCTCATCTCTTAACACACCGAAAACATAATCACCTTCCGTGCCACGATTATTTTTGTATGCCAAAATATCTCTTGTTGTTATAGGAGTCTTCTTATTTGCTACACCAGTATTTAATATTGTACCAATCGGCTCATTAGTATGTGTACCATTTGCTACTGGGTTATTTTTAAAAGTCTCGAAACCATTTTTAAAGTTTACAGCTGAAGCTGGTTTTTGTTCTAGTTGAGCCTGTGACAATCTATTAGTTCTTTTAAACATTGAATTAATATCTGCCATATCTTCCTTTAATCTTTGTTCTGTACCTAGACCACCTTTATATAATTGTCTACCTGATATAATTATTTTTTCTATTTCTGCAGCTTGGTCTGTTGGTGATACTTCTGCTTTTATTTTATCAAACATTAATTTATTCTCAGCGTTTATTTCTTCAGCAGTATATTTTTGTTTTTGTACTCCACCATACTTAGCTCTAGTTTCAGTAGCTGCTTTTGTAGCTGCTTGGTCAAGTTTTTCTTTATATCCAATACGTCCTATACCATGCATACCAACCATGAATGCAGTATTTTTAAGTGCCTCCATAGGCGTAGCACCCTCTAAAGATGATAAAGCCCATGCACCAGTTGCTAATCCTACGTAACCTTTTGCTGATTGCCCTGGGACAGATAAAACACCACCCCAAGCTGCATCATTTAGGAATCTTTTTGTTCTGGCTTCAAAACCAGCTTCTTCTTGTTTAGATAATTGTCCAATTGTTGTAAAAACTCCAGTGTTTGCTAATATTTTAAGTGTTGTATCACGTGGAATAGCTATACCTCCTGCTTTAAACAATGGCTTAGATTTACTTAAATTCTTTAACCATGTTGGAGCTCTACTAGCTGTTTTTACCATCTCACTCATTGTTCTAGCACTCTTTACACCTGTAGCTACTTTTTTAACTCCTAAGGCTCCCTGAGCAGCCCTACCAAGTAAACCATAACCAAGAGCGAAAGAACTAAGTGTTCCTAATACTTCGCCACCAACTCTAGCAAGACCTGCTTTAGCTGCTAAGTCTTCATCTTTGTATTGGTGTGCTTCTGCTGGAACCCATCCAAGTGTTGCACCCGATGCTGTACCTTGTGCAAACTCACCGGCTATACCTTTAGGACCTTCTTTAAATGACTCCCACCATTCTTTTAATCCAACCTTTTTAGGTTTTGTCCATTCCATTGCTTTCCTTTCAGCTGTCTCTAAATCGATTTGGCCTTTGTCTAAATCGTTAATATCTATGTCATCTACATCTTTATCTTCCCAGTTCAGTTGCATTATTCTTGCTTCGTTAAGAGTTGCTTTTTTATTATAATATAAAGCCTGTGCTATTGCACCAACTTTTGTTTTATCAGCATGCTTTTTTTTAGTTAATACTTCTTTGTTGTCTGTTGTGTCAGCACCACCAGCCCACAAAGGGACTATATGGTCAATTTCAAAGTTCCATGAAGGTAATCCATTTCTAAAGTTACTATTAAAAGCGGGGTCAAATTCACCACGGGTTTTTTTAAGTAGATTTTGTGATTTACCTTCTTCTGTTATAAATTCTCCTCTATTAAGAGGTTTAATTGATACTTCTTTTGTAGGTTTGATATCATATTTATCATATATCTTAACTGGTTCTTCGTAATCAGAAATACCAGTATTGTCAGTACTGGTTGTTTTGGCATTAAAGCCATATTTCTTTTTAATATTTTCGTAATCACTATCAATACCACTTATCGAACTTGAGATATCTGGTAATTTAAAAACCATATTATAAAGTTAGAATACTATTAGATAAATCTGAAGCTAGAGTACTAGCAAAATCCTTATCGCTTAAATTGTATAATGCAGAGAATGTTTCTTCAGGTGGTGAACCAGCTTCTACTTGACGTATGTAAGAATCAAATAATGCAGGAGCCAAATCTCCGATATTACTTCGTTGTTTATTAATGAAACTTGCTCTATCTTCAATAGTTTTTGGTTTGTTGAATCTTGCTTCACCTGTCAGAGATTTCATTGCATTCTTAATTTTTTCTGTTTTGTCATCCATACCAGAAATATATTCTTTGATACCTTCAAAGGTTGCTCCTGATAAAGATTTTTTCATTTTGAACCATCCATCTACAAAATTATTATAGTCCTCTTCTTCTGTAGCATTACTTATATAGTCAATAAATACATTCTTATATTTATTAATTTCATCTGTGAAAGTACCAGCCATAGCTTTGTCACGTACATTTTTTGCACTATATGCTAAGAACTTGTCCCATCCATCTTGTGGAGGAAGATTGTTTCTTGTTACTCTTGCTTTCACTTCATATGGGTCATATGTTTCAAATTCCATGTTACCAAATTCATCTTCTGTAACACCAAGATGGAATTTTGCGTAGTTGTCTGGAGTTGGTACTTTATCATAGTCGACTACTGTACCTTCTAATTTATCAACAGATTCTTTATTTTTTAACACATCAGCGACTCTTTGTGCTTCTAATCCAACTTGTTCATATCCCCATCTTATCTCTTCCCTTGCATTTTCTGTTTTATTTTCAGCACTTGTGTACATATCACCAAGCATAGTATCAATCATATTATATGATTCAGTTGTCATGGCTGCATCTTTATCATATGCTTCTTTTGCCATATTAGCACTAGATTCGTATAAACTTTGTGCAGCTGAAACTTGTTGGTTGTAGTAGTCAATTGAATCGTTAACAAAACCCATGTAACGTTGAGTTTGTCTTCCTTTAAGCATTGTTAAATACGTTGTGTAGTTACCCATCCTTTTAGCTATGTGGGGATTAGATAAATCCATGTGAGCAGATAACTCTATTGTGTCATCAAGCATTTTTTCGATTTCACCTAGATACTCATCTTTTCCTCTTATATATGATTTAACATCATTTGTTAAAGTTAAACCTTGAGTTTGTAAACTAGTAAGTCTATCTAATTGTGTATTAAGTTGAAATTCTTTTTTAACTGTATCAGAAAGTTTGCTTAATTGTTCGGATAACAATCCAGAAGCTGGCATTTGTGCTATCACTTCTTCTGGCATACCAAGTGCTCTTAGAGTTTCTTTATTTGTTTTAGCCATTATCTTCCAAGTTTCTACACCTACTCCAGCATTTACTGCTTCGATAAGAGGTGAAACTTTTGCTTGACTTTGTGAATCTAAACTACTATACCAAGCATTTCT
>Ga0307928_10004977_pt1 | contig 10016 bp, 16 predicted proteins | sample AceLakmetagen232_FD_201815 | JGI IMG/M metagenome (GOLD analysis project Ga0307928, IMG submission 201815) | Saline water microbial communities from Ace Lake, Antarctica - #232 | ecosystem: Environmental > Aquatic > Non-marine Saline and Alkaline > Saline | place: Antarctica: Ace Lake...
TTGAAAGTCTTATTGGCTTGAACCGCTTTATCCTTTTCCCTTGTAGCAAAATCCCTATCCTCTCTCTCTTGCTCTCTAAATGTAATTAGCTGCTCTGTTGCTTTTTTAGGATCGTCTAACCAAAGATTTTCATCTGGTTTTTCAACCCTTTCTTTTGGCTTTTCAGGTTCAGAAAAGTCGAACATTAAATCCCCAGTCTCAGTCTCTTTGATGTTCTTTTCGTAAGGAGACACTAATCTTTTAAACCTTAGTGCTTCCTTTTTCGCATCCTCAACCTCTTTATCCTTTTTAGACTGAAGGGTTTTAAATTCTTTTTCCCAATCCTTCTCTACCACTTCTGGTTCCACTTTTGGCTCTACTTCTAGAACTTTCTCCCCGCCTGTTTCTGGGTCAATAATGATCTCTTTAGGTTCTACTTCTACAAGACCTTCATCAACTTTTTTCTCTTCTGCCATTTTACTTCTCCTTTTTTGGGTCAATAAGGGACTATTCTTCTTGCCCTTCATCAACCTTTTTGTTTATATTTGCAAGTCTCATTATTGAGATGCTTACATTTTCCCATTCTTCCAAAGTCATTGTATATTTCTGTTTATTACATTTTAAATGAGAAATCCCTAAATTATTATAAAAATTACTTCCACCCCTACTTAAAGGCGTTAAGTGCTCCAAACTATCTTCTCCGAAAGCAATAGGTTTATTACAAAGAACGCAGGTCAACACTCCATATTTCTTGATATTATCCTCATATACTCGTTGAACTGTCTCTTTTGTGAGGTCTTTGGTTAATACTCTGTGATTATGGTTATGTGCTTTCACGCTTGCTTTGCCTGTTGGTGTTTGATACCATTGCTTATCATATTCATGTCTGTATTCAGGATTGTTTTTATGCCATTGTTTTCTGTATTCAGCTATATATTCAGAATTATCCTGTCGCCATTGCTTGTTATATTCGCCACAACAAATTTCACTGTAATGTTTATGACATAAGCTTTTAGAATAATGCTTTTTATCACAGCCTTCTATGCTACATAATTTAAATGGCCTTGCGTAAACTCCACTTTTCCCTTTAACTCCTGACATATTAATCCTCTTTAATCTCTCTTTTTTTCTTTCTATTCGCAATATATTCTTCAGGACTTTCTTCTTTGTCCATTCCTTTAATACCTATCTTTAGAACTTCTATCTCATAGGTAACCCTAGTATCTTTATCTTCAGTTGAGCGTATGGATTCTATCCTACAATCACATTCTATTGTGAAATGCTCATCAAACTTTTTCCCCTTTAACACAGGTAATTGTTTCTGCGTTAAGCTAAAAGACGGTCTAATTATTCTTGTCTTTGAACTTTCAACAGGTGCATCCGTTCCATACATTTCTTTATCCGTAATTCCAACATCATATTTCTTCATAATGCTTTTTCTCCTTAATATCTATTTTTCATAAACGGTATGGAACTCTTAATAGGATGTTCCTTTCTCTCTTTCTCTATTTTCTGCTCATCTACCGCATTCTCGCCTCTTTTCATAATAGAAGCTGGTAAATTAATCCATATTCCTATCATAATATAAATTTTCTGCCGTTCTAAAATAGTATCTTTATCAATTTTCTCGTCAATTAAGTTATTAAATGCGTTCTCTTTTATGCGCTCCCAGTGTCTTTGTAATACCTTAAATCCATCCTTAGACATCAAGTCCTTGATAGCAATAGCATCGTTTACCCTATTATCAATCTTTTTCTCTTTCATTGCTGTTCTCCTTGATATGCACCCAAACGAAGTTTTTCTGTATCATATCCCGCTTTTCCCGCTTCTTCTATATTCGCTTGTGCCTTCTGTTCCTCAAGCTGTTTCATTGCTTCCATGTGAATTTCTGTCTGCCATTGCTTGATTTCCTCTTCAGTTGGAAGTTTATCCTCTGGGTCTTTAATACCCATTTTCCTAAGTAAATCTACTAAAACCTCTCTCATTTTCATTGGGAATTGTTCCATTAACGGATTTTCTTTTAAAATTTCATGTGTTGCCTGTGCTTTGGAAATCTCTGCTTTAATATCTTCTTTAGTGGCAGTCATTACGATATTGAATTGCTGTCTTATTGCATCTAATCCCTGCTCTCCAAGCGGATTACCTGGAGTATCAAAGATTTCTTTTATCCATTTCTTAACCTCATCATCAGAAGCCTTTCCCCAATACTGCTGATATAACGCCCATCTTTGTCTGAATATCTCTGCTATACTTAAAGACATCCACCTAATAAAATGCCTAAACCCAACATTACCCTCTGATATAAGTATCTGTAATCCCCTAGCTGTTCCTGCGCCTTCTCCTGCGGTCTTGCTTTCTCCACCAAGATTAAAGTCGCTTAAATTGGAACGTCTTTGCACATAACCCCAAAGATTTTGTTCTTCCTGAAAAGATAGTCCTTCAGAGTTCTGAGGAGGTCGTAAATACTTGATTGATTCTTCTGATATACTGTCAAGCTCCCATTGTCGGCCAGGCCCAGGTTTATGTTCTGTTGAATCAAATCCGCTTCCTTTTGTATGAAGTAAAGTAGGATTATTATGCAAACTACCTCTATCTACTCTCTGATTATGTGTAGCATCAATCTCGCCCTTTATATCATAGAGCATTTCAGGAATACCTACTCCAAAAGGCTGATTATGTATCGGTTTGATATATCCGGGAATTATAGGGCATCTGCCATGCTCATAAGGAAATTGCTCATATCCGCATAAGGTTCTATCTTCGTAATGTATAAGAGCAACAACTTTCTCCTCTAATCCATCTCCGTCAATATCGTAATTAACATAAATCTCAAAACATTCCAGCTTTTTAGTCTTAGAAAAGAAATTCGCAATTCTCCTTCTCTCTTTTCCATTAACAGCTTTATCCTGTTTTTCCTTTAATCCTTCAATTTTAATATTATCTAAGTTCTTATATAGCTCTTTGTCATCCTGTTTTAACTGTCTTTTAAGGAAATCCTTTGTTCTCCATACCCTCAAAGCAATTAGACTATTCTCCCATGCGTCTTGAATACTGACACAATCCGAGGGAAAGATAACATCTTTAATATCACAACAAAGTAATTCAGGATTGTATTTCAACCATCTGCGTTTCTTCTCCTTAACCTCTTTGATTGTAAAAGGAACTTTATTTTTACTCAATAAATCAGTGTTGCGTTCATTAACTTCAAGTGGAGTATCTGAATTTGGGTCTTTGGCTATTTCTCCATTAACCATAAAAACATCAAAGATTCTTTCTTCAATCTTAGTCTTTTCTTTTAAGAAGAAGTTTTTTACAAACCCTGTACCTGACCAGACAGTATTTTGAACGAAGAACCATATCTCTCGGAATAACTCCTCATGCGAATCTAAATCCCAAGTCAAGAACTTCTTTACCATATCTTTAAATGGAACTGCTGTCTTGTTTATTGGCTTTGCGTCAATAGGAGTGATAGTATCGAAATTGCCCTCAATTATGCGTGGAATAACGCCATCTGCTGATATAGAAGTAGCAGGAACGCTGAAGTTACTTGCTCCAACCCATGGAATAATCTTTTTATCCTTGATATCACGCCAATCCTTGTACCAGCGATCAACATACGAATTAAATCCGATCCTCTCAGACATTGCCTCTTTTAAGATATCGCAACAATAATTAGTAAAATCTTCTTCCGAGAAGGAAGTATCTTCTGTTTCTTTCTCTTTCTCGTCAACTTCTTTTTCTTTTACCGCCATTCTGTTCTCCCTATACAAAAAGCCCCTGTAGATATTCTCTACAAGGGCTCACTTCTTTAGCGTTATCCCGTTAAACTAATTTTTCAAAAGAACTATTTAAATATTATCAGACAACAATTTTATTGTCAAGGGTTTTATTTTTAGGTAGCTGGATACTCTCTAACCTATTTATATTTGATACGCTTCCCTTGAAAAAGTTCAATTCCAATCTCCCTGTATATTCTGGCTTATCATACAGTAATTTTTTAATAAAGTCAATAGTCCATAATAGCTGAAGATTATTGTCCATTATTAATAACCACGTAAACTTTCCATCTGTTTATCTTGTATCTTATTCCTCTGCGACCTTTGCCTACTTTCTTTTGTTGTTGCCTTTCTAGGCGCATATTTTCTTATCTGTAATGCTATCAGCCAAGCTATAACTAAGTCATCAAAACAACCCTCTTGCGCTTCTGTCTTACCGTCTGCAAGTCTAACAAAGGTCATTAACTCACTTAATAACTCAGGACTACGTATAGTTGCCAATCCTTCTCTGATAATTCTATCTCCTTCTCCTACCATAAGAGGTTTAGTCTTTGGATCAGTGAGCCAACCAAGTTTCTTCTTTCTAGTCTGCGTTGCTTCTTCAAAGATTTCCATGTAGTAAATATTTTTATATTTTTTTCTAAGTTCCAATAATACACCATATCCCGGATGATTACGTTCAACACCTATCATAGCTTTGTTATAATATACTCCTAATCGTCTAAGTTCCTCAGCGAATACATCTGGCTCTAAATGGCATTTTATCTCTGCAACTTGCTCTAAAGTGTCTAAATCAAGCACCTCTGCTGTTGAATAATCATGTTCTTTCCCTGAAGCTGTCTTGTTCTCTATCCCCTCTGATGTATCACTACCTATGATATAACTATGATTTTCCTCAACTTTCTTCCAAATCTTTAGCCAGCCTGTTGGATGTGGAGTAACAATAACAGTACCATAAACATCCTCTAACATGCTTTCTTCGCCCTCATTAACCGTTGTGTTGCGTATAATCTTTAGACAGTCAGTATTGAATCTACAATGACCTGACACTAAAAATGCTTCTTCATCTATTGCCGGATATTCCTGATTGAATATATCTACCGAACCATCACACTTGTTTTTAATACAATCTCTACGCCATGCCATCTGTCTCAAGGTCAATTTGTGCTTAGTCAATATGTCTTGTTCTTCTACCGTCAATTCAAACCCAGCAGGTACATCCTTTTGATATGTGTTATCCTCGAACCATCCAAAGAATAAATCCGCCCAGTCTGTTTCTCCTCTTTTAGCCTTATGCCATTGCTCATAGAAATAACCACCAACTCCGTTTGCTGTTGTCTCTCCGATCATTATTGTATTTGGTAGCTCTGGGATTGCTTGGTTTAATCCTATCATCAAAGTGCGTGCATCTCTAAAGAATTCTATTTCTGAGAGGTGTACTATCTGAAACGTGTACTTTCTTCCAGCATCAAGGTTATCTGCTGTGTCAACAAGAATCTGACTATGCCTATTTGCAAACTCTATCTTCTTCTCGTTACTCCTCTGTAACGGATGTTTAAATTCCCTTGCAACTTGCTCATGGTACAACTTTGACATATTAAACAAGTAATTAGAACCGTCAAGGTCATCTGCGAGTATCAAACTATTGATATTCTGTCTCTGACTTGTATAGGCGTATATAATTGCCTCAATTAGCGTAGAACAACCCATTTGACGTGCTTTAAGAATCCATATCCTTATTGGCTTACCTTCTGCCTGTAACTCTCTGATTTTAGCGATTATCTTCTTTTGGATAGAATTAAGTTTAAAGGGGATGAGTTCTCCGGCTTTTGTCTTGATAGATAGTTTTTCGTTCTCTACCAGCCATATAGGATCATGTTCTGCGGCAATAACATCTTTGGATGTGAACATTCCCTTGGATATGTTAAGTTTCATTTAATTGCCCTATAAATCATAACTCGTATCTCTATGATAATCTCTGTATTTTCTCTTAACCCTTTGAAGTCTATGCCCTAATAATGCCATTGCTTTATCGTTACAAGCACGAATCTCATCCTTAACATCCCGTATATGAGCATCGCAATCTGTCATCTGCTTATAAAGTGCCAGCATAACCTTAGTATCCCTCTTGTCCTTCTTAATCCTATCCCGAAGTGATTTGACGTTCGGAAGTTCTAAAATAGATATTAATTCTTTATCAAAGTGTTTTATCTCGTCTTGTAGATATTTGATGAATTCAGGTGGTAAGTTCATTTCTTAACCTTAAATTCTTTTTTAATTATTTTTTTTAGCTTTTTTAAATCCTCTTTATCTTCTCCACCTAGAGTTATATTCCAGCCACAATCACATTTCAACTTACATATATTTTCTTCAAGTAAGTTTAATTTTCCTATTTTCTTCACTTTTCTACCTCCACAACACCCTCAAAAACGCAATGTCTTGACCATGTTGGTGTGTTACATCCTCTTGTTTTGTGCTTATAATCCAACATCATAGATATCTGCCTGCGTTGTATAAATTCGGGAATTTATTTTTTTACAATCTTTGCATATTCTATTAGAATTTCCATCGCTATCAAATTCTTTTCCACATTTAAGACAAATTCTTTCCTTTTTTTTCTTCATATTAACCTCCTATTCTACTCACAACCCCAGCTCCTTCAAATCTTCTGCAATCCTATTTCTAACCTCTGCATCTGGAATGTGTTTTGCAATTACTCCCTGAATCTGAATAACCATAACTTTAACCTCTTTTATGTTGATTGTAAGCTCAGAACGGTCGATCCACATACCAATATGCTTACCGAGTAATTCTAATTGCTTTGTTGCGCCTGCTATCGCTCCCTTAGAAGTAAGAGAAGATTGACAACGAGTATATAATTGCTTTAATTCTTGAATAACCCATTCAACAGTTATTTCAGCTTTTTCAGCTTGTTTAGCTGTTAGTTCTTGCAGTTTTTGTTGAATTGTAGTTTTTTGTAGCAGTTCCCAGCCTATATGTCCATAATTTTTCTTAGAATATCCTGCTCTTAGTGCAGCCTGTGAAGCATTAAAATCTTTAAGTAATTCAAGGCAGAATTTATCTTGCTTTGGAGTAAGTTTTTTTGACACTATTTTAATATCTTTCTATTAATTTCGCTCTTGGTATTTTTCTATATGTTTTATTTTTAGATATATGCCAGCCGTCTACAACTCCCCCACAAGAACATTTTATAATTCCATCTTTCTTGTCCATTTGTACCCATCTTGTACCATCACCGCCACATTTAGAGCATAATAATACTTGATACATGGTTGGAGTTTTTGGAAGGCGATTTACTATTTCTAATAATGTTGCAGTTATTTTCCATGCAGCCATAATTTATAATATACCAATCAACTATTTTTTGTCAAGGTTTATTTTTAAAATGGTGCTGGGTATTTATCTATTTCGCTTTCATTTAGTATGTGTAGTCCGAGTTCGGGTTCTACGCAGTTGTTTAGTAAGGTTCTTTTATCTCCATTATAATTGTAGAAATTTTTAATTATCATATTTTGTTGAGCCATTTTAATAGCAAGTGTCATTCCTTTGTCATTTCTAACTTTTTTACGAACAAGTCCTGTATCAACTATATCAAAATTTGCCCAAAAATAATGACTTTGTAATTCTTGTGGAACAATTAATGGCTTATAATAACTCCTTACATTTTCAACCACATATTTACCTTTAAACCAAGTCTTTAAAAATATTATTTCTTCATAAAGTTTCATGTCGGGAAATACCATGTCTTTACCTTTTGCTTTTAATAAAAAATTCATTCTACTATGTGTCGGACAAGGTGGGCTACTCCATATAAAATCATACTCCTCAAAATGTTCAAGTAAATACTCATGTGCATCTCCCACAATAACCTTATCATCAGGAAAGAAGTCTTGATATATCTTGGCTATCTTTGGATTAAGCTCAACAGCAGTAACATCAACATCTTTCCCCCATAATTTCCTATTCCCACCAATCCCACAGTACAAATTTAAAATCTTCATATCCCTATCTCCTCTAAAATGGTATTTCTTCTGATCCTGCGTATTTATCAGTAAACGGTATGAACTCCGGGATTATCTCACTATCATGCTGGACAAACTTACCCTGTTTTACTTTTTCAGCCCATGTAGCCCAATGTTTTCCGTTCTTTAACTTCTGACTATATTGAGAACCTGCTTCACAATCACATATAGCACAATAAGTATATCGTGTGCCATTTTTCTTTTTAAAGTAACTCCTTAATCCATTAGTGCAAAATTCACAATCCGCATGCGTTACTTCTATCTTTTTTTCTTTCGCAGCATCCCAATAAGCTGACTTCATTTCTGCTATACTAGGGAAATATTTAGATGTTGCCCCTATATCTCTACATGCTTTGATCCAAGTATCTGTGTTATAATTCTCATGTATAAAATAATTCTCATAGATAGTTCTAATTCTATCCGTAGTCATACCTCTAGGATATACTGCTTGTAATACATCCATTCCTGTTGTGAAATCATTTTCTAACATTTCGTTTCTCCTTTTCTCTCTCTATTTTAATTTGCTCTGATATTGGTATAAACTTGTCTAATTGTTTTATTGGAGCTTTCCTAATATCAGCTATTGTAGGAAACCAGCGTTCTATTTTTATTATCTCTTTACAAGTTTGCAAAAAATCTTCATCATTTAAATCATTTAAAGATATCCACCAAACCTCTAATTGCTCTTTTGTAAACTCTGGTGTATTTTTAAGATAAGCTGCTCTTAAATACATTAATCCGAGACTAAAAGTTTTTCGTTGCATTTTACTTTCTCCTCTTTAGAAAAATCTGCTATTCTTTTCATACTATCACTATATTTACTATTTGTTTGTTGACTGGGCTTGTTTTTCTTATATCTTTCTTTTACACCTTCTAAGTCTAAAAATACTGCTAATCCATTAGATTGTTTTAAAAATTGAACTAGCGACCACTTTGCACCATCCTTATGGTCAGGACTTTCTCTAATAAACTTATAATTATCTATGCCTTGTTTAATTTGCTCTATTGTATATTGCTTTAGTGTTAAATTTATTTGAACCTTTATCTTATCATCAAGAACTACATGTTTTATACCTGCGCCATTATTCCAGTATGCGAAGACCTTAACCGTTAAAGAACCGTTATCTAACTCACTACTAGCGTTGAGTTGGTTTATCTTCCCCATTGTCTTTATCTTTCTCTTTGTCTTTGTCTTTAAAGGGGGGTTATAGGGGGGAATTAGAGATTCCTTTTCTGTATGATGAGGTTTTTGATGTCTATCCCAGCTGACTATCTGTATATATTTTTCTTTCTCAACTTCGTATCTAATTATAAAAGCTCTAGTATTGGTATTCTTAGGTTTTGCTAATATGTTTAATATTTTTTCAGGATCAATATTATCATAAGGCAATATTTGAACCTTTAGTTTTTTAGGTCTATCTTCTAATCTACCTGCTTTATCAGCAGAACACCAAAGCCCTTGATAAAACAATCTAACCTCATAATTTAATTCAGCTATATCTTCGTCTATAAAGAAATCGGGCTTTAAATATCTAATTCTACTCACAATTACTATCCTCCAAAAAATCCCCTTCATCTTTTCCCGTTACATAAGCAAGAATTTCAATAGCGATTTCCAACGATCTTTTTATTATCTCACTTCCTGTATAATGAAAAACTTTATATCCCTGTTTGCTAAAGTACCTATCTCTAGCTTTCTCATACCGTCTTTCTTTTTCGGTTCGCTCATGGAACTGTTGACTGTCGCATTCCACAATAAGTTGTTTAAATCTTTCAAGACACATTTTTAATACTCTACTATTGGGTTTTGAAGTAACAGGCATAAAACTAATTAAAAAATCGCAACGATACTTACCTATACGGGCTTGGGATATGACATTTAATCCCAATATATGAGGGGTTTTATTAAATAAAACAATTTCTTCTTCGTCAATATAATTTAACATCTGAATAGTTTTTAATGCGCAGTATAAAATTTGTTCTATTGGGGATTCTATTTTTTTCTCTAAATAAGTATTCCATATTTCTTGTTCAAATTCATCTTTCTTGCGTTCTGCTATTTCTTCCGAACATTTATTTGTAAATTCACGGACATTTTTTTCTATTTTCATTATCTATCTCCAAAAAGATAAAGCTCCGCCAGCCTGGATAAACCTATCCTTGCGGATATAGAATTGCCCGATAACGGGTGACCAGCGGAGCTTGTTTTTATAGTATT
>Ga0307928_10004978_pt1 | contig 10015 bp, 22 predicted proteins | sample AceLakmetagen232_FD_201815 | JGI IMG/M metagenome (GOLD analysis project Ga0307928, IMG submission 201815) | Saline water microbial communities from Ace Lake, Antarctica - #232 | ecosystem: Environmental > Aquatic > Non-marine Saline and Alkaline > Saline | place: Antarctica: Ace Lake...
AAGCCGTCGTTGTCACAAACAACAACACGGACACGAAGTGGTGGCATCGGGCAGCTGAGGCGTCATCGGCAATCTGTTTCACGCGGGGGCGTGTCAAATGGTACAACGCGGCCCAACCAGACTGCTCACCGACGAACGGACAGACGTTTTTCTACTTCGGTAGTCGCGCCAAGACATTTGCTAAAGTGTTTTCGGACTTTGGTTTGGTGGTGAATTCGTGAGCGTAAGTAATGCACTAGCGTCGACCGCGTTTGAACGGCAATTGGCGTTCGGTCAGATCGCCGAAACGCAGATCGCCATGTGGGTCATCTCGCGTGGAAATCTAGTGCTGCCGATTTACGATGTGGAAATTAAGACAGGCAAGGGGCCGCGACTATTTGGTGGGGACAACAAGGAACTCGTTGCGCCGGACTTACTCGTTATGTCAAGTGGGGGCGTTTACTGGCTTGAGGCAAAACACAAGACGGTCTTTTCGTGGTATCGCAAAGATCGTCGGTGGGTTACCGGCATCGACATACGGCACTACCTGGATTATCGGAAAGTCGCTCAGCAGTCGCCTTGGGAGGTGTGGCTGTTGTTTTTACATCGAACCGAAACGCCTTGGGATAGTGACATTAAGCACGGATGCCCCGAGAAATGTCCGGTTGGCCTTTTTGGTAATACGCTTGCATATCTAAGCGACCGGGAAAGCCATAGGAGCGATAGACACGGCAGGACGGGCATGGTGTATTGGGCCGCCGATAAATTGAAGCGACTGGCCACACTGGATGAGATCAACGCGACTACGAACAACTGATTAGGGCATCCGTTTTCAGCCCAGCGTCCAAGGCGAAAGCACAGACCGATGGAAACGGCCTCAAGGCGATGGAAAGCCTAAGTCGTTCCCTACAGCCCACAAAGCCAACGGGGACAAACGTCGAAAGGGACGCTGATGCGTCGGGCTCGCAAGGCGGGCAGTTGTCGCGACGAAAAACAAAGGACGGGGATAGGACCTGTTGCGCGAACACGGACGGAATTATGGAACCACGGATACATTTACCGCAGTCACTCAATGAACTTCGTGCGTGGTTCAAAGGGTCAAAAGAAGGGCGGGCGTTGCTGGATGAGTTACGCCCAAAAGCCTTTGAGGAAGCACTGGAGGAGAAGTGCCGAGCATGTCAAAGCGTTCGCCCCTATCCCAAGGTACTTGTGGTCCTGCGGCGGCTCGGGCGTTTTCCTGGAGCCGAGGTTTACGCGGAGGAGGGTGTGTCTGTGCGGTTCCTGGAAATGCCAGACGTTTCGAGCGACGGTGCAATAGGGCGGTGGGTAGAGGAACTGATCGAAGTGAAACTGCCAAGGAACTGGCGACACTTGGCGGGCATCCCTGTGAAACGTATATCAAGCGAGGTGTTTCGAGGTATGTCTTTGGATGAGGTGTTGCGACACACGGAGCGAGGCGTTGCGCTGAAAGAGATTCGGTAGCTGGCCGTCCTACCGAATAACCCTAACGAAGGTGATGGAATGACGCTCGAAGAATGGCAAGCCGCTCACGCGGAGACGAAGGCGGAACTGGAGGCACTCAGCACAAGCGGGCGGATTGTTCGTGACTACGCTGGGCCCCTGACGGGTTACATATATTCCGTTCGCGAATTACATGCCCACGAATATCAGGTATGCAGCTGGGACGGACGCTGCTGGGAACCAAGTATACATACTACGTATTTGCAACGACGTGACGCGCAACTCGCGTTAGATGCTCACGCCAACAAACACGGCTTTGAAGAGGTGACGTGATGACGCTCGAAGAATGGAGAGACGAGCACTCGCACGATGACTGCTGGATATGCGGACGTTCGCTAACCCCCTATCTATCGGATTGCATGAAACAAGATCACCACATCGCGTCAGGCGTTCATCGCAAGGATGTTGTGGCAAATTTAGTTGTCGTGTGTCAAAACTGTCACCTCGGGAATAATGGTTTACACGACTATTCAACGTGGCCAATCGCTCGTCAACTGGCGCTCAAGCGGGTGATGGATTTTGCGAACTATGACCGCGTCTCGGTGAACCTATTACGGGGCAGGCAGCCCGAGGCGATTACCGAGGCTGAAGTGGACAAATGGGCAAGGAGGATGAGTAGATGACCGTAGGGGAATTACATGATCTTCTGTTTGATTTTCCGTTAAGCGCCGAACTCGTCGTGGCCAGTTGGGATGGACGTGGCGAGCCGGTGCAACTCATCTTTGTGCGATATGACAGTGAAGCGAATAGTGTTATTCTCAAAGAGGATGAGTAGATGAGCCACATTCAGGGAGACGACGCATGATCGCACACTATCACGTCTCATGTCCGACGACCTGCGCCTGTGCAGATTCCATGGAAGTCTTCATGCCTACGTTCGGGATGGAGCCGGCAATTGCTGCGGTAAAGGCACCCGACCGCTTCTGCCGGGAGTTGGCCCGCAAGTACAAGGCCAAGCGACAACGAAACAAGTCGACGTGCCCGACGGCATTGTTGACACCGAAATGCAAGCGAGAAAAGCGATGACGAACTCAAAACTCAAAGGCAAAGCCGGCGAACTCGAAGCCGCCAGGGAACTCGCCAGGCTGTTCGGTTGCGAGGCCCGGCGAGGGCAACAGTACAGCGGCGGTGGAGATTCGCCCGACGTGATCACCTCGATCTACGGCGTACATTTTGAGGTGAAGCGGACCAATGTGTTACGGTTGAATGACGCGATGGCCCAGGCCGTCGGGGACGCTGGCGAGAAAGTCCCGGTGGTGTTGCATCGGGCGAATTGCCAGGAGTGGCGGGTAACGCTGCGATTGGAGGATCTGCCGCGATTGGCCACACAATTGTATCTGACGATGGTGGCGAATCAATGACCTACCACAACGATTCGAGCGTACATGGAAACCCGAAAGGAGAAAGGAGAAGTGATGGGAAAGAACTACGATACTGACGCCGAATTGCGATCCATCGACATGTGGGTATGCAAGACATGTGGGATGAGTTGGCCGGTAGAGTCCAGCAACAACAAGACGTGGACAGCGGAGGATGCCGAGAAGGCGGCGAGAACATGCTGTTCGGAGAATTCGCCGTGTTGGGTTTGCGGAGAACGGCGTACACGCACTCCACACCATGCTTGCGACAGGTGTGCCGCCATTCGCGACCGGGAGCGGTGGGAGGCGTGTGAAGTGCGGCATTGGGAATTCCCAATGACATTACAGGACAGTGATCAGTGGTTTTGGGACGAAGACGACCTAGACGAATACTGTCTTGAGAATGACCTGAAAGTGTCGGAACTGCTATTGCGGATCGGGAAGAGAGAGAGTCCGCATCTATTCGATGCGACTGAGTTTTGGTGTGACATACTCTGTGACTGTGATGATGATCCCATCGACGCAGAGTGCCGTGAACTGGCGCGCAAGATCAACGCATGGGCACGGGAGAACATCATCTTCTATCAGATGGGACCATTCCGCCCCCAACTTCCCGAAGCTACGGCAACGCAATCGTCCCGGTAGTCGCGGCGGAGGTTATTCGAGCGTACATGGAAACCCAAGCAGCCGTGCAAGCGGCTAGGGAGAAATGATGCAAAGGAGAAGCGATGAGTGAAATCTCGATAATCGATGAGCTTAAAGATCGTCTTACATGCTACGGCGGCGGTCGGTGGACGCGAGGGCTACTGACTCGCGCTGTCGACGAAATCGAACGGCTCCGGGCGATCGTCGACAGATTGCCGGTGACTGCTGACGGCGTGTCGGTAACTCCAGGAATGGTCCTGTGGGTATGGACAGACAACGGTGAGTTGATTTGGTTTGCTGCGACAGACTTCTACGGCGGCCCAGACGACTGGTGGACGCAGCCCGGGCAGGACCCGTACTGTATTCAAGATGACTGCTACAGCACCCAAGCAGCCGTGCAAGCGGCTAGGGAGGAATGATGAGTCACCTTGACGAAGAATGGACTTACGCCAACGGTGAATTGAAAGAACCCGTCGTGCGTGTCGCGGGTGATCGTTTGGTACGTCCGAAGTGTTGGACACACATGTATTCACCACCAATGCGATGGACAATCTTCACAGCCGCACAAGCGGCAAAGGAGGAAGTGTGGTGGAAAGCAAACTATTTCGTAGGGAGTGCGACGTCTGCGGGAACACACAGACACACGCCGAATTCGAGATCGGCACGAAGTTCGTAGGGTGGCTCCGAGTTTCGCAGCATGGCGTGGGTCCGCTGGATTTTTGCAGTACCGCGTGTCTTGAGAGGTGGGTGAAACGCATAACCGCCAGCGTCGTGCCCGAGGCAATCGTCGACAAATTCACAGCAGCGGAAGCGGCAAAGGAGGAGTGATGCCACCACGCACACCAGAACCCCTTCGCGACAAAGTGAAGCGATTGCGGAAAGCGGGCGACACCTACGAGGCCATCCGAATAAAGACAGGTCTGGCAGGTTCAACGATCGCCTACATCCTGGGGAAGGCGAATCCTAAATATAAGCCACCCAAGCTTGCCGTCCAGGAGCCAGACACGTCGCAGGTCGTTTGGTGCGACGTGTGCAAGGCGACAGTTCATCCCCCATGTGTGGCGTGTCAGGTGCGGAGGCACATGGCGGCGAAGAAAGAGGCCCGTAAAAACCACGGTTGACAATCTTTCGGTTTTCTGCTATCTGTTGGGGAAATTCACTAACCCCCCACAGAGGAAAACCATGGACATTTCTGGAATCATCCGACAGTTCGGATTAGAACTTCAGGCGTTTTTTGATTCGCCAGACCGCCGCCCTTACCTGATGAAACGCGTCGGTGTGTTTTATGACGCCACGATCTTACCCCTGGACCTTCCGGGCCCTGACCGACTTGTGGACCCGATCCTGCGAAGTCTGCTTTCCATGGTCGTCGGTACGATCTATGACGCCATTGACAAGGCGATCCAGAGCGGCAAGACCATCACCTGGGCGGCCGCTCCATCGCCCAACGCGACGAACGGCGGTGACACATGCGACTGATAACCCTCCCAATCGCTCTGTGTGTCGCCCTAGCAGCCGCCGCCGCCCTCGGGCAGAACTGGGGCGGACCGCCCGGCGACGAACAGGACGGGAAACCGGAAGCTGGAGCGGCTACGGCCACGAAGGTGCCCGGTGTGCTCCCGTCCGGCGTTTCGCTGGCTGCTGTTGCGTCCAGCGTGATGAAAAAGCGGGTGTTTTTCAATCTACGGACGCGGCGTAAGCTGGGCATTACAGCTTGGAGTGTCGGTTCCGAAGTCATCGCGATGCACAAAACCGGCGAATTGGCCGGGATGTCGCGGGAGGACATCGGCATTGCCGTGACCCATCGCTTGGCTCAGAAAAACCCAAAAGTCTTTGCGGCCGAGAAGGCGGCTTGGGATGCCGAATACCCACAGGGTGATGAGGACGGGTACAAATCGTTCATCGACCGTTTCATCGCGCTGATCATCCGTTTGTTGCCTCTCATACTCATGTTCCTATGATTAACCTATACGGATGTATGCGGCAGGCGTGGTCAGGTGGTATCACGGCGATTTGGATTGCATGCATCAAGTCGCAGCATCGAAAGCAATGCCGTCAAGTGCTGGCCAAGGTAACTAGCGGCGGCGTGGATGCTCACTGGCAGGTTCGATTCCTGCCGCCGAGCTGAACGAGGAAGCCTTTGATCGACGCGACCGCCGACGTACAAATGGAGCTATTGCCATGCTGAAACGATTTCCACTTTCTTCAACTTTACTCGTTTGTCTCTGTCTGATCGCCATCTCGGCGTCCGCCGATATCACTATCGCCATACCAGCGGACCCGGTGGCGGTCGGGCAGATCATTGACATCGGCGTATCCGGCATCGCGCCCGATATGCACCGGGAGGCGAAGGTGGGACACATGCCCGACGTGGGCACCTACTTCCGGCCGGTCAAGGGTTGGAACAACCAATTAGCGATCGTGTTCATGGCTCGCGTGCCCGGAACCTACAAGGTGTGGGTGGCCGCTCCACTGGTCACCGAGGCCAGCGTGAAGCAAGGCTATGCCGAGGCCGTGATTATCGTGGGAGGTGAACCTGAGCCAGACCCGGACCCTACGCCGCCTACGCCGCCGGACCCAAAGCCGCCGCCGGGCAAGTGGCGGGTGGTGATCGTCTACGAATCGAACGACCTCGACAACCTACCGCCCGGGCAGCAGTCGATTATCAAAAGTTTGACCTTTCGCGAGCAACTTACGAAAGCTGGCCACCAGTTGGTGCCGGGCGGTGTTTGGGACAAGGATGCCCCGAACCGCGGCGGAGGCGTCCCTAAGTCGCTCTTGCCGTATCTTGCCGCATGCAAGAGTGAGACACTTCCTCGGTTGTGTCTTAGTCCGGTGACCGGCGGCATGATCCGGACGTTTGCGTTGCCCACAAGCATCGACGCGGCATTGACACTGTTGGAAGGGGCCCAGCCATGATTATTACCGACCAAAATTGGCAAGTCATTCCACGACAGAACGGTATCTTGCCTCGCTATCTGAGCTATGGGAGCACGGAGGCTCGCACGCATGGCTTAACCCCGTTCGCCGACAATCTCGACGCATTGATTCCGTGGGATGCCATGGAGGAGCGGATCAACGAGGCGAACGAGCTGCGGCAGATGCCGATGCATTACCTGGAGGAAAGTAAGGCGGAGCCACACAATCAGGGCGGCACTAATTATTGTTGGGCCTATGCCCTAGTCGAATGCATGGAAGCCTTGCGGCCGATGGAAAATCAGGTGTATCGAAGACTTGGCCCCGCCAGTTTGGGGTGGCTTGTGGGTTGGCGAAACCGAGGCAACTTTCTCTCGTCGGCGATCAAGGGGGCCATGGAACGCGGCATCGCCCGTTCCGATCTCGTGCCGGACGGCCTGTATAATCCGAGAGACTTCGGGGACGGCTGGCAAGACGACGCGATGAATCACAAGCCGCACGAGTTCACGGACACGGACCGCTCATCGGAGAAGTTCATGGCCCAGCAGTGTGCATCGTTGTTGGTTGCGGGCCTGCCGCTCTACCTGGCTTTCAATTGGTGGGGGCACGCGATTGCAGGTATGGGCGTCGTGTGGGATGAGCGGGAGAAATACAACCTTCGTTGGATCAACTGGAACAGCCATGGCGATGGGCGAATCGAAATGACCGGTTCGCGCGGCGTGCCCGACGAGGCGTATGCCGTGCGAGTCACAACCGTTGACGCAAGCTAGGAGCGACTCGTATGACTCCCACTAAGCGCGAGAAGGAAGTCGGCGACGAGCGAGTGGCGGACTTTTTCGAGCCGGTCCAGTATCCAACGATGGCCGAGATTGATGGTCGCCTGATGGTGCAAGAGTACAGTCGACAAACCACGGCGGATTACGACAGACACGAATCGCAGTAATCTAGCCAGGAACGAGCCATGAAGCTACGTCAAGCCAGGAAGATCGTGAGGAGCCAACGCGGCACTTCCAAGCACGCGGCCGAATCGCGTGTTTGGAAGGCGGTGATTCCAACGAGTGGCGGCCGCGTTCCGCTCGTACCTGGAGGTGGTGACCTAGCAGTTGCAAAGGTAGTCGCCGAGGTGCAGTCAGTTACCGTGCGCGGGAAACTCGTTCGTGGTTTGAATGTACACCGCACTGCCAACGGATGGCGTGGATGGATCGACTTCGAGGCGGAGCGCTATATAACATCGCCCGTTGTTCGTAGTGATGGAAGAATCATCGCGCGGCGATTTCAGATCTATTGCGTGATGGCATCCGACACCGCGAGCCAATTGTTGCGGTGGATATGCCAATCTCCCAGAAGACCACGATGATTCCCACGTTGACGCGGTACTTGATTTAGGAGGGACCATGAACAAAGAAACAGTTGTCAAAGCCATCCGCGGCATCGACTCCAACCTAATCAACGAGGCGGCCGCGCAGGTCGCCGACCTGGCAGAGAAGGCACGCTGGATGATCGAGGAGGTCGCCACGCGCGGGCTGGTCGTGACGCCGACTATTTTCGGGATGCGAATTCCGATCGAAATTCAACTGGGCCCTGACAAGGAAAGCTAACATTGGCGACGAAATGATTTGGACTGCTCCAGCACTACTAATAGTCATAGCGTGTGCTTTGTGGTATTACAGGCGTCGGTGCCTGCTTACGTTGCGTCGTGGGCGCGTATATACGTGGCTCATGTGGTACGTGATGCCGTATGCTCGCGTGAGCGTATGTCATACGAGCATGACGACCGAGAAATACCTGATAGCCAGTGCTCTCATAATGGATGGTGACATCATCCTAACGACGGACAACCGAGCACTGTCGACACTGTGCGTTCCGGGCGATCATACGCATGCCATGCTTTGTCTCAATACGGCAGATGTACCGATGTGTGGCCAGATGACGCATGATGGATATGGCGAGGTGTCGTTTGCCGAGGCATGTTTCCATTCGTCCCGCGTCGTAATCCTACGGTGCCCAATGTTTGATTGGGAATACATAGACGTTGTCGTCAACAAATGCCGCTCATTCAAAGGTACGGCTTATGACACTGACTTCAGTTTTCAAAATGGCAAATCATATTGCTCCGAGCTGATTTACCAAGCGGATGTCGAGCGACGCCTCAACGTGGTCCCGAGTAGAGCCTGGGGGACTGGGCAACCAGTGGTAACTCCCGATGATCTAGCGGCATCCAATGTAATCGTAATTTATGATTCAGACAAGCCAGACTAAGGACAACAAATGAAAACGTGCATGGCGATTATCGCGACGACATGGCTGTTGGGTCAGACGGCATCACCGCTGGTTGGGCCGGACATCGCGCAATGGCTCCAGATTCCGGCGACGGCGGCGGTGATAGGCTTACTGATCTACATCATCGTCAAGCATTTGCCTCGGCAGCAAGCGAGTTTCGAACGCGTCATCAATAAGGTGGTCGACTCCAATGATGCGAACATGGCCAAACAGATCAACGCGATGGCCGACCTGACCACGGCGATCAGGAACTGTAACTTACAGGACACTTAGAAAAGAGGTATAGCGATGGCTGATATCATCGACCCGACAATCCGTAAATTCGCAAACGAGCGTTCCAGGCCAGGAGCTGACGGAGTCGTTGGCTATTACTACCGAGGCCTCGCTTTCTGCAATGAATGGGATGCGCGCGACCTTGGCACAATGATCCCTAACACAGCCGCCGTGATCGTTGACGGCTCCGAAACGGACGGGCGACAGCAGATTACTGGCGCGAACGTGCATCAACTTCATGGCCATCTAGCCGAGATGGTGGCAGATATGGAGGCAAATAATAACGCCAAGCTAAATATCGCCCTGAAAATCGCGGTGAATTGGAGCTTCTAATTATGGCCTTAGCCGCAACAACCGTCTTTGAAGTCCAGACTGGCGGTTCCGACACGAACGGCGGCGGGTTCGTATCCGATTCCGTCGGCACGGACTACTCGCAACAAGCTGCTGCCGAGATTGCGGTTGCGGACGGCGTGACTGATGGGACGGTGGCGGTATCCAGTGCGACGGCCAACTTTCCGGCGGATTGCGTTGGGAGTATCGTCTACATCGAGGGCGGCACTGGGAGTATCGTCGGTGCGTGGTATGAGGTCATGGTACGCAACAGTGCGACTGTGATCAACGTTGATCGCGTGACCGGACTGACGACGGGGACGGGCGTAACGCTCAATCTCGGCGGCGCTCTTGCTTCGCCTGGTGGGCTTGGGGCCGTGCTTGCCGCTCATGGCGTGGCGGGCATGAAAGCCTACATGAAGTCCGGCACTTATGCCTACACTTCTGCTACTTCGAACATCAGTGGCGGTAAGTTAGATCTGTATGCAGCTATCCCCAATCAGCTTTTCACACTTAAAGGTTATGAAACGGACCGTGACGATTACTACCCCGACCATGCTCGCCCCTTTGTTAATGGTGATGGCCAAGCGGCAGCCATAATGATTAAAATGGGTGGTGGAACCAGCGGACCTCATACAGTTGAGAACATCGAAGTGGATGGTGCGAACCATGCCAGCGTCAACGGTATAGCAGGAATCTCTGCTTACTACAAT